>Ga0247814_10000177_pt1 | contig 60053 bp, 54 predicted proteins | sample UWRJL179409R1_FD_179947 | JGI IMG/M metagenome (GOLD analysis project Ga0247814, IMG submission 179947) | Plant litter microbial communities from Arlington Agricultural Research Station in Wisconsin, United States - UWRJ-L179-409R-1 | ecosystem: Environmental > Terrestrial > Plant litter >... | reverse complement strand
CAAAATTCCTGAAAGGGCATAAAGCCAGCTACGACGTGATTGTAGCCGACCCTCCCTATGCCATGGAGCAAAAACTGTTTGAAGAATTGGTAATCCTTATTTTTGAGAATGAGATATTAAACGAAGAAGGTATCATGATCATTGAGCACTCTAAGTACACTAAACTGGAACACATGATGCACTACTCTTTCCATAAAAAATATGGCGGTTCTATTTTTACTTTTTTTGAATTTGATAAGGGCGAAGACGATGCTGTAGGAATTGTTGAAGATGGGGATAGTGAGGAGGAATAGAAAGACATTCATTAAGTTTTTTATTGAAATATAACACTAAAATTTTATCTACTCAAAGTTAATCGTAGGTTAAACAGCAGTTAAAAGTTCAGGAGTGCCATAAATGATTTATTTTTGAATCTGCAATCCTTATGCTATGAAACTTAAAATAAACCTGCTTATTACATTCTCTTCGCTAATACTCGTGATATTAGTGGGCATGCAATACTATTTGGTAAGAACAGCGTATGATTATAAGGTAGAGGAGTTTCGAACCGAACTGCAAAGTAAGATGGCTGCAATTACCCAAGAGGACAGCACTATAGATTCGGCTATTTTTTATAAGAAGAACCTGCTGTACAAAGAGATGGTTGCCCAATACATTAAAAATAACCGTAAAGGGTTCAAGATTCAAGACCCGTTGCAGCAGGCAGAATTTAAACATGCATTAACCCGCAGGCTGCAACAGGAACTTAAACATGATTTCCCTAAGCTAAAATTAGATTTTTCTATAGTTCTCAATAAGCTTATTGTTTATAATGGTGCAGTTCCCGATACTCTTTTTACACAAAAACCACAAATAGAAAATGCTGTAATGGGATCGCTTGAATCGCTTAAAGATGCCTTCATGGTACGTAATTATGTGGGCAATAGCACGGGTAATAGTAATAAATTTTCCAATGATTATAACATACTTAGCGAAGACAGCCTTTACATTTATGTGTACAACTGGAAGCAGGTAATTTACTCCCGCATGCTGCTTGTATTTTTGTTTTCTGTATTTGTAATGATAACAATAGTAACGTTGTTTGTTGTTGCTATAAGGTCGCTGATTAAGCAAAAGAGGGTGAGCGACGTTAAGACCGATTTTATAAATAATATCACTCACGAATTTAAAACACCGCTTACTACGCTTTCTGTTTCTACAAAAATACTGCAGCGCAAAGACACTAAAGACAATGCCGAATTATTTGAAACTATTATAGATACGATTAGCCGGCAGAACATTCGTCTTCAGAGTCTTATAGATCAGGTTTTAGTTAATTCTTTGGGTTATGAAGAAATAGAACTTAAAAAAGAAAAGACTGATATGGAAGGCTTGTTGCAATCTGTTGCTGACGATTTTAAAATAGCCTACCCAAAAATTGAATTGAAAACTGATTTTGCTAATGATAATACTAATACTAAATTGGTTTTAGATACCTTTTACCTTACCACTGCTCTAACTAATGTACTGGAAAATGCTGTAAAGTATGGTTGTAAAAGCATTACATTAAAAACCAATTTGAATAACGGCTTCTTTACCATTGGTATTCAGGACGATGGTATTGGAATTGCAAAAGACAAACAAGCGTTGCTCTTTGATAAGTTTTACCGTGTAGAACAAGGCAACCTGCACAATACTAAAGGGCTTGGTTTAGGTTTGTATTATACTAACCAAATCATTAAGGCGCATAAGGGGTCGGTTAACGTAATGAGCAGGTTAGGTGAGGGGGCAATGTTCAATATTACTATTCCCGCAGTTTAATTATGAAAAAAATTCTTTTGGCCGAAGACGATGCCGATTTTGCAGGGGTTTTAAAAAAGTACCTTGAGCTTCATGATTATGAAGTTTCTTATTGTAAGGATGGCGAAGAGGCCCTTTCAATATCTCTGAAAGAGGAATTTGATATTTGCATACTTGATGTTATGATGCCGGGAATGGATGGTTTTACACTTGTTGAAAAAATGGATACTGATACTCCTTTTATTTTTCTCACAGCCCGCAAAATGAAGGAAGATAAAATCAGGGGCCTAAAATTGGGAGCCGATGACTATATTGTAAAACCTTTTGAAGTAGATGAGCTTGTATTACGCCTAAATAATATCCTGAAACGAAGTGAGAAAAAAACTTTAGTTGCTGCTGAAGATACCATTGCGATAAGCAGTTTTATACTGGATACTAAACGCCTCGAACTTAAATTTGGCACTGCCGTGCAACAGCTTACTGTTAAAGAAGCGGCATTAGTGATGTACTTGTACCAAAACAAAAACACGCTTTTAAGGCGCGATGAAATACTGAAAGCCATTTGGCAGAATGATGATTTTTTTTCGGGGCGGAGCATGGATGTATACATTAGCCGCCTGCGCAAGTATTTTCAGAAAGACCCAGCAATACGGATAGAAAGCATACGGCACATTGGGTTAGAATTTAAAGTCGGTTAAATTAGAAAGACACGAACTTCACTTATTTTAACTAATTTATTAGTGATAATTTGAGAAATTCGTGTCAGAAAATTTTTATAAATAAAAAAAAATGCAGGCCTGTAAGCCGGATTCTGTATTCCCGTGGAACCCTTATCATTTATCTTAACGTAACATTACTGTTACGATCAATCTGCCTACCCCCCGGCATCGGGCGGACAGCCCTACATATAGCCGGTATACATGGCATTTCACCGCATAGAGTTTACCTGGTTTCACTACAGCATTACCTGTACATACTTTCTGTTGCACTTGTCCTCCCGCGGTTCTGCATACCACGGTGACGGGCGTTACCCGCTATGCTGTCCTCTGGTGTCCGGACTTTCCTCCCTTTTTGCAAAGAGCGATAAGGCGGCCTGCGGCGCGAAGATACTATTTTAGATCGTTAGATTACTTAAATTCTCTAAACAGAATTTAAGTTTTTAAAGTTAGGCCTGATTTTACATTATAGCTTTAAGTACGGTACAGAGGTGGTAGGTATGTAAATTTAATTGCAATTACTATGTAATTAATGTTTTGCCAGCTTCGCTCTTGTTTTACTTAAAAATTCGGCAGATATGCCAAGGTAGGATGCAATGTAGTGTTGTGCCACGCGTTGCGAAAGGGCAGGGTAGAGCTCTAAAAATTCTAAATATTTATCTAAAGCTGTCATCGATATGGTGTTAAACAGCCTGCTTTGCGTTGCGGAAAGGTTGCGCTGCAACAGTATGCGAAAAGCCCTCTCAAAACGCGGTGCTTTTTCAAAAAGTTCCTCTTTAGCCTCCGGCGTAAAAGTAAGGAACTCACAATCTTCAAGGGTTTCAATAAAGACCTTGCTTGGTTTTTTATCATAAATACTAAATGATATGTCGCCCACCCAGGAATCTTCTATACCAAATTGCAGGATAACTTCAAAACCATTAGGGTCTACAAAATATTTGCGTACAACACCTTTTATAACAAAGGCCTCAAAATTGCACATTTCGCCCTCATGCAACATAATGGTTTTTTTTGGTACTTTTTTCAGCTCTATAAGCGAATTGAATATATCCAACTCTTCTTGCGTAAAAGTTACATAACGGCTAATGTTTTTATTTACCATTTCGAAAGCATCCATATTCTATAAAGGTTTATTTACAAATATAAACATTTTTTATAGCCTTAAAAAGTGCCGGCCTGTAGTAATATGTTATTTAAATTGTACAAATGCTTTTTGCTTCTTACTTTTGGTTTATAAATTGCAATACATGAAAATTGTTATATCGCCGGCAAAGTCGCTGGATTTGGAGACTAAACTTCCTACAAAGAAACATACACAACCTTTGTTTTTAGCTAATGCCGAAATAGTGCATAGTGCTGTAAAAGATAAATCTCCGGCAGAATTAATGGAACTTATGCATATTAGCGATAAGTTAGCCGATCTTAACTGGCAGCGCAACCAGGAATGGAAAATGCCTTTTACTGCGAGCAATGCTCGTCCCGCCATTTATGCTTTTAATGGCGATGTTTATACAGGTTTTGATGCGTATACTTTCCCTGTTAATAAACTTGCAAAATTGCAGGGTAGCTTGCGCATACTTTCGGGCTTATATGGATTGCTAAAGCCGCTCGACCTGATACAGCCCTACCGGTTAGAAATGGGTACACCGCTGGCTATAGGCGAGAACAAAAATTTATACGAATATTGGAAAAGCACTATTACCGAAGCACTAAATAATGAACTTGCTACTGGCGAGCTTTTTGTAAACCTGGCCAGTAAAGAATATTTTGATGTTATAGATACCAAAGAATTTAAAGTACCGATTATTGTACCCGAGTTTAAAGATTACAAGGATGGTAATTTGCGCATGGTAAGCTTTTTTGCAAAAAAGGCAAGAGGTATGATGGTGCGATACATTTTAGATAAGAATGTAAAGACCGTCAAAGGTTTAAAAGGTTTTAACTATGATGGATATAGGTTTGATGAAAAGTTAAGTAAGGAGAATAAATTAGTATTTACACGTTAAAAAAATGAGCCAGATATAAAATTTACTTTGTGATGGTAATTTTCAGCCAGCTGCAACAAAAAACAAAGGGTATACTTTTAAAGTACACCCTTTGTTTTTAAAGATATAAAAAGCAATTATGCAGCTTTTTTATCCTTTTGAGTTTTAACATAATAAGCATAAGCAAATGCAATGCCCACTATTGCAAGCCAAATCAATTTTCCATTGATAGGGCTTTCAGGAACATCATCTCCTTCTGTACCGCCAGGACCCTGACCATCAGAAACAGGTTCATCCTGAGCGAAAACTACAAAATCACTTACCAGCATAAAGGCAAGCATATACCATTTTAAAAGACTATTCTTCATAATTTTGGGGTTTAAATTATTTTACAAACATAATAAATATTCTGGAATAAAAAAATATATAGCTATAATTTATAAAATTAAAATCATATTAATGAAGAGTTTATAATATTTCAACTTACAATTAATGATTGTTTAAATCTTACATGAAATTATAATAGCATTTTCAAATATTTGTACTATAATTAGTTAATGTTATTATAATGCAATAAAATTTAAAATTGTTATTTCATTTTAATTAATGAGAAATCACCCCGTACATCGAAATCGTTTTATGTTAATATTTTGTTAACCCATTCATTAAACAAACGTTTAATTTAAACAAGTGTTTAACTTTGTACCGTTATTTAGTATAAAAGTATTATGACAGAGTTTAACGATAAACAAATAGAAATTTTACACGTAGCTGAAAAGCTTTTTGCTGAAGATGGCTTTGATGGAGCTTCCATTCGAAATATTGCGAAAGAGGCTGGTGTAAATATTGCGATGATATCCTACTATTTTGGTTCTAAGGAAAAGTTGTTAGAAACACTCATTATATACCGTACATCGGGCATGAAGATGCAGCTTGAAAATATTTCCAGGGAAGATCTCTCTCCTCTTGAAAAAGTAGATCGCCTTATCGACCTATATATATCACGTATTAATAAAAATAAATGCATGTACCAAATAATGCATTTTGAACTCTCTACTAAAAAACGGATTCTTAACATGGATTCGTTTATGGATATTAAAAGGGAGAATTCTGAAATATTTATCAAGATAATAAGAGACGGTCAGGATAAAGGTGTTTTTAGGAACAACATAAACGTGGCCCTTATTACTACCACAATTTTAGGGACGCTTACTCACTTTCATACCAACAGGTTTTACTTTGAAAGAAGTTTAGGCCTTGCTACAGAGGAGGCGTATGAAGCATACATTGCAAACGAATTGACACTACATATTAAACAAACCATTAAAGCGCTTTTAGCACATGAAAATTAAACTTTTGCTGCCCGGAAGCCTGCTGCTGTTATCATGCATGGCCCTACAGGCACAGGAAAAACAGCTCTCGCTGGATGAAGCTATAGCTATAGCTGTTACAAAAAGCACAGAGGCAACGCTGGCCGAAACAAGGGTGGCCACATCGCAGCTTAACGTAGATAACGTTAAGAACAATGTTTACCCCGATTTTAAGATATCCGGACAATATCTTAGGGTAACGAACCCGACAATAAACATTAGGCGTGGACTTACAGGTACTGGCACATCTGAACCTGGTGAGGGCGAAGAACAGGAAACCACAACCTCTTCGCCAAAAGTAAACCAGGTAATGCTGGGGCAGGCAACCTTAAGCATGCCTATATTTTCGGGCTTCAGGCTTAAAAATAATATCGCCGCAAGCGAAACCCTTTACAAAGCCGAAACTTTTAATGCTGCAAATACTAAAGAGCAGGTGGCTTTACAAACTATTGTGTTGTATGCTAATCTTTACAAGGCTCAGCAATCGGTTAAACTGATAGAGGAAAACCTTAAAAGCGCTAACCAGCGTGTTACCGATTTTACAGCAATGGAACAAAACGGCCTGCTTGCCCGTAATGATTTATTAAAGTCGCAATTGCAGGCCAGCAACATACAGCTTACGCTTGATGATGCCAAAAAACAGGTGTCGGTATTAAATTATCAATTGGCAACACTCCTGAAACTACCCGAAGGTACTAAGGTTGCTGTTAATGATGCTTATTTTAAAAACTCAGGCAGTATTACCCCATCGGTTAGTGCTGCAGAGGCAGTTGCACAGCGTAACGACCTTGAAGCGTTGCGCCTTCAGCACAAAGCATCAGAATCAGAGATTAAAATACAGAAGGCAGATTATTACCCTTCGGTATCTTTTACTGCTGGTTATGTTGCACTCGATATACAAAATGTGGTGCAGGTGTATAATGCGGTAAATTTTGGAGTAGGATTTAGCTATGATATTGCTAATGTTTTTAAGAACAGCAAAAAAGTTAAAGCTGCCGAAAGCCGTGCCAAAGAAACCGAGCAACAAGTAGAAATACTTACAGACCGTGTTAAGGTAGAGGTACAACAGGCTCTTGAAAACTATAACTTTGCTATTAAACAAAATAATGTTTACACCGAAGCTGTTACACAATCTGATGAAAATTATCGCATTGTAAAAGACAAATATGATAATGGCCTTGTAGATACGAACGACCTGCTGGAAGCCGACGTGCAAAAATTACAGGCGCAGCTTAACCAGGCATTCTCTAAGGCAGATATTACACAGCGCTTTTACGAACTGCTAAACGCATCAGGCAAACTAACCAATTCTTTTAATCTTACTCAAAACAAATAATAATAATGGAAACTACTGAAAAGAAGTCTAATAAAAAGTTCCTTATCATACTTATCGTTCTTGTGCTTGTGGGCGGAACATACGGAGGTTATAAATATATACATGGGCAGTCTCACGAAACTACAGATGACGCCCAGATAGAAAAAAACATGAGCCCAATACTGCCAAGGGTTACCGGCTACATTACTAAGATATATGTAAAAGATAACGATGTGGTTAAAAAAGGCGATACGCTATTTACCATAGACGATAAAGATTATGCTGTTCGTGTAGCCGATGCCGAAGCGCAACTGGCGGCAGCACAGGGTAATCTTGAAGTGGCAAAAGCCGACATAGGTGGTGCAGCCGCAGGAGTTTCTGTATCTGATGCTAACATCCTTTCATCTAAAGGAAACATTGAAGCAGCTAAAGTAAGATTGTGGAGAGCTAACAACGACTTTGAACGCTACCAGAACCTTTATAATAATAAGAGCATAACCAAACAACAGTTTGAACAGGCACAGGCTACTAAGCAGGAAGCTGAAGCAAATTTAAGGGTTTTACAACAGGCCCAGGCTGCAAGTACTTCGCAAAGGGCTGCAAGCGTATCCAGAAGCAACGTGAGCGGCAAACAGACCGATGTTGCTGCCGCTAATATAAAGCGTGCACAAGCGGCTCTTGATGCTGCAAAGCTTAACCTTTCTTATACTGTAGTTACCGCTGCTGTAGACGGGCAGGTATCTACCATAGATATACAGCCGGGTCAGCTCGTGCAACCGGGTCAGGCGCTATTTTATATCCTTGATACAACTAACGGATGGGTAGTAGCTAACTTTAAAGAAACTCAGATAACTAAAATGAAGGAAGGCCAAAAGGTAACCTTTACTGCAGATGCTTACCCTGATGTAGAGTTTGAAGGCGTGCTTACCTCTTTTTCTCCGGCTACAGGTGCACGTTTCTCTTTACTGCCTCCTGATAATGCTACCGGTAACTTTGTAAAAACTGTACAAAGGCTTCCTGTGAGGATTAATATTACTGAAAACAACGACAAGGAAAAAGTAAAACTTTTACGCTCTGGCATGAACGTAGAGGTGGATGTACACTTAAACTAAATTACTATGGCAGGAGCAACAGTAAAAGCAGACGATAGTTTAGTTTTATATGGCTTTGACCGCGTTATTATTACCATAACAGCAGTACTTTGTGCCCTGCTCGAAATTGTAGATACCACGATCGTTAACGTAGCGCTAAACGAAATGCGCGGTAGCCTTGGCGCAACATTAACCGATGTTGCCTGGGTAATAACCGCCTACGCCATTGCAAACGTAATTGTAATACCCATGACAAGCTGGCTGTCTTTACAGTTTGGAAGGCGAAATTATTTTGCCGCATCTATTATTTTATTTACCGTAGCCTCTTTTGCCTGTGGTAATGCCGACAATATTTGGGAGCTTGTAGTATTCCGGTTCATACAGGGTATGGGAGGTGGTGCCCTGCTGGTAACAGCACAAACCATTATAACAGAGAGTTACCCCGCAGAAAAACGTGGTATAGCGCAGGCTATTTATGGTATGGGTGTAATTGTGGGCCCTACACTTGGGCCGCCTCTTGGAGGATGGATCGTAGATAACTGGTCATGGCCGTATATATTTTACATAAACGTTCCGTTGGGTGTTATAGCCACGATGCTAAGCATAATTTATGTAAAAAGCCCTAAATATGGAGAAAAACTTAAGGCAAGCCAGGTAGACTGGTGGGGAATTTTATTCCTTATAGCGTTTATTGGTTCGCTACAGTTTGTACTGGAGCACGGGCAGCAGGACGACTGGTTTGAATCGCATGAAATTGTAACGTTAAGCGTTGTTGCCGTTTTTGGCCTGCTGGCATTTATATGGCGCGAAAGCACTTATAAGTTTCCTATTGTAAACTTAAGTGTTCTTAACGACAGCAACCTGCGTATAGGTACTATAATGTGTTTTATCCTTGGATTTGGTTTGTACGGGTCTACGTTTGTAATTCCCATCTACACACAGTCTATTTTAGGGTGGCCGGCGCTCGATGCAGGTATGCTTTTAATACCAAGTTCGTTAATGACCGCCTTCATGATGCCGTTTATTGGAAAGATGATACAAAACGGCGTACCGCAAACCTATATGGTTGCCTTGGGCTTTATGGTGTTCTTTGGGTTTACCTTCTGGATGTACAGCATCATGACCCCAGATACAGGTGCAGAGCACATGTTTTGGCCGCTTATATTACGTGGTGTGGGCTTAGGTTTACTTTTTGTACCTATTACAACAATGGCGCTATCTACCTTAAAAGGTAAAAATATAGGCGAGGGTGCTGCCTTTACCGGGATGATGCGCCAGCTGGGCGGGTCGTTTGGTATTGCACTTATATCTACATTTATAACCCGCTTTACTCAATCGCACAGGGTTGCCCTTGTAGCGCATGAAACAGCAACCGATTTCCAGACGCAGCAACGGCTGTTGCAGTTACAGCGCGGCTTTATGTCGAGAGGCTTAAGTTCTTCTGAAGCTTTAAACAAAGCGTATGCCGCCATGGAAGGCGCCGTTATGAAACAGGCTACCGTACTTTCGTACATGGATGTGTTTTTATACCTGGGTATCCTCTTTGCTATTTGTATACCATTTATACTACTGGTAAAACAAGGTAAGAGTAAGGTAGATATGTCGTCAGTACACTAAAAAGTATTCAGTATTCAGTAGCAGTTACAGTCGCTGAATCTCAAAATAAATTTAACTTTGCCTAACCAGCAGCAACCTGGCATATTTTAATAATATGTCAGGTTTTTTTAAAACCATAAGTTTTATGAACCCAAAATATAATCATTATAAAATAACTTTAGAGCATACGCACAGCCCTAAAGACGAGCAATTACAGCAGCCTGTTGTTGTAGCATTTGATAATCATGATAACATTTTTAACATTGTAAAAGTGTTGCAGGAACGTAACCTTTTTAACGATGACAGCCAGTCGGCAGAGTTTGCTATTGGCTTAAAAATGTTCAGTGAAGTAATGCTGCGCAACAGGGACAACGCGTTATTTGCAGAATTGCAGCCTGCCTTTAAAGACTTTATGAAGAAACTTAAAGGAGGGCTTTAGCTTACTATTTAATTTTAGTTGTCAAAAACTTTAGTAATTTTATAAAAGAAACCCAATTTGAAATTAAGTCAAATTGGGTTTCTTTATAAGCTATTGTAGATATTGATTAAATACTTGCTGTTTCTATATACTCTTTAAAGTTATGAATGTCTTTTTCAAGCATTTTTGCAAATTTAGCATTTAACAGCCTTGCTATAAATTCTCCGGGTTTACCAAGTGGGGCATGGTACGATATGGTAACTTCCAGTTGCGTACTGCTGCCATTGCCTGCAAATTTTACTTTTCCTGCATTTTGAAATGTAGATCCCGGTATAGAATGCCAGCTTAGAAGCCGATTTGGTTCATCCATTAATATCTCTGCTTTCCAACCTATTGTGCCTACGCCTCCGGGTAGTTTAGCTTTCCAGTCAGATATATACTCGTTTTCAACGGTAACACTATCAAGGTGTTTCATAAATAACGGATGGTTTTCCAGTTTGCGCCATGCAGCGTAAACTTCCTCAACAGGTTTATTTACCGTAAGCGATGCTGTTGCAGTAATATTATCACTTTTAATGTTGTATTTATTAACAGCATCATAAGCCGGGCAATAGCCGCTTAAACCCCTAAAAAGCATGGTTCCTGCTGTAATTCCTTCGGCTACTTTTTTACTGTCATTCTTTTTTAAAACCCTGTATAAAAGGTACGATCCTGCCGCAATCATAAGTATACGTTCGGCTTTACTCACGTTAACCCTTAGTCCCGGAACAATGCTTTTTTTCCCGGTGTTCAAATAACTATCTGCTTCGTTGGTATTAGAAACCGATGCATATCTGTTAGGATCTGTACCGGATACATCATATTTTGAAAAATTCCTTTTACCGCTGTCTTTGTTTGTTATTGAAATTCCCATAATTAGTTAATTTTTAGTGTGTTTTGTTTTTCTAAAATTACATAATTGCATTGTAAGGTATTATAATAATGTTGTAAAGTATTCTTAATAATGTGGTAAAAATAACGTAGCACTAACAATTAACCAACTTTTAAGAGTTCAGCATAAATTTGTGATAAAAAAGCCTTTTCACATTTTTTTAATTATGGAATATGGTAATTTTGTTACAAGATTATTAATCATTGTCCTCAGGCAATATAATTCACAGAGCTATGAAAAATTTGATACTATCATTATTATTTTGCCTTCCGGTATTTGCCCAGACAGGCTTTAAAACAGAGGGTAAAGACATTATTTGGCAAGGTGTGTTTAGCACAGAAACGGCTAATATTGTATCAGTGCTGGATAAAGAACCCAATTTAAAAGTAGGGGCATTTATGGACAATATGTATAAAGGTATGGGCGACGAAGTTCAGAATACCTGCAACGGAGGGACCGGGTTAATGAAAAACAACTTAAAGTTTGATTTTGTTATATTAGTAGACCCGGCCGGATACGTGGTAAAAGTGAGGAACATAAGGATACTTGAGAAATATGGCCCAATGCAGGCTAAAACAATTGCTAACAAAGCTGAGAAATATTTTATGGCAGGTACCCAATTAAGTACCCAGCCTAATGCAAGCGAAAATATGGCTTGTATGGACAGGTTTTTTACAGGACTTTTTTCTACTGAGCAGCCAAAATCAGAGCAGCCTGTTATAACATCAAACTAATGTGAAGTTACTTTATAAAATTTACAATGATAAGCCGTACAGCAATGTGCGGCTTATTTTTTTTAACTGAACGGGAGGGCAGGACAGTGCAGGATGCTATGCTTTAAATATTGCAACATCTTTATATTAAAATAGGATACTTTATGATAAACAAAAACACTGTATATTTCGTTTTATGGTTTTGTTTTTTGCTGTGTAGTAATATTTCGGTAAAGGCCCAGGCCAAAAATATTAAAAATGATACATTTTGGGATACCAATAACGGTACTCCTATTTATAGCCAGGGCGGGGGCATATTTACCTTTCCCGATCCTGTAACCGGTAAAGACAAATATTATTGGTACGGCGTTAATTATGTTGAAGCCGAAACCTACCGTAATAATCCTGCTGTTACTTTAAAGACCTCAACCTTTAAATCGGTTACGTGTTATAGTTCTGACAATTTGGTTAACTGGAAGTTTGAGGCCGATGTCCTTACCAAACAGGAAGCGTTTAAGGAGGGAAAAGAAACATGGGTGGGCCGTTTAGGGGTGGCCTATATTAAAGAATTAAAAAAATACGCCATGATCGTACAGCGCGGCAATAAGGTGCTTATTGCTGTATCAGATTCTCCCACGGGAGAGTTTACCGAAAACAATGAGCTGAACATGGAAAAAATGATAGGCACTACCAACACCGGCGATCAGACTGTATTTACCGATACGGATACCGGAAAATCATATCTTATTTATTGCTACGGCCGCGGAAGGAATAAAATATATGTATCTGAAATTGGTGTAAAAGAGGGTAAGGTTAGCCTGCTGGACTGTACTCAAATATTTCAGGGAGAAAGCAGGGAAGGCAATTGTATGTTTAAGCGCAATAAAAAGTATTATATGTGTGCGTCTAACATATACGGGTGGGATTCTTCTTTTGCCTATTATCTTGTGGCAGATGATATACGCGGGCCTTATACGCCCACTAACGATATGAAGATAATGGAAGGCAGCGACAAAGATTATGCACACGTTACCCAGACCGGATTTTTCTTTGCTGTTAAGGGAACCAAACAGGAAACTATATTGTACTGCGGAGACCGCTGGGCCGACTTTGCCGGTAACGGACTGGGATATAACCAGTGGTTCCCAATGTCGTTTAAAGGAGACGAACCTTATTTTAATTCGCTTAGTTCATGGAACCTCGATGCCACAACAGGGGAGTGGACGGTAGGCAGCGATAATAACTACGTCATGAACGGCAGTTTTGAAGCCGACCGTAACAAAATTCCAAGCAAGGTAAAACCGGTTCAGGACCATATATTAGGCTGGGAGACCACAATCATTGAAGGGACAAAAGTAGTGGTAGAAGATGATAACTCGCCACAGTTAAATTACTTTAATAGCGAAGCCGACCGTAAGGTTGTTATTGGCGAGAAGAGCCTGAACATTAGCGATAAAGTGAATTTTAAGCGTAAAGTAAAGCAGGTAATCACATCTACACCGTATGTAAAATTGGAAGATGGCAAGTACACCCTTACTGCAAAAGTGCAAAACAGCAGCGGCTTTACCAAACTGGAAATGTATGCACAGGGTAGTGGCAAAAAACTGGATTACGCTGTAAAAAAAGAAAATGCTGCATGGCAAACAATAACCATAAAAAACATCCCGGTTAAAGGCGGGCAGTTAGAAATTGGCTTTATTGCCCATGGCGCTGCCAATGCTTTTTGTCGTATAGATGATGTGGTATTGGTTAAGGCAAACGGAGTTAGTAAATAAATTAGCCTGTAAGGTCTCTTTAAGACCATGTAGGTATATTCTAACTAAATATTTAAGCAATTATTTAGTTGACTTATATATAATGAAAAATCCCAAACGTGAGTTCGGGATTTTTTGTTTTACATCAAAAATTATTACTCCACCATTTGTACCAGCCTTAAAAACTCAGCTCTGTACCCTTCGGGGTCATATAATAGTCCTTGCTTTGCCAGTTCATAAATATCTTTTGTGGCTTTGTTTGGAATGAATTTAGAATCCCTTAACTTTAAACCAAACCACGCTACCGAAGCTGCAAATTTAAAATCAGCCGATGTCATTTGCGCAGGAGTAACTGTGTTCGTAATAATGCTAACCGTCTCGCTGCTCACGTCGCCATCAGGTTTTTTGTGCCTTAGCTTAATGGTAGCCAGTTCGTCGTTAAAAGCTCCGGTTGCCGACTGTGGCTGGCTGTATTTCAACTCAGTTGTCGGTGTAAAATAATCACTATCCACACCTGTAGGGATAATTTCATATAGCGCCGTAACGGTATGGCCGCTGCCCAGTTCGCCGGCATCTATGGCATCGTTAGCAAAATCTTCGTCGCGCAGTTTGCGGTTTTCATAGCCTATCAGTCGGTACGATTGTACATGCTTAGGGTTAAACTCTATTTGTATCTTAACGTCTTTCGCAATAGCATACATAGAGCCTTTAAATTCTTTATCCAGAAAACGGTCGGCTTCCTGCATGTTGTCTATGTAGGCGTAGTTGCCGTTGCCTTTGTCGGCAAGTGTTTCCAGTTTACTGTCTTTATAATTGCCCATGCCGTAACCCAGGCAGGTAAGGAACACCCCGCTCTTACGTTTTTCTTCGATAAGGCTTTGCATATCCGTATTAGACGATGCACCCACATTAAAGTCGCCATCGGTAGCCAATATAACCCGGTTGTTGCCGCCTTTGGCAAAGTTATCCTGTGCCGTTTTGTAGGCCAGTTCTATACCTGCTCCGCCTGCCGTGCTTCCGCCTGCGCTAAGGTTATCGAGCGCGGCGATAATCCTGGCTTTCTCGTCGCCACTGGTAGATGGCAGCACCAGTCCCACTGCACCGGCATATACCACAATAGCAATCCTGTCCTGCTTACGCATTTGGTTAACCAAAATTTTCATAGACTGCTTAAGCAGCGGCAGTTTATTAGGCTCGTTCATAGAACCCGATACATCTATTAGGAATACAAAGTTAGATGCAGGCAAATCTTTAGTAGCAAGTTCCTTACCCTGAAGCCCTATTTTAAGCAGTTTGTGTTTAGGGTTCCACGGGGCATCGCTGTACTCGGTATTAATAGAGAACGGGTCGTTGCCTTTGGGCTGCGGGTAGCTGTACTTAAAAAAGTTAATCATTTCTTCCACACGCACTGCATCCTTAGGTACCGTTTGCCCGCCATTTATAAAGCGGCGCACGTTAGTGTATGAAGCGTTATCTACATCTATAGAAAAGGTAGAAAGCGGGGTAGTGGCAGGATTCTCAAACTTATTCTCTTCAAACGATTCATACTCTTCCGTATCAATTTTTACCTTTTCCATTGGTACAAATTTGCCCGATGTAGTATCTAAATATCCTGCTTGCTCACTTTCTTTTACTGCTTTTTTAAGTTCCCTTTTTTGTTTGCGGGTAAGTTTTTTGGTTTTGATGATAATTACACCATTTGCTGCCCTGCTCCCATAAATTGATGTGGCAGAAACATCCTTAAGCACATTAATAGATTCTATATTTTCAGGCCTGATGCTTTTCATAGCCCCTGCACTGGCAGGAGCACCGTCTATTACATATAAAGGTTCACTTCCTGTCTGTATAGAAGTTTCGCATCTAATTCTTACCGTTGGTTCACTGCCTGGTGCTCCGGAGCCAGTAGCGATATTTACTCCCGCTACTTGCCCCTGCAATGCTTTGCCTATAGAATTTCCGTCTTTATCAAGATAATCTGGCATACCATCTTTATCCATTTCTTTTTCAGCAACTGATTGTTTATCACCATCCCTGAAATTTTTATCCTTTGGCACTTCGGCAATAGTCATATTGGTAGCCCCATTTACAACTTTCTCGCCGGGAACAAGCTTTATCTTTTTTGCTAAAAAATAGTATTCAGGATTTTGTCTATTCTTACTTGTCGTAAACTTTGAATTTTTTAAGAAATAAGCTTCATCAGCAGGAGTCGCAACCTGCTGTGTCGCACTATTGGCAAGTGCAAATGTAATTTGTTGCGAAGCAGCTTTGGCTTCCTTCTCCTGTTTACGCCTCTCTTTTCTTGAAGGTGCTTTAATTTCCTGTGCTGTAATTGTTGTTACAGAGCCGGTAACATCTGATTTTCTTTTTGAACCATACCCTACCACTACTACTTCATCAAGGGTAGTTATTTCATCCTCTTTTGTAGTTACTTCGCCAACAGCAGTAAATTCGCCCGCATCACTTCTGCTATTCCACACCCTTGCTTTTTTAGTATTTGGATCAAAGCGTATAGAATCACCGGTTATAACGGTTCCGTCTTCAAGAGGCATAGAGGCTTTTTCACCCTTTAAAACAATAATTTCTTCCTGAGTTACTTTTTTCGGAGTAAGAATATTATCTATCTTGTCTTTTGTCTTTTGAGATTTTCCAACAACAACTTCCGGGGCAACTTTTAACCTGTCCGGCCTAACTTCATCTTTAATTTTCTGCGTATCTATAACAGTTACATTTTGCTGCGGTACTGCCTGCGGAGCTATAACAGCATCGGTATTATTTAGCACATACGTGCCAACACCCATAAACAATAAGAACAGGGCGGCAATGCCGGTATATTTCCACCAAATGGCAGCGCGGCGTTCTTTTTTCTTGTCAAGCTTTTCTTCCACACGGTTCCATACGGCATCCATACGGGCAAAGCCTTTATCTTCGGCCTTAGTGGCGGCCTCTTTAAACTGGTCGTATATTTTATCTTTATTTTCCATTGCTGCTCGTGTTTTGATAATAAACATTATTCACCATTTCTTTAAGTTTTGTGCGGGAGACGTTTAATTGTGATTTTGATGTTCCCTCGCTAATGCCCAGCATGGCGGCTATTTCTTTATGCGAAAAGCCCTCTATGGCAAAAAGGTTAAATACGGTACGGCAGCCCTCAGGCAGGTAGGTAAGCAGGTGCAGCAGCTCTTCTTCTTCAAGGGCGCTGGTTTGGCTTACCGATGGTTCTTCGGCACGGGCCATGTCTTCAATATAAATGTTGAAATTTACATTGCGCTTCAGGCTGAGCAGGCATTGGTTTACGGCAATTTTGCGCGCCCAGGCCTCAAAGGCTTTAGTTTCTTTAAGTTGGTCTAGCTTGGTAAATATAGTATAGAAGGCATCGGCCATGGCCTCCTCTATATGTTCCTCGTTTTTTAAGTACCGTTTGCAGGTGTGGTACAGTTTGGGAGCCAGTAGCTCATACACCTGCCTCTGGGAGTCGCGGTGCATTTTTCTGCATGCTGTTATGAGTTTTTCGTCTATCACAATTAGTCTCTTTGTTTATATAGAGCAGAAAAACGATACAAAGGTTGGGAGGGTGGTGAAAAAAAAATTAATTTTCAGTCGCAGTCGCAGTTTTCACGTCTCTGCCACGGATATACAATATCAGTCGGAGTTTTATAGGATCATCAATTAAATTGAGACGGTATTCCTGTTATGTAGCTAACTGAAAACTGCGACTGGGACTGAAAACTGTAATTGAAACTTATTTCTTCAAGCTCACCTTATAAATATCCGATTCCTTTGCATCACTGTCCGTGTCCTCACACAGCAGGAATTCTACAGTTTTGCCTTCTTCTTTGTATAGTGTTATACCTTCAAATTTATTTGTTGTAGATATTACCTCGGTAAACTCCACCTTCATTTTATCAATATTAATGCGGCCAATAAGCGTGCCCGACACCTCACCATCGGCATACGTAGACGCGCCACCTTCGGCAGCGGCAATAAAATAAAGTTTGTTGCCCACTTTTACAGCATCGGTAAAACTGGCCTGGGCACCTTTTATTTTGGGCAGTTTAATGTTGTTATATACTATTTGGAAAGCAGTATCCTCTATAGTGCCGGTAAGCGTAAATATCCCGTTTTGTCCTGCAGGGCCATTGCCGCGGTTAAACAGGTACCAAACCTCGCCATCGTTTACGGCGGCTTCTATATTAAAATTCTCGGGCGTTATTTCGCCAAACTGCTGCATAACAAGATATAAGTCGGTGGCATCTATATGCGGAAAAACTTCTTTGGTCTTAGCATTAATATGGCCTATTACGTTGCGGTTCTCTGTCGATCCCGACCCAAACAGGTAAATATCATCGCCTTTGGCAGCAATAGCCTCATAATCGGTTTTATCTTTTTTGGGCACGTTCTCTAAAGCACCGGCATAGTCTTTAGATACCAGCGGGGTTTTATCGAGTGTTTTACTGTCTATAGAGTAGTGGTACAGCATGTGGCTGTTATCACTTATAAGGTAAAGCGAATTGTTGTTGTATATAAGGCCGGATGCCGACCCAATGCCTATAATGCGAAACAGCAGTTCGAGTGTAAACTTTTGCATAATCTTATGTTTTACTAAAAACGCAGCGGGGTTTTAATTGGTATATTTATATAAAGATAATCCATTTTAAACATGAAGGCCATACATACCGAAGATTTTAAAGTAAACGGCACGTTTGCTATTGCCAGTACACCTACTAATCTTAACCTTAAAGCAAGTGAAGGTACTTTAAAGAAAGAACTTAAAGAGGTTACCAAGGCTCTTAGCAAATGGCAGGACAAGATGTATGCCAATAACCGCTACAGCGTGCTGATTTGCCTGCAGGGTATGGATACCAGCGGTAAAGACAGCCTTATACGCGAGGTATTTAAAAACTTTAATGCCCGTGGGGTAAATGTGTTCAGCTTTAAAAAACCATCGGATGCCGAACTGGAGCACGATTACCTGTGGCGCCATTATATTGCCCTGCCCGAGAAAGGTAAGTTTGCCGTGTTTAACCGTTCGCATTACGAAAATGTATTAGTTAGCCGTGTACACCCTGAATATTTACTTAACGAGAACCTGCCGGGAATTGAAAGTATAGAAGATGTACCACCCACTATATGGCAGGACCGTTACGACCAGATAAACAATTTTGAAAAGCACATAGCCCAAAATGGCACCATTATACTTAAATTCTTTTTGCACCTTGGTAAGGAAGAGCAGCGCCAGCGCCTTCTTCGTCGCCTGGACCTTAAAGGCCACAACTGGAAATTTGCGCCAGGCGACCTTGAAGAGCGAAAAAACTGGGATGATTACCAGCAGTATTATGAAGACGCCATAAATAATACCTCTACACCACACGCGCCATGGTATGCTGTACCCGCCGACGATAAAAAAGCGGTAAGGCTCATTGTTGCCAAAACCATTTTAGACGAGCTTAGTAAATACAATATTAAAGAACCCGAGATTGATGAGGTAGTTGCAGATAATATTGCAAAATATAAGAAGTTGCTGGAGAGTGAAAAATAATAATGGAACGCGGATGACGCTGATTTTAGTTAGTGTCCGGGCTCCTGCAATGTTTTTAAAACATTGTAGGTTTAATTTAATACTGATTGTTATAGATTTTCGGGTTCGGCTATTCTATTACTTCCCACTTTTCTACAACATAATGGTTCCAAATGCCCTTACGCAGGGTTAGTTTGATATTTGATAACCCTTTAGCCTGAAATTTGTCTAAAGAATCTTTTTCTACACTGATAGACTCTTTATGGCCTTTAAAATTAAACCTTATAAGGTAAGAAGCATTTCTGGAGCTGTCGTAAGCAATAAGATCTGTGATAGGCATTGTTGCGACAACCGCAGTATTGATTTTAGCCTCATTGCTGTTTAAGGTGTCAAATACAATCCCGGCTATGTTTCCTAACGAAAGTATAGAAATTGCCATTGATCCAAATAATGCGATTACTTTACCAAGTATACCATCTACAACAGACAGTCCGCCAATTAGTCTAAACAGAATAAACATTCCCGCAGCTATTGGGAATATGATAATAAAAATAGTGTGCCTATTATCGGTACCAATGGTTGTGGGGCCTTTAAATACTATTGCCAGCATAATGCAGATAACTAAAAACACTGAGAAAATTTTTAACCCAATGTTGTTTTTTATAAGAGTTAGATATTTAGGTTTCATGTGCAGGTATTATTTAACTATATCCCAATCCTCAACAAGATAATGGTTCCAAATGCCCTTACGCAGGGTTAGCCTAATGCGATGTTTAACCGCCTTCTCGTTAATGTACTTATTAATCGTTTCGGTAGATACTTTTATACTTTCGTCTTCATTAAGAAAAGTAAAAAAAATATGGTTGCCGCTGCGATTGCCCGTGCCTTTATGAAACTCTGCAGGCACAGTTAAAACTTCAGCAGGAGATTTTTTTGCAGTTGTGTAATTTATATAGGTAAAAGCAGCATCTGCAAACAATCCTAACATAACAAATGAAATTACAGATGTCATCATTAACAACGCAATAACATATCCGGCTTTTTGCCATATAGTTTTCACATGGCCGGAGGGACCAATTTCTTTACCTCCCAAATATATAAGTATGGGTACACCAATTATAATGGGTATTATAACCACAAAAATTGTATACATAATATCATGCCCTAATACGGTAGGTTTTAGAATATAGAGCAAGTAGAAGGCAATTACGAAACCTCCAAATATCCTGAAAATTTTTTTGGTCGCTTCATCTTCCTGCACATTTGTTTCAGTGGCTTTTTTTCTTTCAGCTTTAGATTGATGCATAATCCTTATTTGTTAAACACAATAATGTACAAATATAAAAAACCCGGCAGCTAAATTAATGCTGCCGGGTAATCAAACTTAGGTTATGTTTATTTAAGGGGGGATTATAGCTTAAAGCCGTAGGCAATGCGTAGCGCAATCTGGTCTGTGCCAAAATCGTTCATGCCTTCGTAGCGTGCACTAATGTCTATGTATTTATTGGCATAGCCAATACCGGGAGCCCATAAAAAGCTGGTTTGGTCGTAATCGTTAGTAACGGCAAAACCGGCACCTACTTCGCCCAGTACATAAAACTGGTCTTCCCATACAAAAGCTTTAAAGCCGGCTTTTACAGGAATAAAACCAAGATCGGGAATTTCGTTATCGGCAAACAGGTGGGTATAACCAGTTGTTAGCGTTAACGATGTTTTCATGGTAAAGTCATACTGTAACCTTACATCGCCACCAAGTGCAAAATTAAAATCGCTATCGGTTGGCAAACCTGCATTTACTCCAAACCCAAGGCGGAAACCCTGTCCGTAATTATCTATTGCAGGATTATTAGTACCGTCAATTTTTTGCGCAAAACTGCTTGCCCCAAGTAAAAGCATTGCTCCAAGTGCTAAAGCTTTAAAATTCATTTTCGTTTTCATGGCCTTAATTTGTTTAGGTTAGTAGCGCGAAATTACTACAACTGGATTACTAACATTTGTAATATATTGTTAATTAAATACAAATGAAATAATAAAATTAAGATATGTCTTACATAAATTAATGATTCATAATGTTTTAGATTCTTTTGAATAGTAATCAGAAACTACCTCTTACCTTTGCAAAAAATATTGCAAAGTGGGTTTATCGCTGTATACAAAAGAATTTTCGACTAACATTCGCCTGGCCTATCCCGTAATACTGGGTATGCTTGGGCACACCCTTATTGGTGTAATAGACAATATAATGGTAGGCCGCCTTGGGGCTACCCAGCTGGCAGCGGTATCGTTAGGGAACAGTTTTGTATTTATAGCCATGTCGGCAGGAATAGGATTTTCTACCGCTATAACCCCAATAGTAGCACAGGGCGATGCCCAAAAAGATACAGGTACAGTGCGTTCGGCCTTTTATCATGGCTTATTGCTGTGCACGCTGCTGGGTATATTTTTATTCGGGATAGTGTCTTTTGCCACTCCGTTAATGAAACTCATGCACCAGCCCGATGAGGTTATTGCACTTGCAAGGCCGTTTGTGGGCTGGGTAGGATTCTCGCTGCTGCCTATGGTTATTTTTCAGGGATACAAACAGTTTGCCGATGGTATGTCACTAACCAAATATGCCATGTATGCCGTAATTTTTAGCAATGTTATACATGTAGGTATTAATTACGTTTTAATATACGGCATTTGGTTTTTCCCTAAAATGGGAATGATGGGTGCTGCCATTGGTACGGTAACTTCGCGTATTGCCATGCTTATATTTATGCATTACGCACTGTCTCGCAATGCCGGGCTTAAGCAGTATTTCAGCAATTTTAGCTTTAGCGAAATCAAAAAATCGATGCTGAAAAAAATCATATCGCTTGGGCTGCCGTCATCTATGCAAATGCTGTTTGAAGTTGCCTTGTTTACAGCAGCAGTATGGCTTTCAGGTTTTTTAGGCAAGACCAACCAGGCAGCTAACCAAATAGCACTTAGCCTTGCCTCTATGACCTTTATGTTTGCCATGGGGCTTAGCGTAGCCGCTATGGTACGGGTAGGCAACCAGAAAGGGTTGCGCGATTATGTAAACCTCAGGGTAGTGGCACGGTCTATATTTTTGCTTGCCATACTTATAGAAATTGTATTTGCCCTCCTGTTTGTGGCCTTGCACAATTACCTGCCGCACTGGTTTGTAAATGCCGAAGATGTTATACAGCTTAAAGATAATACCGAAGTAATAAAAATAGCGTCGACCTTACTTATAGTGGCTGCCGTTTTCCAGATATCCGACGGCATACAGGTGGTGGTGCTGGGGGCACTTCGTGGCCTGCAAGATGTAAAGATACCCACATTTATAACTTTTGTGGCTTACTGGGTTATTGGGTTTCCCATCTCATTTTATCTTGGGCTGTACACACCGCTAAAAGCAACAGGAATATGGATAGGATTACTGGCAGGGCTAACAGCCGCCGCATTATTTTTGTATCTTCGCTTTAATTATTTAACAAAGAAATTTATAGAGCACGCGGGATAACCCAAAACTTTATAATATTTAACCTTCAAACTTTTGACTATAATGGAACTACCTAAATTTGTACTTGCCGATAATACCGATTTTCCTGAAGATATATTCATTATTCACCTTGATTACCCGCGTTTTATAATTAACCTTAAAGACGATGAGGTAGAATTTATGGAAGAACCGGAGGACCTTGATGAAAACGAACTTAATACCGAAATGGAAGGCCTTATTGTACTTGCCAACGAATTTTATGACAGGGAAGTAGCACGCTACGAAGAGCAGTAGCTGGTTTACAGTTTTCAGTCGCAGTTTGCAGTAGCTACGACACGTTGCTATTGGATTTCGGTAACTGTTATTAAACAGGCTTGGTAGTTATTTCCCGTAAGGAATAAATTGTTTTTTATAAAACGGCATTTCTTATTCTCAAATACATTTGCAATTTGTTTTCGGGTTTTGGATAAATCATTAATTCTCTATGGGACTGGATTTCGGTAGAAATATTTTACGCGAAGCACGTTTCCCGTAGGGAATTAATTCAAACATAAGTACCTACCTCTCATTCACAAAAGCCACACTATGCGCCGCTACAATCGCTGCTGTTTCTGTACGCAGGCGGGTGTTGCCTAACGATACCGGTACATATCCCAAGCCTAATGCCTGCGTAATTTCTTTAGTAGAAAAATCACCTTCAGGGCCTATAAGTATGGTTGTAGCCTGTTTAGGCTGTAGTGCATGCTTTAGCAATTTTTTATCGGTCTCTTCGCAGTGGGCAATAAAAAGGGCACCCTCTTTTACCTCGTTTACAAAAGTGTTAAAAGGTACAGGCTCATGCAGTACAGGCAAATAGTATTGCAGCGATTGCTTCATGGCAGCCTGTATAATTTTTTCAAAACGGTCGGCTTTAAAGGCGTTTCGCTCGCTATGTTCGCAAATAATAGGGGTAATTTGTGTAATGCCTATCTCAACCGCTTTTTCTAAAAACCATTCATAACGGTCGTTAAGCTTTGTAGGAGCTACGGCAAGGTGAAGCTGGTATGGGGTGGGCTCAAAAAACTGCTCTGCGCTCACGGTTACTTCACATTTCTTTTCGTTGGCAAAGGTAATTTCAGAAGTAAATAAATAGCCAGCGCCATTAGTTATCTGTATAACATCGCCCTCTTTTTTACGGAGCACTTTTACAATGTGTCGGCTTTCTTCCTTGTCAAATAAAAATACTGTTGTGCCTGGGGTAATATCGGGGTTATAAAATAACTGCATTATAGTTCTATCCTTGCTTTAGATGTTGTGGCAGCATCGCTAAACTGCTGCTGTAAATATTTGTGGTATCCCACTATGCCTATCATAGCGGCATTATCTGTAGTATATTCAAATTTAGGAACAAAGGTTTTCCAGCCGTATTTTTTGCGTGCCTCAACTATGGCATTACGTATACCGCTGTTTGCCGATACCCCGCCTCCTATAGCCACCTGATTAATGCCGGTTTCCTTAACGGCCAGTTTTAGCTTATCCATCAGTATATTAATAATAGTATACTGTATAGAAGCGCAAATATCGGCCATGTTCTCTTCTACAAAGTTAGGGTTTATTGCTGCGTTTTTTTGTATAAAATAAAGTATCTGTGTTTTTAGCCCGCTAAAGCTAAAATCAAGCCCCGGTACTTTGGGTTTTGTAAAGGCAAACGCTTTAGGGTTGCCTGTTTGTGCATACCTGTCTACAAGTGGGCCGCCGGGGTAGGGCAGCCCTAATATCTTGGCGCTTTTATCAAAAGCCTCACCCACGGCATCATCGGTGGTTTCGCCAATAACTTCCATCTCAAAAAAGCTGTTAACCTTCACAATTTGGGTATGGCCTCCGCTAATGGTCATGGCAAGGAACGGGAATGTGGGCTTATCAAAACCCTCTTCGTCTATAAAATGTGCCAGTATGTGTGCCTGCATGTGGTTTACTGCCACCAGCGGAACGTTAAGCGCCAATGCAAGTGATTTTGCAAAAGAGCTGCCCACAAGTAACGACCCCATTAAGCCGGGGCCCTGGGTAAAGGCAATCGCGCTAAGCTGGCTTTTTTCTATACCTGCCTTTGCCATGGCAACATCTATTACGGGAACTATATTTTGCTGGTGCGCACGCGATGCCAGCTCGGGTACTACGCCACCATATTGCTCGTGTATTTTTTGTCCGGCAACTACATTGCTAAGCACTTTATTGTTGCACATTACAGCTGCGGCGGTATCATCGCACGAGCTTTCTATAGATAGTATGTAAACAGGGGCATCAGCCATATTTTAGGGCACGGATTTTGAGTTACTAAAAAACGGTTAAAGGACTATCAACAATTGTAAAAATACCTACTTTTGTTGTTTACTATGCCTGCACCGTAAAGTGTACAAATTTAAAACAAATAGCAGTATCAAAAAATTTAAAAAAATAGTTATTCGCACCCTTGTGGGGCTGCTCCTTTTTTTGCTGCTTGTGGCTATTGCCCTCTCGCTGCCATTTGTACAAACAGCTATTGCACATTATGGTGGTAATTATTTAAATAAGGAGTTTGGCACCCATATTACGGTAGATAAAGTAGCTATATCTATATTTGGCGGGGTAAAGCTTAAGGGCGTCCTTATTATGGATCACCATAACGATACCCTTATTTCTGCCGACAGGCTGCAAACCAATATACTTAATTTTAAGGCGCTTGCCAAGACCGACCTTAATTTTGGCACTATTCGCGCAGAGCGGCTTACCTTTCACATGAAAACCTACAAGGGCGAGAAAACCTCTAATCTTGATGTTTTTGTAAAAGCTTTTGACAGCGGCAAGAAGCCCGATCCTAATAAAGTTTTTAAGCTTAGGTCTGATAAGCTGTATATTACCAATGGCAGGTACAGGCTTACAAACGAAAATAGCGTAACACCACGCATACTGGATTTCCAGAAGCTTAACGGAGAAGTGAAAGATTTTTACATTAAAGGCAGCGATATTACTGCCAATATACAAAAGCTTTCGCTATTAGACCACCGTGGGTTGTTCGTAGAAAATCTTAAGGCGGAATTTAGCTATTCTAAAACCAATATTATACTTAAAAATGTAGAGCTTGTTACGGCAGAATCGGCACTTAAGGGTAACGTTACGCTTTCGTATACGCCTGAGCAAATGAAAGATTTTGTAAATCAGGTAAAGTTCGATTTTCAGGTAGACAGGGCAACAATATCATCTAACGAGCTTAACTATTTTTATAACGAGTTTGGTAAAAACCAAAAGTACTACCTTTCGGCTACGTTAAAAGGGCCGCTTAACAACTTTGTACTTCACAATTTAAAGTTGCTGGATGCCCGCGATTCCGAAATTATAGGCTCCATAAACTTCAGGCATCTTTTTGATAAAAAAGGGCCGGGCTTTTATATGAACGGTGATTTTGACAGGATTACATCAAACTACGAAAACCTAAAGGCTATAATGCCCAGGATATTGGGCAATAGCCTGCCTACGCTGCTGCAAAAATTTGGGCGGGTAGATATGATGGGGCATGTAACGCTTACCAAACAGGATATAGATACTAATATGTATATTATGTCGGGCCTTGGGGAGGCAGATGCTAACCTTTCGGTTAAAGACTATAATAAACCCAGCGAGGCTGCCTACACCGGCAGCATAGACCTTACCGATTTTAACCTGGGCGCTGTGGCCAATGTTAAAACTATAGGTACTACCACACTGCACCTGGAGGTAGACGGGCGCGGCTTTAACCAGAAATCGCTAAACACTACAGTAAAAGGAGATATTAAAGGCCTTGCCTTTAATAAATATAACTATAAAAATATTACGGTAGACGGCAGGTTTAAATGGCCTTACTTTAAAGGTAAAGTAAACAGTAACGACCCTAACCTGCTCATGAGCTTTGACGGGCTTGTAGATATGGGCAAGAAGCAGAAGGAATACGATTTTCATGCACAGATAGATTATGCCGACCTGGTTGCGCTAAAGCTCATGAAAAAAGATACGCTGTCTATCTTTAAAGGCGACCTGCTGTTTGATGCCAAAGGAAACACTATTAATGACATTGCCGGAAAACTTCAAATATCAAGGCTGTCCTATCAAAACAGTAAGGACAGTTATTATTTTGAAGACTTTATTATGGCATCATCTTTTGATGAAGATAATGTGCGTACCATTACCGTAAATTCTACCGATATTGTAGATGGCCGCTTAACGGGTAAGTTTGATATTGCCCAGCTGCCAAAACTTATGGAAAATGCCGTGGGCAGCCTGTATACCAATTATGAACCGTATAAGCTTACAAAAGGACAATACCTGGATTTTGACCTTACCATATATAACAAGATTGTAGAAATTGCCCTGCCCGATGTGGTTGTTGGGCAAAATACCCGCCTGCGCGGAAAGGTTAACAGCGATAAGGGCGAGTTTAAGCTGGCATTTAATTCGCCTAATATTACTGCTTATAATAACTACTTTAATAATATTAGTATAGATGTAGATAACAAAAACCCTTTGTATAATGCCTATGTTAGTGTAGACAGCATGCGTACAAAAGGCTATAAAATATCTGATTTTAGCCTTATTAATATTACGCGTAACGATACCTTATATGTACGTACCGAATTTAAAGGGGGTAATAAGGCGGCCGACCTCTTTAAGCTGAATCTTTTTCATACCATAGATAAAGATAAGAACAGTGTGGTAGGGTTTAAAAAATCCGAGATTAATTTTAAAGATTACCAATGGTTCATTAACGAGAACGATACCCGCGATAATAAGATCGTATTCAATAAAAAGCTTACCAATTTTTCGGTCGATAAAATATCTATGTCGCACAACGACCAGCGGGTAGAAGTTAGCGGCATCCTTCGGGATAGTACCTATAAAGACGTAAAGCTGTCGTTTAATGATGTAGATCTTCGCAAAATTACCCCGGCGGTAGACAGCCTTAACTTTGGCGGTAGGCTAAATGGCGAGGTAAGCCTTAAGCAAAACAGGAACGAGTTTATACCGGCATCATCACTTACTATAGATACGCTGCGCATTAATCAGTTTAACCTGGGTAATATGAGTCTGCAGGTAACAGGCGACCGTTCGCTTCGTAAATTTAATATAAATACCACCCTTACTAAAGATGATAAGCAAACATTTGCCACAAACGGTAATGTAGAAATTGTAGATAAGCAAACGCTGCTGTCGCTGGATGCACAATTTTCAGATTTCGACCTTGGTCCGCTTGGGCTGTTCCTTAAATCCATTTTCCCGGAAATACGGGGTAAGGCTACCGGCCGTGCAGCAATTGTGGGTAATGCTAAAAAACCCGAGATAGACGGGCGGCTGTACATAAAAGGCGGGGGGCTTAAAGTGGGGTATCTTAATACCGACTTTAATTTTGAGGAAAATGCCACGGTAGACCTTACCGAGGAGCTTATCTTTTTTAGGAACATAGAGCTTACAGATGCTAAATATAAAACAAAGGGCCACCTTAACGGAAGCTTAAAGCATGAATTCTTTAAGAACTGGGGCCTCGACCTGAAAATAACATCGGACAGGCTGCTTGTTCTTGATACCAAAGATTCTGACGATGCTATATATTACGGTACCGCCTTTATAAAAGGGGAGGCAACGTTAATAGGGCCTACAACAGCACTGGTTATTAATGTAAATGCCGAATCGGCAAAAGATACAGATATTAAGCTGAATATAAATAACAGCGGTGCCACGGGAACAACAAATGCGGCGTTTATACACTTTTTGAGCCCGGCAGAAAAGCTGAATAAAAATAAAGGTGTTGCGGTAAAAGATGCTAAAACATACAAAGGGCTGGAGCTAAATTTTGAGCTTAATATAACGCCCGAGGCAAGGCTTGAAGTTGTTATAGATAAAAATACCGGGCACAGCCTTAGTGCTACCGGCGACGGATTAATGCTCCTTAATATAAACACCCTGGGCAAATTTGCCATGTGGGGCGATTATTCGGTAAGGGAAGGAATGTACAATTTTAAATATGGCGGCCTGTTCGATAAAAAATTTGTTGTAAAACCGGGCGGTACCATAGTGTGGGAGGGCGACCCTACGCGGGCAAGGCTTAACCTGGAGGCGGTATATAAAACGCAGGCAAACCCATCGGTACTGTTAGAAACGGCATCGTTTAGCAGGAACATACCGGTAGAGGTAGCCATTACCCTTAATGGTAGCATTACCACTCCTGAGCCTGATTTTAATATTAATTTCCCGGGGGTAAGCTCTGTACTTAAATCAGACCTTGATTACAAGCTAAGTGATATGGATACCCGTCAAACGCAGGCACTATCGTTACTTTCTACCGGTAGTTTTATAAGCCAGACCAATGCCAGTACTGCGGTATACGGCAGTTTGTTTGAACGTGCCAGCAGCATGTTTAATGATCTGTTTTCGGATGACCAAAGTAAAGTAAAAGTGGGGGTAACCTATGCAAACGGAGACCGTAACCCTTATGCCGAAACCAGTTCGCAGCTTGGGGTTACTTTATCGTCGCAAATAAACGACAGGATAACCGTTAACGGTGTGCTTGGTGTGCCGGTTGGTGGTGTAAACCAGTCGGCTGTGGTGGGTAATGTAGAGGTGCAGCTGCGCCTTAACGATGATGGTACATTAAAGGCAAGGGTATTTAACCGTGAAAATGATATTAACTTTCTTGGCGAGGGCATAGGCTACACACAGGGTGTGGGGCTTACGTGGGATGTAGACTTTGATACCTTTAGCGAGCTTATATGGAAAGTGTTTAAAAATGCTAAAGACCAGGAAACCGACAATAACAATAAAGGGACAGATATACCCGATTCTGAACTTTCCCCTGATTATATACAGTTTGGCGATTCGCGCAATAAAAAGAAGGGTACCGACGAGGACAAAGAGCCCGAGCGCATACCTGAGACTGATTAATGCATAATTTATGTTTTTCAAAATTTTATTAAATGAAAAAAAGCAGGCTATTTTTTGAAGATACGCCTGCTTTTTTTGTTATAATTAACATTACGTTGAGAAAAACTTATTAACGAAAACGATTGAAAATATGCGTATTTTATAATATTACCTAAAAACAAATATATAAATCATATTAAATTATTAATTTTACAATCAAATACTAAAAAATGTCAGTTAATATTAAAAAAATAGGCGTTCTCACATCAGGTGGTGACTCACCGGGTATGAATGCCGCCATCAGGGCCGTAGTACGTGCCTGCGCTTATCATAATATAGAGTGTACAGGGATATACAGGGGTTACCAGGGAATGATAGAAGGTGATTTTAAAGATATGGGCCCCCGTAGTGTAAACAACATTATTAATAAGGGTGGTACAGTACTAAAATCGGCAAGGTCTAAAGAGTTCATGACACCTGAAGGCCGTAAAAAAGCCCATGCTAATTTAGTTAAAGAAGGTATAGATGCCCTTGTGGTAATAGGAGGTAACGGTAGTTTTACCGGAGGCCTTATTTTTAATGCAGAATATGATTTTCCTGTAATAGGCATACCGGGTACTATTGATAACGATATTTACGGTACCAGCTTTACCCTTGGTTACGATACAGCCTTAAACACTGTAGTAGAGGTTATAGATAAAATACGCGATACGGCAAGCTCACATAACAGGCTTTTCTTTGTAGAGGTTATGGGCCGCGATGCAGGCCATATAGCACTTAATGCAGGTATTGGCGCAGGTGCAGAGGAAATACTTATACCGGAAGAAGATATGGGTCTTGACAGGCTTGTAGAGTCGCTTAAAAAGAGTAAGGCTGCGGGTAAATCATCAAGTATTGTAGTGATAGCCGAAGGCGACAGGAGCGGCAAAAGCGCTTTTGAACTTAAAGAATATTTTGACAGCAATATGCCGGAATATGATGTACGTGTTTCTATACTGGGGCACATGCAGCGCGGCGGATCGCCATCTTGTTTTGACAGGGTGCTGGCCAGCAGGCTTGGCGTTAAGGCGGTAGAAACACTTTTAGAAGGCAACAGTAACTATATGGTGGGCCTTATAAAAGACGAAGTGGTACTAACACCGCTGGAACTTGCAGTAAAAGGCAAGTCGCAAATAAACCAGGAGCTTATAAAAGTATCCGACATCGTTTCAATTTAAGAATCTCACACGATTAGTATTAAACAAATAAAAACAATTAGAAGAATGGCAACAGTTAAATTAGGGATAAACGGTTTCGGAAGGATTGGCCGAATCGTATTCCGCGAAACTTTCAACAGGGATAATGTTGAAGTAGTGGCTATTAACGACCTGCTTGATGTAGATCATTTGGCTTATTTATTAAAATATGATTCAGTTCACGGACGTTTTAACGGTACTGTGGAAGTTAAAGACAACCAACTGTACGTAAACGGTAAACACATAAGGGTAACTGCAGAGAAAGATCCTAAGAACCTTAAGTGGGACGAAGTAGGTGTAGACGTGGTTGCAGAATCTACCGGTATATTTACTACTATAGAAACAGCTTCGCAACACATTACAGGTGGTGCTAAAAAAGTTATCATCTCTGCTCCATCGGCCGATGCGCCAATGTTTGTAATGGGTGTTAACCATGATAAAGCTACAGCTGCAGATACTGTTGTATCTAACGCTTCATGTACTACAAACTGTCTTGCTCCGCTTGCAAAAGTGATCAATGATAATTTTGGAATTGTTGAAGGTTTAATGACAACAGTTCACGCTACAACTTCTACTCAAATGACAGCCGATGGCCCGTCAAGAAAAGACTGGAGAGGCGGACGTGCTGCAAGCATAAACATCATTCCTTCATCTACAGGTGCTGCAAAAGCAGTAGGTAAAGTTATTCCGGAACTAAACGGTAAACTAACGGGTATGTCTTTCCGTGTTCCTACGGTTGACGTTTCTGTAGTAGACCTTACGGTTAAAGTAGCTAAAGAAACTTCTTACGAAGAAATCATGGCAGTACTTAAAAAAGCATCTGAAAATGAGCTTAAAGGTATCCTTGGCTTTACAGAAGATGATGTTGTATCTCAGGATTTCGTATCAGATAAAAGAACAAGTATTATAGATTCTAAAGCCGGTATTGGCCTTAACTCTACATTCTTTAAACTTGTATCATGGTATGATAATGAGTATGGCTACTCAAGTAAACTTATAGACCTGGCTGCACATATTGCATCGCTATAATTTTTATAATAAATCCCGCCTTTTTGTATAAGAAGGCGGGATTTTATTTTTTTTAAGCTGTGGCTTAACCCAACCGTAAGCTTATCATAACTTCAATTTAAAAGAGAATACCCAAACTTAACCCATACTAACCCTAACTAATCTCAAACAAATGAAATTATTAGTTGACAGTGGTGCAACCAAGGCCGATTGGATTGCACTTGATGACGATGGAAACAGACTTTTTACTACCCAAACCCTTGGTCTGAGCCCGGAAGTTATTAATAAAGAAGAAGCCCTTGAAAGGCTTGAAGCCCGTTTTGATATTTACAATAACCGTAAAGAGGTTACAAATCTTTACTTTTATGGTGCAGGCTGCGGTACAGACAGGATGAAGAACTACATGACAGGCGTGTTTAAGGAATTTTTCCCTAATGCCGATGTTAGTGTACGCGAAGATACCTATGCTGCCGCTTATGCAACAAACCCAAATAACGAGAAAGCTATAATTTGTATTTTAGGTACAGGCTCTAACTGCAGTTATTTTGATGGCGAAAAACTAATCCAGAAAGTACAGTCTTTAGGCTATATTGCTATGGATGATTGTAGTGGTAACCGTTTTGGGCGTGAGCTTATTCGTGCTTATTACTTTAATAAATTGCCGGCACACCTTGCTGCAAAATTTGAGCAGGAATACAACCTTGACCCGGATATTATTAAGCATAACCTTTACAAGGAGCCAAACCCAAATGCCTACCTTGCTACTTTTGCCAAGTTTTTAATTCAGCACAAAGAGGAGCCTTTTATAAAGGAAATTATTGTAAAGGCTATGGAATCTTTTGTTGAAAATTATATTACCCAATTTGATAATGCAAAAGATGTACCTGTACATTTTGTAGGCTCTATTGCATTTTACCTTAAGGCAGAGCTTGCCGAAGTTTTAGGTGCTTACGGCCTTACCTTAGGTAACGTATCAAGAAGGCCTATAGATGGTTTAATAGAATACCACAAACTTAATTAATATTAAAAATATATGGAGATCGCGATCATTGCCCACGACGGAATGAAAGATAAAATGGTAGTTTTTCTTACTACCAATAAAGATATTTTACTACGTGAAAATATAAAACTTATTGCTACCGGTACTACCGGCAGTAAGGCCGAAGAGGCGGGTTTTACCGTTAGGAAAATGCTTTCAGGACCACTGGGTGGCGATGCGCAGATAGCAGGCAGGGTGGCCGAAGGCAAAACTAAAATGGTACTCTTTTTTAAAGACCCTTTAGCGAGCCATGCCCATGATGCCGATATTAATATGCTGATACGGGTTTGTGACGTGCACAATGTGCCGCTTGCCACAAACCCTGCATCAGCAGAATTATTTTTGCATGCTATTGCTGCACAGCAATCATAGAAATCTCTACATTTACGTTTTTTGGCAGTTTTGCCACCTGAACCGTTTCTCTTGCAGGAGCGGTTTCTTCGTTAAAATAGCCGGCATATACCGCGTTTATTTTTGCAAAGTCGTTCATATCTATAATAAAGATGCTTGTTTTCACTACGTTATCAAAGGTCATTCCGGCAGCTTCCAGTACGGCTTTCAGGTTCTCCATAACTTGCTTGGTCTCAGTCTCTATATCGCCGCCCACAAGTTCTCCTGTGGCAGGGTCTAAAGGTATCTGCCCGCTTGTATATAATGTGTTACCTGTAAGTACTGCCTGGCTGTAAGGCCCAATGGGGGCAGGAGCCTTGTCTGTAAAAATGATTTTCTTCATGGGTGTATTTGTTTATAGTTGTATGATAATTAAATTCCTATTTCGTTTCTAACAGGTATTCCCTGCTTTTCTAATTGCTTTTTTAAACTGCGAAGTGTGTTATTGTTAAGAGTACCTGCACCATAATATTTGCTTTTATAGTCTTTTGTTATAATTCGTATACAGTTAGGCTGCTTACCTTGTGTTTCATAAACAACTTCACTGATGTCGTGTAAGTAATAAATATGTTTTATCCAGAATAACAGGTGATTGTTAACTACTAAGTAGTAATTATTCAAACCGAAATAATAAACATTAGTACCAATTACAAAATACAATAAGGTAGAAATTGCCATACTGAATATTACTGCTGAGAAATCATTTTTAGAGACTAAAATAAATAGCATTGGTGCACAAAGTGTAACAAAGATAAGGCCCCTGAAACTTAAGAGAAAGATACCTTTATAACTATTTAAATATTCTGGATTCACTCCTTTTGTTGATTTTACTATGTACGGGTTAAAGCTATTATTTGAGGTGGTGATATGTTCAAGATATTGTTTAAGCAAATGATAGTTATTGAATAAATCAAATATATATTTTACCTCGCCGTTTTTGAAATATATCTTAATGCCTTCAGCTCTTGACAGCAGAAAATAATGTTTACCTGAAAAAGTAATTTCTTTTATACTGTTAATGCTAAATTGTTGTTTATTGAATGCAATTGTTTTCCCGTCAATAAATATTTCCCGGCTATGTTTTATATAAGAATATATAAAATAAAATACTAAAAATATCAAAGCTAAACCGCACACGATCATTAAATCGGTTTTAGGAGGTTTTGGTTGCTGACTATATTGTTTTAGACCGATGATGAATATAAAAATACCCAGTGTAAAAAACAATGTAGAGAACGATATAAGTACAATATAGAATTTTACAACATCTCTCTTAGATGTAACACTTTCCATGATTAATTACCAATAACCCTGTCCGGTACCTGGCGCTTATCATACTTAATGTCGCTAAGTACAGACGATTTTATACCAATAAAGAAGCCCCAGTAGGTATTATCGCCAAAAGGTACCCAGTTAAAATCCATCCTCCAGCTTAAAAGGTCGCGTTCAAAACGCAGCTGTGTAAAGGTAACACCCTTTTGTACAAAATCATAACCCGATGAAAAACCCATTTTCCAGCGCGGTGTAATATCCAGGTTTCCGGACATCATTAACGAACTGCCGGTTATTCTGCGTTCGCGGTTATTATTGTTATAGGTAAGGGAGTAGGCAAGGTTTAAATTCCATGGGAGTTTTGCATTAAAAAATTTCCCTTCGCTTTTATCGTCTTTTTTAGCATCCGGGTCTTCTTCTTCGTCATTAAACATACTCTTACCGTTATTGCTCAGGTCGGTACCTACACCAAAAAGGTCGTCGGTACGGCCACCGTTCTTCGCCGTTTGGCTATTTTCGTTTTTATTATTACCTGCTGCATCTTCACTACTAACAGAGTAGTTAAGGGTAACATTGGCGCTTGTAAGCCTAAAAAGGCTACCGCCATTGTTTATGTTATAGGTGTCAATCCGGTTACCTGCATTATCTAACGCGTAAGGGTCCATGGTGGCTCCAAAGTTAATGTTCATCTTTTCTTTAAAAAGATTGGTACCTGCAGTTACCCGCAGCGGAGCCCACGCAAGCGAATCGGCTGCCATATTATAGCTGGTGGTAAAGTTAAGGTTGTTAAGCAGCATTACTTTTTTAGGGGCATCATCGGTGGCATTTTCATCGTCGTTCCTAACTTTGGCTTCAAAAGTATTATTCACGGCAATACCTACATTATTAGAGTAACCCTGGCCGGGTGCTCCAAAAAGGCCGCCTTCAAAACGGGTATAATCCCTGTACTGGGTTCCTGTGTTGTCCAGCTGGTAGCTGTCGTAATACTGGTCGAAACTTGGTGTATAGCTATACGATAGAGAAGGGCGCATTACGTGGCGTATGGCTTGTATTTTTGCACCTTCAGAAAAAGTATAAGTACCATATACTGTTGTACCAATGCTCGATGAAAAATTATAAGTACGGAAAGAATCAAAACCATTTACGTTCTTAGTAACGAGGGTATCATTAATAACGCTTCGGTTAATGGTGTTCATAACCCATGTTTCCTGGTAGCTGGTACCTGCTGATACACTAAAATGTTTAAATATCTTAAAGTTGGTGCTTAAAGGTATAGTGTGCTGCATGCCCGACCGCGCATCCCTGAACATTTCGGGTTTAAAGAATAATGAATCGGTGGTTTTATAACGGTTTTCACCACGCAGATTATACTGTAAGTTAATATTTTTTATAAAGCCTTTTTTAGGCGCATCTGCCGGGGCGAAAGGGAATATCCTGTCTACACTTGCCTGTAGTGTAGGCAGTGTCATGTTTATTTCCTGTGTATTTGTGTTTTGGCTGTGCGATGCGGTAAGCGAGTAATTTACCTGTGGTATGGTTTGGAATGTTTTAGAATAAGATATAGACGATTGCAGGGTGTTATTTAAACTGGACCCCACGTTTGCCGTGTTTATAGACTGCCTGTAATAGGTACTGGAACCAAGGTTTACACTGGCCGAAAACCTCGAATTAGGGCTTGCTTTGGTATCCTGGCTATGGCTCCATTGTATGTTGTAATTGTTTTGGCGGGCATAATCGGGCAGGCCTCTTTCGCTTGTAACAAGGTTTTCTATACGTATGTTTATATTACCACTGTATTTATACCGGTTAGCATAACTGGACTGAAAGCGAAGCCCGTAACTGCCATTTGTATAATAATCTCCGGTAACGGCAAGGTCATAATAATCGCTCAGGGCAAGATAGTAACCGCCATCCTGCAGGTAATAACCCCTGTTATTGCTGTCGCCATAGCTGGGTATAAGGAAGCCGGATTCGGCCTTATTGGTCATCGGGAAAAAGGCAAAAGGTATTCCCAGCGGGGTAGGTACATCGGCAATATACATATTGGTAGGGCCTACAACCACTTTTTCGCCCGGTACAAGTTTAATTTTACGGGCAAGGAAGTAATATTCAGGATTCTTTTTATTGGTAGAGGTAGTAAACTTTGCATTTTTCATAAAATACACAGAGTCGTTCTCCTTTTTAGTCACTTCGCCAAAAACGGTAAATTCCCCCTGGTCAGAGCGGGAATTCCAAACCCTGGCCTTTTTGGTAACTGTATTAAAGTGTATAGAGTCGGCCTCCACAATATTGCTTCCCTGTTTAAAATAAGGGTATTGCGAGTATACTCCTGCCGAGTCTTTTATCCTTCCGGCAAAAACCTCGTCTTTTTCATAATTCATAATAATTATGCCAGCTTTGAGTTCTATATCTTTATAGTATAGTTCGGCACCATTATATAAGGTAAGCTCTTTCTTTTTCTGGTCTATTTTTTCGTAGTCAACAGCTATACGCTTTATAATACCGTCTAATCCCTTTTTTTTGGTTTTAGTAGTATCTGCTACGGGTTTTGCTACGGCTATTTCGTTACTGTCAGTAACAGTATCGGGTACAGGCGTAGTGCCCAAAGGTTTTTCGGGGCTATTGGTTTGAGTGTTAGCAGGCACCGCCGGCTTTTTAGTTTCTATTTCCTGGGCGCCGGCACTATGGATGCCAACTGTTAGGAAAATTGCTGATAAAACGATATGAAATAAGTTTGTACGCAATGGTTTTAATACTATTTTTGTAACAGTGTGGCTTATTTTTTTGAAGTGTCAAACTTACAATATTTTTGGCAAACTAACCACTAAATGTAATTATAACATAAGCAGCATATTAACTGATTTATAATGAAGGAGAACACGAAATTAAAACTGGTTTTTTTACTTTTTATTATGTTTTGCGGCACAAGTTTTGGGCAGGGCAATACTAAATTTAAGGTGGTACTTGATGCCGGGCATGGCGGAAAAGACTTTGGCGCCATATATCATGGCTTTGTAGAAAAAAACGTAGCCCTTAATGTAGCGTTAAAAGTAGGGAAGATTTTAGAACAGGATGACAATGTGCAGGTAATATACACGCGTAAAACCGATGTGTTTACAGAACTTTCTGAAAGGCCTAATATTGCCAACAAGGCCGGTGCCGATGTATTTATATCGTTACATTGTAATGGCGAGGCAAAAAAGGCGGCTTTTGGTACAGAGACCTTTATTATGGGGCCTACAAAAAATGCCAGCAACCTCGACGTGGCTAAGGCGGAGAACAGCGTTATTATTCTTGAAAAAGATTATAAGGTAAAATATGAAGGTTTTGACCCATCCAAACCGGAAACTTTAACGGCCACCCAGCCCGAAGCTACACTTGATAACAGTATAGATATGGCAAGTAAAATACAGGACGGCTTTACAAATACACTTAAAAGAAAGAACAGGGGTGTTAAGTATGCCCCCATTTGGGCGCTGCAAAAACTGGCTATGCCGGGTATATTAATAGAGCTTGGCTTTTTGTCATACCAGCAGGAAGGGGCTTTTTTAAATTCGGAAGAAGGGCAGGACGATATGGCTAAGGCTATTGCCAAAGCAATACTTGCTTATAAAAAGGAGCACAGTACCGGTGGCGGTACCGAATATAAAGAACCGGCTACAGCTGCGGTAACACCACGCCAGCAGCCTGCCGAAACAAAACCGGCTGATAACAGAACAACTGAAACCAATATAGCTGCAGAGCAGGGAGTGGTGTTTAAAGTACAAATATCTGCCAGTGGAAGGCTGTTAGAAACTACACCGGCTAACTTTAAAGGGCTTACAAATATTACCAAAGACAGTTCTACAGCAGTAATTAAATATTTTTATGGTGCTACACCACAATATAGTGAGGCTAAAGAACTGCTTGAAACCGCAAAGGAGAAAGGATATACTTCTGCGTTTGTAGTAGCATTTAAGGACGGAAAGAAAATAACGGTACAGGAAGCTTTAAAAAAATAAGCTTGCGTAATACTATATACATGATACGGCTAACTAATAAATATTTATTTTACATACTTGTACTTTTTTGTACGGCTTCTTTTGGCCAGTCTAAAAAGTTTAAGGTAGTGCTGGATGCCGGGCATGGCGGTGGCGATGAGGGCACCGCCCACAATGGCTACAAAGAAAAGAACATAGTACTTAACGTAGCCCTTAAAATAGGGAAGATACTTGAAAATGAACCGGGTTTTAATGTGGTATATACCCGTAAAACCGATGTTTTTATAGAATTAAGGGAGCGTGCCAGCGTTGCTAATAAGGCCGATGCCGATTTGTTTGTATCTATACATTGCAACGGTGTTAACAATGCGGAAAACGCTTACGGTACCGAAACTTTTGTGATGGGATTATCGCGCAGTAAGGTAAACCTTGAGGTGGCCCGTAAAGAAAACAGCGTAATTACATTAGAGAAGGATTATAAGATAAAATATAAAGGCTTTAACCCCGATAATCCTGATACATCTATAGGTATAGCTTTGGCGCAGGAAGAATCGCTTAGCCAGAGTATTGTGCTTGCAGGTAAAATTAGCGACGGTTTTAAAACTCTTAAAAAAAATGACCGGGGTATAAAGCAAATTCCCTTATGGGTGCTGGATGCTACTGCCATGCCCGGGGTACTTATAGAACTAGGGTTTATTTCTAATAAAAATGAAGGTGCCTACCTTAATTCTGACAACGGGCAGGATGAAATTTCAAGATCTATAGCAGATGCCATTATCAGCTATAAAAAAATATACAGCGGTGGTGTTAACGATGCCGACCAAGAAGAAATATCTGAAACGGTAAAGGAAGTAATAGCCGATAAAAAAAATGATGTTGAAGCAGCTACTGTTGATAACGCTGTTGCCACAGATACTATTGCTGTAGCAAGTAATGCAGCAGTGGTGTTTAAGGTTCAGATATCTGCCAGTAACAGGGATCTTGCTACTAAGCCTGCTAATTTTAAAGGGCTCGATAATATTAGTAAAGACACCTCTACATCGGTAATTAAATATTTTTATGGCGCTACTGCCGAATATAGTGAGGCGAAAGGGCTTTTAGAACACGCAAAAGCAAAAGGGTATTCATCTGCATTTGTAGTTGCTTTTAAAGATGGGAAGAAAATAACGGTCCAGGAGGCTTTGGGTAAAAATTAGAGCCACTTACGGCCAATAATCTATGACAGGTAATTTTAGTTTAAAAATTGTTCTTTGTTTCTTTTTACTGTTTGCCGGTATGTGCAATGCACAGGGCAAAAAGTTTAAGGTGGTTATAGATGCGGGGCACGGTGGGCACGACTCCGGTACAAAACATAATAGCTTTGCCGAAAAGAAGATTGTATTAAATACGGCTTTAAAAATAGGGAAGATATTAGAGAAAGAACCGGGAATTACGGTTGTATACACCCGTAAAACAGATGTTTTTGTAGAGTTAAGGGAGCGTGCTAATATTGCTAACAGGGCAGATGCCGACCTTTTTGTTTCTATTCACTGCAACGGTGTAAACAACCGCGAGCCGCAGGGTACCGAAACCTTTGTTATGGGGCTTACCCGCAGCAAAGTAAACATGGAGGTAGCCCGAAAGGAGAATAGTGTAATTACCCTCGAAAAAGATTATAAGCTTAAGTATAAAGGTTTCGATCCTAATTCGCAGGAAACATCTATTGGAATAACACTCACACAGGAGCAGTACCTTAAGCAAAGCATTACACTTGCCGCTAAAATACAGGATGGTTTTTCTAAAGGGTTAAAAAGATATAGCAGGGGTGTAAAGCAAATTCCGTTATGGGTGCTGGATGCCACTGCAATGCCGGGGGTGCTTATAGAGCTTGGTTTTGTGTCTAATGCCAAAGAGGGTAAATACCTTAATTCTGCCGCAGGGCAGGAAGAGATGGCAAGGTCTATAGCAAAATCTATCATTAGTTATAAAAAGCAGTATTATGTTCATAGCGATAACATAGAAAAAAGCGCTGTAACGAAACCCGAAGCTAAAAAAGCAGGTGCCAAAGGTACTACTGCCAAGGCTAAAACAACAAAATCTATAGCTGCAAAAGGTGTGGTGTTTAAAATTCAAATTGCTACCGGCACAAAAAATATTGCGACTAAACCATCTAATTTTAAAGGCCTTAAGATTATATCTAAAAAAAAGAACGGCAGGTTAGTGCAGTATTATTATGGTAAAACGGTAAATTATGATACGGCATTACAACTATTAAGCAAAGCAAAATCACGTGGGTATAAGTCGGCATTTATAGTAGCATTTAAAGGCGAAAAAAAAATCACAGTTGCCGAAGCTTTAAAATAATATTCACATATTAATAATTATTTTGTCCTACATTTGTTAAAAAATAAACCTGTTTTGAAAATAACAAGAGAAGCAAAGACGGCTGTATTAGTAATAGGAGCCATATTATTATTTATTTGGGGCTATAGTTTTTTAAGGGGCAGAGACCTTTTTAATTCCTATACAACCTATTATGTAATTTACGATGATGTAGAGGGTCTTTCGCCATCTGCCCCGGTAACACTTAACGGGTTAGTGGTTGGTAAAGTAAATTCTATTACATTTAAAGACCTGGTAAAAGGAAGCCTTATAGTAGAACTTCAGGTTAATACTGATTTTCCTATATCTACAACCAGCCATGCAACCTTGTACGAACCGGGCTTTGGCCTATCGGGCAAGCAGGTTGCACTTATACCGGATACTAAAAATCCGGCACCTGCAGAGGATGGCGCTTACCTGCTTAGTGGTTTAAAACCGGGAATGCTTTCTGTTGTAGGCGAAAAACTTTCACCGCTACAAACTAAGGTAGAAGCTACTGTAGTAACTGCCGACAGCCTTTTGCATAATATTAGCAATGTATTCGACAGGCAAACACAGCAAAACCTGCGCACTGCCATTGCCGATCTTAGCAGTACAATGAAAGAGTTTGATAAGGCAGCGGGTACTTTAAACGGTGCTATATCGGGCAACCGTAAAAATATCGACGTTACGTTTAGCAATCTTAACCGCATGAGTGGTAACTTTGCAAAAATATCTGACTCTCTTGAAGCAGCTAATATTGGCGAAGCAGTTAAAAAACTGGAATACACCCTTGCTAACGTAGATAAAATTGTTAATGACGTAGAAAGTGGTAAAGGTACACTGGGCAAGCTTCTTAAAGATGAGGCCATGTACAAAAACCTTACCGATGCTTCTAAAGAATTGAAACAGCTAATTGAAGATGTTAAGTTAAACCCTAAGCGTTATGTAAGTATTTCGGTATTCGGCAAAAAGCAAAAAGCTTATGTAGAGCCTAAAGAAGATAAAGAAGAGGTTAAAACAGAAGAAGTTAAGACAGAATAAAGCCTTAAAGGAAAAGGGTAAGCCTTTACTATATGAGTTACATAGATAATGTCCTGTTTATTATATTGCTTGCAGCGGGTTTTGGCTACTTTGCCATGAACGTAAAAAAGCTGGCGCGCAATATAAAGCTGGGCCGCGATATAAACAGGTTCGATAATCCTAAAGCACGCTGGGGCAATATGGCGCGTATAGCGCTTGGCCAAAGCAAAATGGTGCGCAGGCCCGTATCAGGGGCATTGCATATTATAGTGTATGTGGGCTTTGTGATTATCAATGTAGAACTGTTAGAAATAATTATAGATGGTATTTTTGGAACCCACAGGATATTTTCATTTCTTGGTGGGTTTTATAGTTTCCTGATAGGTTTCTTTGAAATACTTGCCTTTGGAGTAATTTTCGCAGTAGTTACCTTCTGGATCCGCCGCAATGTTATAAAACTTTGGCGTTTTGCGCATGGCGACCTTAAAGGCTGGCCAAAGAGCGATGCCAATATTATTCTATATTTCGAGACTGTTTTAATGGTGTTGTTCCTTACCATGAACGGTGCCGATCATTATTTGCAGGGCCTGGGTTCCCATCATTACATACAGGCGGGCGCTTTCCCTATATCAGGATTTATATCTCCGTTATTTAACGGCCTTAGCGAGGGCACGGCTATTATAATCGAAAGAACTGCATGGTGGCTGCACATTACAGGCATTTTGGCATTCATGAATTACCTGTACTTTTCTAAACATTTACACATACTTTTAGCGTTCCCTAATACTTATTTTGCAAGGCTTGACCCAAAAGGCAAATTCGAGAATTTAGATTCGGTTACGGCCGAAGTTAAGTTAATGATGGATCCTAATGCCGATCCGTTTGCTGCACAACCTGCTCCGGCAGAAGGCGAAGTACCTGCGAAATTTGGCGCCAGCGATGTTCACGACCTTAACTGGGTACAGTTGCTTAATGCCTATACCTGCACCGAATGTGGCCGATGCACATCGTCCTGCCCGGCAAACATAACAGGCAAGAAGCTTTCGCCAAGAAAGATAATGATGGATACCCGCGACAGGCTGGAGGAAGTGGGCCGTAATATTGATAAAAATAAAGGCACGTTTGTTGATGATGGTAAATCGTTATTAAACGACTATATAACACCCGAAGAACTTTGGGCTTGTACCACCTGTAACGGTTGTGTAGAGGCCTGCCCGGTAAACATAGACCCTCTCTCTATTATTATGGATATGAGGCGTTACCTGGTTATGGAGCAGAGTGCTGCACCAACAGAGCTTAACGGCATGATGACCAATATTGAAAATAACGGAGCCCCATGGCAATACAGCCAGATGGACAGGCTTAACTGGAAAGACGAATTATAATTAACAGGCACGATAATGAAACAAGAGGATATCGAAAAAAATCTTCAAGCGATTACAGAGAACGGCGAACACCTAAGCCCAATTTTACCTGCGGGTATTAAAAATTACCTGATAGATATTGACGGTACTATTTGCGACGATATTCCTAACGAAGAGCCGGAAAGGATGGTTACGGCTGCCGTATATCCTGATGCTCTTATTACCCTTAATAAATGGTATGATGAAGGGCATATAATATTCTTTTTTACCTCGCGTACAGAAGCGCACAGGGAAATTACCGAAGCATGGCTTAAAGCCCACGGCTTTAAATATCATGGCATGCTTATGGGCAAGCCCCGTGGCGGTAACTACCACTGGATAGACAACCATTTAGTGAAAGCTACGCGTTACCGTGGTAAATTTACAGATTTGATAGATAAAGCAGTTACCATTCAGGTTTTTGATGATGGTAACCACGACGTAGACTAATAAAAATTATGATGCAGGATAACCTTACCGTTCCCACCATGGCCGACATGATGGCTACAGGGCAGCAGCCGGAAGTATTGTTCTGGGTGGGCTGTTCGGGTAGTTTTGATGACAGGGCAAAAAAAATTACCAAGGCATTTGTAAAGCTTTTACATAGTGCTAAGGTGCCTTTTGCTGTTTTGGGAACCGAAGAAAGTTGTACGGGCGACCCTGCAAAAAGGGCAGGTAACGAGTTTTTATTTCAGATGCAGGCAATGGCAAACATAGAAGTGCTTAATGCTTATGAAGTTAAAAAAATTGTTACGGCATGCCCACACTGTTTTAATACCATTAAAAACGAGTATCCCGGACTGGGCGGAAGCTATGAGGTGGTACACCACACACAGTTTTTAAAGTCATTATTAGATGATGGAAGGCTTACGGTTGAGGGAGGGCAGTTTAAAGGTAAAAAAATTACGTTTCATGACCCCTGCTACCTTGGCAGGGCTAATAATATATATGAGGCCCCGCGCGACCTTATAGAAAAACTTGATGCCGAACTGGTAGAGATGAAACGCTCTAAACTGAACGGTCTTTGCTGTGGTGCCGGTGGTGCACAGATGTTTAAAGAACCGGAACCGGGCAAAAAAGACGTGAATGTGGAAAGGACAGAAGATGCCCTGGAAACTCAACCCGAAATTATTGCCGCCGGATGCCCGTTTTGCAACACCATGCTTACCGATGGTGTCAAGGCAAAAAACAGGGAACACGATATTAAAGTGATGGATGTGGCAGAACTAATTGCCAATGCTAAGGATTTATAGAAAGAAAAAATTATGTACGTTCCGTTTGATACACTGCCCGAAGAATCTAAAATTTGGATTTACCAGAGCAACAGGAAATTCTCTGATGAAGAAGTTACCGATATAGAAGCGCAGCTTCAAAGTTTTGTTGAAGGCTGGGCTGCTCACGGCACCGGGCTGGAGGCTTCGTTTCTTATAAAATATGACAGGTTTATTATACTTGCCGTAAACCAGGATACGCAAAGCGCTACGGGCTGTTCTATAGATGCATCAGTGCATTTTATACAGCAGCTGGAGCAAAAGTATAATGTAGAGCTTCTGGATAAAATGAACGTTACCTTTAAACAGGGCGAATATATTACCCATAAGCCGCTTATAGAATTTAAAAAGCTGGCTAAAGACAAATCAGTTTCGGCAAATACTATCGTGTTTAATAATTTAGTTAATACGGTAGGAGAGTGGCAGGATTTTTGGGAAGTACCTGCAGGTGAAAGCTGGCACAGCAGGTTTTTTTAACCTGATAGTTATCCCTTACAAAACGTTAAAATCATCATTATAAAAACTGTAATGATGATTTATTATTTAAAATACATACAATTAATGAGGTTTTTTGCCCTACTATTCTTACTCACAATACAGGCAGCTGTAGCCCAGTCTAAGGCGTTTACCGGTTATAAATCGGTTGCAGAGCAACGCTGGACAGACAGCGTATACAACCAGTTCTCTTTTGATGAAAAAGTAGGGCAGCTGTTTATGGTGGCAGCATATTCTAATAAAGACTCATCGCACGTAAAAGGTATAGACAAGCTTATAAACGATTATAAAATAGGCGGGGTTATCTTTTTTCAGGGTGGGCCGGTGCGTCAGGCTAAACTTACCAACCGTTATCAAAAGAAATCTAAAGTTCCTTTATTTGTGGGTATAGATGCCGAGTGGGGGCTTAGCATGAGGCTGGATTCTACCTACCGTTATCCGTGGAATATGACGCTGGGCGCCGTACAGGATATGTCACTATTAGAAAAAATGGGCGGGCAAATGGCTAAGCAGGCACAGCGTATGGGCATTCATTTTAACTTTGCCCCGGTGGTAGATATTAACATTAACCCATTAAACCCTATTATAGGAAACCGATCTTTTGGGGAAGAGAAAAATAATGTAACCAACAGGGCTTCGGCGTTAATGAAAGGTATTCAAAACGGTGGGATATATGCTACCGGCAAGCATTTTCCCGGCCACGGCGATGTTGCTACAGATTCTCACTTTGCACTGCCTTTCCTGCCTTTTGATAAAAAGAGGCTTGAAGATATAGAACTTTACCCTTACCAAAAACTCTTTAAAGAAAATATGGCCAGCATTATGGTGGCCCACCTTAACGTTCCTGCGTTAGAACCTACCCCAAACCTACCTACATCACTGTCTTATAATGTAGTAACGCGGTTGGTGCAGCAACAAATGGGTTTTAACGGCCTTATTTTTACCGATGCCTTAAATATGAAGGGGGCAAGCGGTTACATGCAGCCGGGCGATATAGACCTTGAGGCATTTCTTGCCGGTAATGATGTTTTGCTTTTTGCCGAGAACGTACCATTAGCTATAGAGAAATTTCGTAAGGCTCTTAATGACAATGTGCTGACCGAAGAACGTTTAGCATTATCTGTTAAGAAAATACTTGCTTACAAATACAGGATAGGGCTTAATAAATATAAAGCCATAGACCTTAAAAACTTATATGCCGAACTTAACGGCTCTGAGTATGACGACCTTAATTACCAGTTGTATGAGCAGGCAGAAACCGTGCTTAAAAATGAAAAGGACATTTTGCCCATAATGGAACTGGAAAATGAAAAAATTGCTTACGTAAAAATGGGCGATGATGACGGTTCTAATTATGTAAAGATGCTTCAAAAGTATACCGATGTTACAGAGGTTAAACAGGATACTCTTGCTTCTATGACATCTGCACTTAAAGAATATACTACGGTTATAGTAGGATATCATAAAGCAGATGGGGCCTGGAAAAAGCACGACTTATCGGCTAAAGAGCTGGTTTGGCTGGATACTATTGCCAAAAATAAAAAGGTTATACTTACTTTCTTTGCTAAGCCGTATGCCCTTAGCGCCATTAAGAATTTCAAAAATATAAAAGGTATAGTACTGGCATATCAAAATAATGAAATTGCCCACACTGTGGCTGCCGGGATTGTTTTTGGGGCATTAGGGTCTAAAGGCAAGTTGCCTGTTTCTGTAGGTACGGCCTTTAAAGTTAACGATGGTATATTTACTAAACCAGCAAACCGATTAGGCTTTACTACCCCGGAAAATGTGGGTATGAGCTCTATCAAACTAAAAGAAATAGATGCTATTGCTAAAAAAGCCATCGACCAAAAAATGACACCGGGCCTACAGGTATTGGTTGCACGTAAGGGTAAGGTTATTTTCCAGAAATCATACGGATACCATACCTATGCCAATGATGTAAAAGTAAAGGATACCGATATTTATGATGTGGCTTCGCTTACCAAAATGCTTGCTACATTGCCCAATATTATGCAGCAGTATGATAAGGGCCATATAAAACTTGATGAGAAACTGGGTGAGATGTTGCCGCAGTTTAAAAATACCGATAAAAAAGATATTACATTAAAAGATATGCTGCTGCACCAGTCACGTTTTCAGGCATGGCAGCCTTTTTACCAGGAAACTTTAGACAGTCTTAAAAAGCCCGATCCTGCATATTACCGCAAGTTTTATAGTCCGGAATTTCCCAACCAGGTAACCGATAATCTTTTCCTGAGGGAAGATTATCCTGGTATAATTATACAAAAAATTGCCGACAGCAAGCTACTTCCTAAAAAAGAATATAAATACAGCGATTTTAATTTTATACTTCTTAAAGAGTTCTTAGAGGTAAAAACGGGTAAAGCGCTCGATGTGCTTAGCGATACTAATTTTTACAAGCCCCTTGGTGCTAACAATACAACCTATGATCCGTTGCGTAAGTTTGATATGAGCGTTATACCGCCCACAGAGGTTGATAATTACTTTAGGTACCAAACCATACAGGGCTATGTGCACGATATGGGTGCTGCTATGATGGATGGCGTTGCCGGTCATGCAGGTTTATTTAGTAACAGTATGGATGTTGCCAAGATAATGCAAATGTACCTGCAGAAAGGTAGCTATGGAGGAAAACAATATTTTTCTGCAAAAACATTTGACACATTTAATACCTGCTATGCCTGTAAAGAGGGTAACCGTCGTGGCTTAGGTTTTGATAAACCCCAAATAGAAAAATCGGGGCCTACCTGTGGCTGCGTATCTAAATCAAGCTTTGGGCATACGGGCTTTACCGGTACCATGGCATGGGCCGACCCGGAAACCGAGATAGTTTATGTTTTTCTTTCTAACCGAACCTACCCTGAAGCGGGGGAGAACAGGCTTTCTAAAGAAAACATTAGGGAAGACATACAAAAGATAATTGAAGAAGCGATTATAAAGTAGAGATATACTGCCAAACAAAAATCCCCAATATAATTATTAATTACATTGGGGATTTTTTTAAAACGCAAAATCTATTTGCAATCCGTTCTTGGAATGGCATTTTCAGTGGTTGCCTTTACATCTTTGTAGTGCCAAATGCCGTCTTTCCTTTCGACCATTTCGCCCATTTTTACCAACACTTTTTCGGTATCAATATCAAAAATAAATTCTTCTTTACTGGTCTGACCTTCGCCTTTTGCCGTAAGTACTGTAGTGGCTGTCGTTCCCTGTAACATTCCTTTAAACGTTCCTGTTTTCTTGTCTTTATAATAGGGAAGCCATTTAAACTCGCCCGTAATGCTGTCGCCATTTCTTTCAAAGTTAAGCAGCATGCTGTCATTAACCGTTTTGCCTTCATCCTGAATGGCTGTCACGGCCCGGTAGCATTGTGTAACCAATATACCGTTATCAGCGGGGGCAGTTTCTTCAACAGTAGTTTGTTCTATTACGGTTTTATCTTCTTTTTTGCAGCTTAGCAGGGCTAAAGAGGCAGTGAGGACAATTATTTTATTTTTCATAATTTAATTTATAGATGGTAATTAGAATCAAATAAATAATGCAATTTGATTGTTGTATTCCAAAGTTAGAAATAATTAAAGCAGTTGCGCTAATGGTTAACATCAATTTAATCAAGTCAGATTTTGGTGTTTTAAAGTACCTTCATATTCATGAAACATATCGGTTAAAAAAAATGCAGGTATAAGTATACGCTGCATTTTGTCAGATAAAAAAATAAACTATTATTTAACTATTATTTTTTCGGTAAATTGTCTGTCTCCCAATAGTGTCTTTATAATATATACACCTGTATTTAGTTTAGAAATATCCAGTAACGGCTGTGTGGCTTTTAATGTAGCAGTAAGCACCTGTTTGCCTAACACATCAATTACAACAACAGTAAAATTATCTGTAGCAAAACTTTCAGGAAGTCCTATTGTTACTTTATCTGTTGCAGGGTTAGGATAAAGCTTTAAACCATGGGTAGTAATTTTATCAGTCCCGGCAGTACCTTGTAAAGTTGTGCTTACTGTATTAGTTATTACGGGATCGTGCAAATCAAAATATATAGAAGCCGTAGCTGTTATAACATCAGCCGGCGCTATAGTATTTGTGGGTTTTACCTTGTAAGTTAAGAAGCCCTGGTTAGTAGTTTGATTTCCATTTTGATTCGGCAGGTTGATATTGTTAAATATAAAATCTACTTCACCTTCATGCCTGTTAACACGGTAATTGCGGCTGGAAGCAACGGGGATAAAGGTATCCCAATCCAGGTTGTTATCCAGCTCTGTATGTACTCTCATTGTGTTGGCATTTGGTGTAACATTATTACGAAATAGTATTGTATACTGAATGTAATCATCAGCATCTTCTTCGGTTATAAATTCGCCTGCATCAGTGCTTATAATGTTTTCACTAAATGCATCAACTATTTCCTGATTTAAGACATGGGCTTCAGGAATAGGAAAAGAAGCAGAATTTAAAACGAGGCTGGTCCTGAAATTTAGTACATCGCCTATATTTGCCACCGAGGGAGCCGCTACACTATAGTAAATATTATTTATTTGCGTTTGAGAGGGCTGTACAGCATATCCATATTCTGAAAGGTAGTTGCCGGGGTTTGTACTAATTGGTGAAAAATCAATCACCGGGTCTAAAAGTTTATTAGCATTGTAAACATTTTCTAACTGGCTTTCGCCTAAAACATCGGTACCCATGTTTTTTACAACTACTGCATAAGCAGCTGTTAAACCCGGTACTGCCTGCGAGACAGGAACAAGCATAATTCGAAAATCGTGAAAGGGCTCATATACCGTAAGGCATAAATTGTTAGTAGTACTGCCCCCGGGCATGTTTACCGTTACAGACGGGTCTTCTAAAAACATATCAATACGGTCTACAGGATGTGCTGTAATAACACTTTGACCATCCGGAATATTATAAAACGCATAATTACCGCCTGCATTAGTATAGGTATGATACGAATTTGTGCCTTGGGAGCAGGTCACTAAAACATCATTTACCGGTATACCATTGCTATTGCAGGAGCCTCCACTGTAAGCATACCTTATGGTGCCGGTTAAAGTAGATGAACCACTACAGGGCGCTATATTTAAATATACAGGAAGTGTAGCGTAGCAGCCATTTATTAGCATTCCCGCATACAATATTTGCTGGGACGTAAACCCGGCATATGTGGTAGTTGTTATAGCAAGTCCGGTATTTAGCGTGTTTGCCTGTGTAAGATAAAACTTAATTTCTGCTGCACCGGGATTGGCTATGGCAATTTGCCTGGCAATAGTATCAAGGTTAAAAACAGCTATGCCGTCGCCGTCATCATCGCATGCTGCCTGGGTAAATGGTAAGGGGGCAGTGTTGCTGTTACTTGTAATGGTTATATTAAAACTGTCGTCGCTGGTACAAATACCTGCGTTTGAAGCATGAACGTATATTGTTTGAGAGGTAGTAATTACTGTTCCGCTTGGTATTATGCCACCCGTACCGCCCGGGCCTCTATAATAATTAAATGAAAGTGATGATGGTAATATGTAACCTCCACAAGCTGTAACGTCACTAAAAGGGGGGAGAACGGGGTACGTTAATACGCTGATAGTAAATGAGGTTACGTCGTAGTCGCCATTTTCGATATTGGTAACCCTAATATAAACCAAGCCTCCGGTATCGGATACAGTATAGGTGTTGGGCGTTAAAATAACATTGTTATTTTCCTGAGCATCAAGCTCGCTTGTAAAATAGGCAACACTATAATTATTAGCAGTTTGGCTGCCAAGTGCAGCTGCAGTAGTTGCAGTTAGATTAAAAGTAGTGCTATCGCACTGTAAAATATCATTAACAGGGTAAGCCGTAGCCTGAGAGTAGCCTGTTAAGGGTAGCAACCATAATAAAATAATGGGTAAAAAGTGTTTCATGCAGGTGGTATTTGTATATACTGCTAATATAAAGTATTACTGCATAATAGCATTAAAACATAATAAAAAAAGAACCCTGTTAGGGTTCTTTAATATAAAATTATTTAAGTACGATTAGTCTTCGTCGTCTTCATCCTCATCTTCGTCAGTAACATCGCGCTTTCTGCGGCGTGGGTTACCGTCTTCATCTTCATCTTCGTCGTCTTCATCCCCGTCAGGATCTGCATCAACATCATCTTCTTTCGCCGGAACATCGTCGTCATCGTCGTTGTCGTCAATTTCCAGTTCTTTTAATGCATCCAGGTCATCTGCCGGCTCGTCTATATCATCGTCATCAAAATTCTCGATCCTGTCAGCCAGCTTGGTACTTACTTTTACCAGGTAAATAGTGTCTTCGGTTTTTACTTCAACAGCCTCAATGGTTTCATTTTTAGCATTTTTAAAGCGGATGATATGCGAATCATCATAACCGTCAGGGAACCTTTCAACCAGTAAGGTCAAAATTTCATTTGTTAGTTTGGCGTAATCAACAATAACTCTTTTCATAAATCAACTATAAATCTAATAAGTAAGCAAATATAAGAGGTGCAACGATAGTTGCATCAGATTCTATAATAAATTTTGGGGTATTTATATCAAGTTTTCCCCATGTTATCTTTTCATTAGGCACTGCACCCGAATACGAACCGTAACTTGTAGTAGAATCAGATATCTGGCAGAAATAGCTCCAGAAAGGAACATCGTGCATTTCCATATCCTGGTACAGCATAGGTACAACACAAATAGGGAAATCGCCCGCTATACCGCCACCTATCTGGAAGAACCCAACACCATTGCTGCTGTTTTTAGTATACCAGTCGGCAAGGAACGCCATATATTCTATACCACCTTTTACAGTGGTCGATTTTAATTCGCCTTTAATTACGTAAGATGCAAAAATGTTACCCATGGTGCTGTCTTCCCATCCCGGTACAATAATAGGCAGGTTTGCCTCTGCAGCTGCATACATCCAGCTGTCTTTAAGGTCTATTTCATAGTACTCCTCTAAAACGCCCGATAAAAGCATTTTGTACATAAACTCATGCGGGAAATAGCTTTCTCCTTTATCATCGGCATCTTTCCATATTTTGTAAATATGTTTTTGCAGGCGACGAAAAGCTTCATGTTCCGGTATGCAGGTATCTGTAACACGGTTAAGGCCCCTTTCTAAAAGGTCCCACTCCTGTTGCGGTGTAAGGTCACGGTAGTTAGGCACCCTTTCGTAATGAGAGTGCGCTACAAGGTTCATAATATCCTCTTCAAGGTTAGCCCCTGTGCACGATATGATCTGTACTTTATCTTTACGTATCATTTCGGCAAAAATTTTACCCAGTTCTGCCGTACTCATGGCCCCCGCAAGGGTAACCATCATTTTGGCGCCGTCCTGCAACTGCTTTTCATAAGCCTTTGCAGCATCTACAAGCGCTGCCGCATTAAAATGCAGGTAGTACTTTTCAACAAACTGGCTAATTGGTCCTTTACTCATTTTTGTTCTTGTTTGTAAGTTCTTTAATAAATATTCAAATGTGTGTATTATAATGCCTCTGTGGTGTTGCTGTACCCTAAAATTCTAAGTACATCTTCGGCCTTTTGCTGTTCAGAGAACACCTCAGTAGCAAGGAAACCATTTTCGTCCCTGTCTATAAGTATATGCTTAGGCTGCGGGATAAGGCAGTGGTGAAGGCCGCCAAAGCCCCCTATAGTTTCCTGGTAAGCGCCGGTATTAAAGAAGCCAATATATAAAGGCTTATCGCGGTTGTACTTAGGCAGGTAAATGGCATTTAAGTTTTGCTCAGAGTTGTAGTAATCATCACTATCGCAGGTCATTCCACCAAGTAATACACGCTCGTACTGGTCGTTCCAGCGGTTTATGGCAAGCATAATAAAACGCTTGTTTATGGCCCATGTATCGGGTAGGGTAGTAATGAAAGAAGAATCTATCATGTTCCATTTTTCCCTGTCATTCTGTTGTTTTTGGTACAATACCTGATAAATGGCACCGGCACTTTCGCCTACGGTAAACGACCCGAATTCGGTAAAAATGTTAGGTACATCTACCTCGGCTTCGTCGCACGCAATCTTAATCTGGTTTGTAATTTCATCTATCATGTACTGGTAGTCATACTCAAAGTGCAGCGAGTTCTTTATTGGGAAACCACCGCCTATGTTAAGGCTGTCCAGCGTAGGGCATTCTTTTTTAAGGTTAACATAAACCTTTAAACATTTAGAAAGCTCATTCCAGTAGTATGATGTATCGCGAATACCGGTATTAATAAAGAAGTGAAGCATTTTAAGCTCTACATTTTTATTTTCGTGTATTTGTTTGCGGTAAAAAGGTAAAATATTTTTGTACCCAATACCAAGTCGCGATGTGTAGAATTCAAATTTAGGCTCTTCTTCGGCAGCAATACGTATACCTATTTTAAACTTGCCGTTTATTTGTTCCTGTAACAGGTCGAGTTCTTCAAAGTTATCAATAATAGGAATAGTTTGCTTGTGGCCGTTATTCATTAGCCTTGCAATATTTGTTATGTACTGGTCTCTTTTAAAACCGTTGCAAATAACGTAAGTGTTCTTGTTTATCTTGCCGCTTTCAAGCAGCTTTTCAACAATATTAATGTCAAAAGCCGCCGAAGTTTCAATATGTATATTGTTTTTAAAAGCCTCATTCATTATATACTCAAAGTGAGAGCTTTTTGTACAGTAGCAGTAAAAATATTTACCGTCGTACTTGTTTTTTTCCATTGCATTCCTAAACCATTCCTTTGCTTTACGAATGTTGCTGGATATTTGAGGAAGGTATGTAAACTTTAAAGGTGTACCATATTGCTCTACCAGCTTCATAAGGTCTATATTATGAAAAAGCAGTTGGTTTTCTTTGTTAAGTGTAAATTCCTCCTGCGGGAAGTAGAACGTTTGGTTTATAAGGTCGGAATATTTTGTGTTCATTTTGTGAATTTAGTAAAAAAGTGATTATAAAATAAGTAAAGCCTAAAATTTATAATCCTTTTCAAACCCGTATGTTAGCGTACCGTATTTGCAGTTTTTCGTGAGAATTATTTATGCTGTATAGAACAGCCGACGAATTTATAACACGCACTGTTAATTGCAACAGGCACATACCGGGCAAAAGCTCGTATTTACTGATGGCCCGTAACAGCGAAAACATGTTTTGTTTAAATTTCATCCCGGCAAATGTAAAAAATAATAATACGTATTTAAAAACAAATGTCTTAAAAAATTGTTAGTTTTGATAGTCTTCAAACGCCTTGATTATCAATTGGTTTTCTACGCTTTTGTTAATAACTGCGTGGCCTATGCGCTCCAGCAATACAAATTGCACCTTGCCGGACTCATTTTTTTTATCATGTATTAATAATCCTATAATATACTGTATGTCTTCGGGCGTAAAATCTACCTTCGGGAAGATAGAGCCAATAACCTCTTTTAGCTCCAAATATTCGGTTTCGGGCAGCAGGTTTTGTGCGACCGATATATGTGCCTCAAGTATCATGCCTATAGCGATTGCCTCGCCGTGCAGTAACGTAGTTTTAGCATCGTTCTCTAAAAAGTACGATTCTATAGCATGGCCCAGGGTATGCCCAAAGTTAAGTATCTTGCGCAGGCCTTTCTCTGTAGGGTCCTGTATAACCACATCATTTTTTATATGGACCGACCTGTGTATAAGTCCTCCCAAGTCATCTGTAGTTAATCCGGTAAGGTTTAAAAACTCTGCCCAGTACTTTTCATCTTCAATAAGGCCGTGTTTTAGCATCTCTGCCAGCCCGGAGCGCATTTCTTCGGCAGGAAGTGTTTCTAAAAATCGCGTATCTACAAGTACCGCAACAGGATTATTTATAACGCCCACCTGGTTTTTAAGCACGCCAAGGTCTACACCGGTTTTCCCGCCTACAGATGCATCTACCATTGCAAGCAGTGAAGTAGGTACATTAATAAAGTCCATCCCCCTTTTAAATGTAGATGCTGCAAAGCCGCCAAGATCGGTCACTACGCCTCCGCCCACATTTATAATAAGGCTCTTACGGTCGGCACCAAGGTCGGTAAGTGCATGCCATACCTGTATGCAGGTTTCTATATTCTTGTTAACCTCGCCGGCTTCCATCTCTATAATTTCAAGTGCAAGTTCTGTTCCCAGTTGCGATAAGAAATCGGGCAGGCAGTGTTTGGCGGTGTTTTCGTCTACAATTATAAAGATCTTGCTATAGCTTCCGGGCACAAGCAATGTTTCGAGATAGCTGTAACAGTCGTCATTAAAATATATGTTATAGCCGGAGCTTGGTATGTGCTGCATAATATAGTATTAAAGAAAAGGCAAAATAAAGTATTTTATGGGATAATTTATTGAACAGTATTTATATTTGCATAAATTTTTTTAGCGTAATGGAAAAGATCTTCAATAATACTGCCGCAGCCTTTGTACTTAAGAGCGATACCGAACTGGACAGGGCTTATTTCCTGTTTAAAATGATAGCATCTGAGCCATTGGTGCGCATAGGCACTGCCGTAACTAATTTTGCCCTTAAGGCGCATTTGCCTGTAGAAGGGCTTATACGTGCTACGGTGTTTGACCATTTTTGTGGCGGAACAACCGAGGAGGACTGCCTGCCTGTAGTGCAAAAAATGTTTACCAAAGGGGTATCATCGGTATTGGATTATTCTGTTGAAGCTAAGGAAGACGAAGCCGAGTTTGATAAAGCACTGGAGAAAACACTGAAGACCATTACATTTGCCAAAGAAATTAACGCCATACCGTTTGCGGTATTTAAGCCCACAGGTTTTGGCCGTTTTGACCTTTATGTAAAATTAGGCGAGGGTAAAACTCTTAACCTCGAAGAGGCTGCGGAATGGAATCGCGTACTAAACCGCTTTGAAACGGTTTGTAAAGCTGCGCATGCTAATGATGTTGCCTTACTTATAGATGCCGAAGAAAGCTGGATGCAGGATGCCGCCGATAATGTGGTAGCCAATATGATGGCAAAATACAACAAAGAAAAACCTATTGTATTTAATACCCTGCAGATGTACCGCCATGACCGCATGGAGTACCTTAAAAAACTGCATAAAACTGCCGAAGAGCAGGGCTTTTATATAGGTATGAAAATTGTGCGCGGTGCTTATATGGAAAAAGAAAATAAGCGTGCTGCCGAGATGGGCTACCCGTCGCCAATATGCATTAGCAAAGCCGCTACCGATATTAATTATGACGATGCTATAGATTATATGACTACCCATATAAACAAAATGGCCATTTTTGCGGGTACCCACAACGAAGAAAGTTCATACAAATTAATGAAGCTTATGAAGCATGCAGGCGTAGAAAAAAGCGACAACCGCTTTTGGTTTGGACAGCTGTATGGCATGAGCGATAACATAAGCTACAATCTTGCTGAAAATGGTTACAACGTGGCCAAGTACCTGCCATTTGGGCCGGTGCGCGATGTTATGCCCTACCTGATACGCAGGGCAGAGGAAAACACATCGGTGTCGGGGCAAACCAGCCGCGAACTTAATTTACTTTCTACAGAGCGTAAAAGGAGAAAGCTGGAGTAGTTTTCCGGTATAATAGGATGTGGAGACAGAGGATATAGGCAAACGTTAATCAAACCTGATTATTTGCACTCCTTTCTTCACGCACCTTCATAGCGAGTTATAACACAAAGCTTCGCAAAGAAAGCGCAAAGTTGCACAAAGGCAAAGACACGGATTACAATAATTTTCACTAAATTTTCTTCACGTGTCGTCATTGCGAGGCACGAAGCAATCTTAACAGTTTGGAAAACATTTCTTCATCGTATACTTCACGGCTCATTAGTGGTTCTATCGATTTTCTAAAGGCACTAATGCACAGCGGCAGGGTATTGGCTAAAGTACCATCAAGGTCGAAGATTACGGCTTTTATTTTTTGCATTTTAAATTTGAGTCTCAGTTATTGATACACTAAGTTGTTTCGGCTTCCTTACTATCAGGATAAGCCTCAGTAGTACAAAATATACAATGCTGTAAAGTATCCCGAAAATAGGGGCAAAGTTGCGTGCGTTATCCGATATGGCTGCCTGCATAGCTTTTTGTTGTTTGGCAGTTTTTTCGATCTGAGAAAATGAACCATCGCCATCCAGGTCAAAAGATTCTAAATGCGATTCAATTATATAGCCCGAAATAAATGCTACAGCAACAATACTTAAATAAAAGAACAGCGTTGCTAAAAGAGCTAATTTAGTGTTACTGTACTGCTTTTTGTATACTACCATCGCTACCACAAATAGTACCTGAACTGCAAGAAAAATAATTAGTTTTGTCATGATATTGTAGGGTTACTATTAAAAAGCCGCACTTTTCAGCGCGGCTTTCCTTTACAGTATTAAATGGCTATTGTAAATCTTTAACCATGTTTAAATATCCTTCGGGCATGTCTTCAATATACATTTCGTTACCAAAACGGCGCATGCTTTTAGAGTCTTTAAAAGGTTTATGTGTTATGGCAGGCGTATGTGCGGCAAATCGTCCTGTACCGGTAATAAGCGCTACAGCCCTTGCAAACAAAGGTTCGGCCGGATTGCCCAGTATGCCTAGGTTAGCGTAGTCTTCTTCTAACTTGTTGGCATCGCTTTCGGGTGATATACCTTCGCTGTATTCGCCAAAGTTATTTTTATTAACTACTTTTATTACTATAGGCTGCATGGCATATTTATGGCTGCCACTGCGGCCGCTTGCCGAAAAATCGCGTGAATCGTATAGCGTTACCGAACCTACATTTTTGCCTGTTGTTGTATCGCCTATTTGCACGACTTCTATATACGGTTTTAGGCAGTTAATAATCAACTCACTGGCCGAAGCTGTGCTTGCCGTGGTTAAAATATATACCTTGTTAAGGTTAAGGCTGTTTATAGCTGCGCTGTTAGACAGCTGGTTAGTAAACAGGTTTTGCAGTGCGGCAGGGTTTTGGCTTTCATATTTAGCCTGAAGCTTAGCATTCCACTGCTCTTTGGCAAAAAGCTGCCCGTTAAACTGGCCTGTTATCATGCTTGCAAGATAGGTAGCGGTACGTACAGAGCCTCCGCCATTGTACCTAAGGTCAAGAACTAAATCGGTTACGCCTGCTGATTTTAACTGGTTAAAGGCAGTATTAAGGTTGTTATCATAATTGCTGTAAAACCCGTTATACAGCAGGTAGCCTATATTGCGGCCGCCTTGCGTAAAAGTGTTTACGGTATGTACAGGGTTCTCTGCATATTCTGCTTTTGTAAGTGTTACTTCGCGGCCGTTAGGTGTTATAGTACCATCGGGTGCGTAGGTAGCCATGTTAAGTGTATAAGTATCGGCACCTAAAAGCGACTGGTAATTTGTATCGGTTAAAGCCACGCCGTTAACAGCATAAAAAATATCACCCCGTTGTATGTCTTTTGTTGCAGCATCAGTATCGGGCAGTATATAGCGCACATAGCCAAATACGGCGCTGCCGGTAGGGTTAACGTAGCGCAGGCCATATTCTGCCCCGTTACTTTTAGCTACACCCTGCAAAAGGTTTTCTAACACGGTAAAATCAGGAAAAATAACACTAAAGCGGTCTATTTCGCCACGGCGGTACAGCAGGCTTTCAAATAATTGCTCGGGGCTGTTATATGCCTTTAGGTAATTATTAAGCTCTTCCTGGTTAGCAAAGCGGTCATCGGCCAGTTCGGGCACATCTGCCTGCCACAGGTAATAGGCATTTAGCCCTTTCCATATAAAGTCGCTAACCGGTACGGCATTGTCGTCCAGGTCTTCGCACGACTGGAAAGTTAAAGCCCCCACTATAAGCGAGAACACCAATAAAGATATTTTTTTCATGAAGCAGTTTTTATTATAAAACGTAAATTTAATTATTTTTAATATCTGTGTAACAAAAATAATTGCTATTCGTCTTCAATTTATAAACCAATAACAAACCAACACAATAATGAATCAGGCGGAGTTTATAAAAATCATCTCCCCGTTTAAAGACAAGGTTTTCCGGCTGTCGCGGCGGCTGCTGGTTAGTACCGAGGAAGCGGAAGATGCCACCCAGGAGGTGTTGGTGAAATTATGGAATAATAAAGAGAAGCTGCAGGGCTATGGCAGCGTAGAGGCAATGGCCATGACAATGACCAAGAATTTTTGCCTGGACCGCCTTAAAAGTAAACAGGCCAGCGAGATGCGTATAGTGCATAGCAATTATACCGACAGGCAGGCAGGCCTGCAACAACAGGCCGAAGACCGTGACAGCTGGGAATGGGCCGAAAAAATAATGAAAAACCTGCCCGAACAGCAAAAGCTGATCATGCAGATGAGGGATATAGAGCAATATGAATTTGAAGAAATTGCTAAGATAATGGATATGAACGAAACCGCCGTTAGGGTGGCATTATCGAGAGCAAGGAAAACGTTGAGGGAAGAATTGACAAAAACACACAGTTATGGAATTAAGAGAAATTGAACAATTATTAGATAAATATTTTGACGCAGAAACCAGTATTACCGAAGAAAATCAGCTTAAGGAGTATTTCTCTTCGCCGGGTGTGGCGCCGCACCTGGAGCAGTACAGGACTATGTTTGGATATTTTGCCCGCGAGGCCGCACCACAGTTTGATAAAGCCTTACCACTAAAAACTAAAAGGCATTATGCCCAGTGGATATCGGTGGCAGCAAGCTTAGTGTTACTCATGGGTATGTTTGCCTACTTTACTAACCAGCCTGCACAGGACGACCTGGGCACGTATAACGACCCTGAAGTAGCCTTTAGGGAAACGCAAAAAGCGCTTAATATGGTTTCTAAAAACGTAAATGTGGGAGTAAACAGCCTTAATTATATTGGAGAGTACGAAAAATCAAGAAAAACAATTTTTAAAGAGTAAAATCATCATCATGAAAAAAATCATCATCATTTTATTTTTGGCCGTATTGCCAACAGTAACATTTGCACAGGACGCCTTTACTAAATTTGAAGACAAAGACGGCATAGACGTTGTAGTAGTAAATAAAAAAATGTTTGAACTGCTGGGCAGTGTAGAAG
>Ga0247814_10000176_pt1 | contig 60112 bp, 90 predicted proteins | sample UWRJL179409R1_FD_179947 | JGI IMG/M metagenome (GOLD analysis project Ga0247814, IMG submission 179947) | Plant litter microbial communities from Arlington Agricultural Research Station in Wisconsin, United States - UWRJ-L179-409R-1 | ecosystem: Environmental > Terrestrial > Plant litter >... | reverse complement strand
CAACCTCGAAGGCGACGGCGTCCTGACCCAGATGGTCAAGCTGTACGAGCAGTATCGCTGCACCATCGTTGCGATCCAGGAAGTGGATCCGATGGAAACCAACAAGTACGGCGTGATCGCCGGCGAGTTGATCGCTGATGATTTGTACCGCGTTCGCAACATGGTCGAAAAACCAGCCCCGGAAGATGCCCCGTCGAACCTGGCGATCATCGGCCGTTACATCCTGACGCCGGATATTTTCGAGCTGATCAAACAAACCGAGCCAGGCAAAGGCGGTGAGATTCAAATCACCGACGCCCTGATGAAGCAGGCGAAAAACGGTTGCGTGATTGCCTACAAGTTCAAGGGCCAGCGTTTTGACTGCGGTGGCGCTGAAGGCTACATCGAGGCCACCAACTTCTGCTTCGAACACTTCTACAAGACTGGCAAGGCCTACTGATAGAACCTGAGCTTCTTGTATTGAAAAGCCACCTACGCAGGTGGCTTTTTTTATGTGCGTTCAGCGTAGGAGCGCTTCGATTGCCTGTCGGTACCCTTGGCGGAGACCAGCGTTGGCTTGAGGATATCGAACCTGTTCACTATCACGCGCCTAACCGATAGGCTTGCGCGCGAGCTTTGTCCGCGACCTCATCAACCATGCGATTCAGTTCCAGGTTGAACTGGACCAGCTCTTTGTGCAGGTTGGCGATGTAGTCTTCGTCGCGGTGAATCGTCTCGATGTAGAGCTGACACTCCTCATCCTGGCGAGAATCGAACGACAGAAAGTCCCACCATTTCCGCCCCGTTACGAACAAGCAGCCCTGGACCTGCGGCATGTGTTCCTCGGGCATGCCTTCGAGCCATGTCCTGACGTGAATCGCCTCATTGAAGGGGCACTTCGACTCGGTGCCCCCGTCATCGTTGATCAGGCCGTCTGGCGAGCAGCCGAGCCAGTCGTACTTCGGGTGGACGATGAACTCTGACGGTATGACGATGTTGCCGGTCAGCATCTCGTAGGCGTCCTGAGCCTTCTGTTCTTCGGTGTGACCCCACTTCATGGAAGCACTGCTGACGTTGTGCTTGGACTTCTTTGCCAGTCGCTCGAAGCACAGTTCGCGCATGTATGAGGTGCGCGCACCCATAGGCTCGCGCTTCCCATTTTTGTCAGGCTTGCCCCAGGCCATCACGTCTTTAAACCGGCTGGCTGTCACACGGCCAGATCGGTCTGCATGCCACTTTTCAGTGCCCTGAAGTTCCGTTCTCACTACGCCGCTTCCTCGGCCTGAGACAGGCCGTCGTTATTGCCGGTCATTTCGGTAAAGTCGCCATCAACGGTTGCAGCCATGTTCTTGAGTGCTTCGTGGCATTCCAGGCCGATCGCTGCGCGCTGCTTAGGCTTGAGACCTGCCCAGGCTGTCGCATAGGCTTCGATGTCCTGCCGCTTCGCGACGACCAGAAGGTCTGCGAATACTCCGTCGATTTCCGGCGATGGGGATTTCGGGCCGAACGACACACCAGCAGCGGCAGCGGTGTTTGAAGCCTGCTTCGCAGGGGTGATATCGATTTCGCCGCCGTACGAGTCTTCGAACTCATCGGGTGTATAGACGCCGAGGATGACGTCAGGGCAGAAGAGTCGAGCCCATTTTTTGGTCACCAGGTATGCAATCTGCTGCTTGGGGTCTTCCGCCCAAAGCGTAGAGTTCCGCGTGCGGACCTGGGTGAGCAGTAGCTCCAGAACGCGTGGCTCGTCTTCGCCTTTGAAGGTTGCCCAAACTTTAATCCCGAGACCCTTCTCATCGTCAAAGCTCCAGCCGGGAACACGGTACTTTTTGAACTCGCCAGTGTCCTCGTCCTTCTTGGTTTTGCTGGTAACTTCACGCATCTTCCCGATGACGTTTTCCCAGCTGCCGAACCACTCGAAGTTCAAGCGACCCTTGACCGGTGCCTTGGCGGTGATCACTGCGTTGACGAGCTGCGCCTCATAGCTCAATGCACCGCCGTTGACGATGAACGTCTTCTGCGCGACAGCGAAAGGGTTCATCTGCCACTGCATTGCTTGTAGCACTACCGCCATGCAGTCGGCTTGATTGCCCTTCAGATGCTTGGGGACTGTTGTCGCGCCCTTCGACATCATCAGAGCAAGGTCGCTCATCGACTTCATGGTGCCTGGGTCGAGAATGAGCGCCGCCGCGTTGTGGGATGGATCGTGGTACGTGGCGAGGCCGGTTGGTGCTTGGGTGTCTGAATCAGTCATTGCGCTCTCCGTGGCCGACAAGGAGTGGTTCGGCCTTTAGATGGAAAGGGTGGTTAGAAGCGGATGGCTTGAAGCCAGGCGCGAGCAGTGTCGAGGTCCACGTCGAAACCCAGGGCGACAACCTCGACAATGTCGTCAACCGATGGGGCGGTCGTAGTCACGTCGTCGGATTGAGCAGCGGCCGCATGTGCGCCGATGGGCACGACTTCGACCTTCTCTGCGACCACTGGCGCAGCCACCGGGGTGACTGGAGCTGGCGCGGCGGCCTGGGCGCGCAGACGGACCAGTTCTTCCTGGTCGCGCTGATACTGCGCGTCGCGTTCGCGCTGTTGGCGTTGCTGGGCTTCCATGTCGCGGCGCTGCTGGTCCAGTTCGTCCTGCTGCTTCTTCAGCCGCAGGCGGTCTTCTTCGGCTCGCTGCTTTCGCAGTTCCTCAGCTTCCGCGTCGGCGATGCGTTGCTTTTCGCGCAGCTCGTCGAGTTCTTTCTGCTGGGCCAGCAGCTTGGCGGCAGCCTCTTCTCGTTCAACGGCCGACTTGTGTAGCGTCTCCAGTTGCTCAATAGCGTTGTCGCGAGCGATGGTGCCTTCAGCTTCGAACTCGGCATACTCTTCGGGCAGGATCACCGACACCTTGACGCCTTGCAGGATGTCGGCGATATCGGCGGCGCTACGGCTTGCATATGCGGCAGCGACAGAGCTGAAGCGGGTAATCTTTGCCCGGATGGCTTCGACACGTTCAGCCTCGACACGCTCGCGCTCGGCTTTGGCATCAGCTACGCGTTTTTCTTCGGCCTTGATTGCTTCGTCAACAGGCGCCTCGATTGCCAAGACTCGATCCTTCAGCGCCTCGCCGAACTCCTTGACCTGATTGACGCGAGCTTGGGCATCTTTGACTTTCTGCTGGTAGGGAGCGAGCGCGGTCTTGGTGGTGTTCGCCAGGGCATAACGCACGTCGCGGATATCGACGCGAACTTCCTTCGCATTCGCCAAGCCTTCGCTGGTCGAGCAGTCAACGACCAGCTTCGCGTAAGTGGTTTCCAGGCGAACGATCTGTTCTTCGTGCGGCCGATATTCGGCGATGTCGGTGACGGCTACCGCAGGGACTACAGATTTTTGCACATCGTCGCTTTCGCTCATTTCGAGCGATTCTTGTGCGAGCGCTTGTTTAGTATTTGCGGACATGACAGTTCCTTGCGGCGCGGTACGCAGCTTTGAAGGTGTGGGTTATTGAGTGAGCTGGCCGGAGTAGGCGCTTGCCAGCATCCAGGCGGTGAAGAAGAGCAGGGCGATGGCTGAGCCGCGCCAGAACCAAAAGCGCTTTGCGCGCTGATAGGAAGTCATGGCCGAACCCTTACCGCGATCCGGCCGCCTTTCATGGTTGCGGCCAGATGGCGCGGTAGGCTGGCGACCAAAGCTTCGCGTGACTTGCCAATCACCTCGTTGAACGGTAGGCCGAAACCCAGCAGGATCAGCTTCGATTCGATCTCGTCGAGCTGCTCGTCGATTAGTGATTTAACTGGTGCGGTCGTCATGCTGCAGCTCCTTGCCGGATCGATTCGTTATAGGTGGCGTAGATCTGGTCGATGCGCGCCCTGTAGTGACGCTGCTCGCCGTCGTCGATGACGCGCAGCAGGTAGGCCAAAGTGATAGCCGATGTCGCCGCCGAGCTGGCGTTTGGCTGGCCCAAATCGCGGATCATGTTGTCGATCTCGCCTTCGATCCAGGTAACTGCCGTCTGGTGGTCGCGTTGTTCAATGCTCACGCTGCGCCTCCTCTTGGCGGACAGACCTCTTCCATTTGCGCCATGGCCAGGCCAATGCGCCGCTTCAGGCTTTTGCGCTCTTCGATTGCGCGGGCAGCACGATCAGCCAGCGCCTGAGTGCGCATCTGCTCGGCAGCCTCGTAGTCGTGGAACTCGTTGGGTTTCGATTTCTTCTCGCGCCCCCAAGCGTCGTAGCGCCTGTCCCACTCTCGGGCCTGCGCACCGTCTGCATAGCTGGTTGCCATGGTCGCCTCCAGAGTGGCGGGTGTTGATCCAACAAAACTCGGCTGCACTCATCCGTTCCGCTGGTTGCCGTTGGGCGCGGAGGGGAGTGCATGCGGGTGGTGTCGGGAGGGTGGCCGGTTACTTGTCCGGCGCTGATGTCATCAGCAGATCCTGTGGGATATACCCGCTGCGGGGCGCTGACAAAGCGCGCTCTCCGGAACCGATATTCTCTCGTCGGCCCAAGCGCCCGGCTCTTTAGTGGCTGGGAACACTGCTGCTCAGCAGCGATTGCTTACTGGTGCATGGCTGCAAATCCTCCGTGCAGGGTTTCAACTGCGGCGGTGCGCTCTGGCAGTTGGTGGTGCAGATGGCCGGAGCTGATCCCGGCATGAAGTACTGAGTTCGTCATGTCACTGTTCCGCATGACCGGCTTCGATCCTCACCCCTGTAATCCCGTGAGGTATCCCAACAAGGCCCGAGCCCTATGCGCATCAGCACTGCGCATTCATCTGCTTGCCGGTCACGTCTACGGCGCCGAGTTCCACGGCCGTGTTCAGTTCGCCAGCGCTCGATAACAACCGATTCTGGGATTTGATGCAGGTGGGCGGTTATAGGCCGCAGTTTCGTCCGCATCGGTAGTCGCTGCCGCCCTTGCCATGCCCGCAAGCGGAGGCCCGTGGTTCTTCCAGACAGCGACTACCGATGCGCTCTCGTGGAGAGGATCGGGCAGTTAACGACAGGCTGTCGTGGCGCTGGTTGTTCAGTCGTAAATGCCGTAGCTGAACTCATCCTCATCGCAGTCGACGATGATCTTGGAGTTGCCGAAGTAGAGCGCAGCGACCATCTTCTCGAATGGAGTACGGAATCGCAGGGTCTGGCTGATCTTCTCGCCATCGATTTTGGCGGAGTACACCGTGCCTACCTCGCGACCCTTCTCGTCCCGATCCTTGCCGTTGCGATCGAAGCTGATGTGGATGGCGTTGTCGAGCATGTACTCGCTGCGCTCAGAGCTTCTTGAGTAGCTCGAAACACTGTGATCTTTGGGTTTCTTGTCGAAGTAGATATGCAGGCCGCCGTAGTCGGATGGCTGGAAGCGAATATCTGGATGCTCCCAGTGGTCCTCGGCGGCAGACTCTTTGTGGTCCTCGACGAAGGCTTCCATCAGGGCCTGCAGACTGATCACTTCAGGCATTGCGTCTTTGTTAAGCACTTCGTCGATCTGCTGTTGCGCCAGTCGCACCATGTCAGCCTCGACGCCGCTGTTTTCCCACTTTTCCTTGAGCGCGGCTGCGATCATCGCGTTGTATCGGGTCAGCTCGAAGATTTCGGTCAGATTGGCTGGCAGCGCGGCCTTGATAGCTTCCTCGACCTGCTTGCCCATGTCACCGTAACGGCCGAAGCAGTTGTCGATCACGCTGGTGAACATCTTTTTGACGTGCTCGTCGATAATTTCGACTGGCTTGTCGCTGTGTGCAAAAGCAGTGACGCGCTCGGCCAGAAGCGCTTGAAGGGTTTGCTCGCTCATTTGATGCTCCGTGCTTGATCGGTTGATTTCCCGTCTGGCCCTGTCGCCAAGGCCAGCCAGTGAAATCTGTTTTCTCCACCACGCGCATCGCCGGATTCATATCTCTGGCCGTCGTCGCACATTTCGTGTTCGGTGCTGGTACGGCTGGCTTGCGTGGTTTCGCGTGCATTCATGTGGAAGGCACGGCCAGTTCCAGAGCTGGCGTGGCATCAACTATTTATTGCTCGCTCTTACCGGCTGAAACCCGGGGTAGTCGATGGCGAGGATCCTGAGCTGTTAAAGAGCGGCGGATCTCTCGACCCTTCGCAGCTGGTCCCGATGTGGGGACTGGGTTGCGATGGATTGAAATATAAGCACACCTATTTTATTCGTCAATAAGCGTGCTTATATATTTTAACGGAGGCGATAAAAAACCCGCTCGTAGGCGGGTCCTTTCACGCTTCGCAGTACTGTCGCCATCCGATCCTGACGGCGCCGCCGTCCAGGTGCTCAATGCGCACGCCGCTCGTTTCTTCGATGTCTTGGATTACCTGACGCCAAGCCTCTGGGCTTTCATCATCGTTGCGGGCGACGGTGACAACTTGGATCTTCTGAACGCCTGGCGCGGCTATCAGACGCTGGATGCGCCGACCAACCAATTCATATGAGTCTCTGGCATGCGAAGCGGGTGACGCGATTTTTGACATGGAAAAGCTCCTTGCTATAACTGTATGCATGTACAGTATTGTTCCTGCCATATTTTGGCAAGAAACATTGGCCTATTTGTTTCGGTAGCCGGGGGCTTGCGAGCTTTTCTCCAGGCACAAAAAAGCCCGCGCTTGGCGGGCTCTATTCAGATTCTTTTATTCGTTCATGGCGCACGGCCACCATTGGTCGCCCAGAGTGCCATCATACTGAACGGCCCTGTAACCTGACCCATAGATCACCACTAAGGGCTCCAATGAGAGAGGCACAGCGAAGACTGGCCATGACAGCTTGGCGCAAGCTATTCACACTGGCCGGAAGCCAAATGGACGCAGAGGTTAAGTACTTCGGTCTGTTGAGGCGGGCTGACGCTATGGAACGCGCCGACCTTATCACCAGCGACGAGTGGATAAAGCTTGTCCAGCAGGCGGGGGCATTGCTTGCCAGCACCGCAGAGTGCATGGGCGGGCCAGGGTAGGGTAGAACGAAAAAGCCCGGCGCTAGGCCGGGCTCTTTATGCACGTGGCCAAATCCCTTTGGCTGACTGCATTGTGCTTGGTAGGTGTGACGAAGGCATGACAGGCAGATACGAAAAGACTCGGCGCTGGATCAAGCTTCAGCTTAAAACTCGTGCTGTAGTGGTTTTTCGGAAGGGGAAATGTGACTAGCAAACATCAATCTCGGCCTCCCGCTTTGATCCATTTCGTACTCACCTTCAACGCAAACCTGACTGCCGAGAATTTTCTTCCATAACTCGCCTGGCGCCTCTGGCATTACGCACCTCAAGGAGCCTACGTCCGAAATGTTTCGAAGCTGAAACCTGCCAGAGTCCATATCAATCACTCGGACCTCTCCGACAAATCTACCGAAGCTTTTCTTCCGAGAGATAGGCTTTAGCAAAGCCTCTTTTAGCACGATGCGTTCCTTCGAGGTAAGCGCGCTTTCTCCTGCATCTGGTGAAGAAATGTCGATTGTATGGATTCCTGCACGCCCGGTTGGAGAGAGCCTAAAAACTGCCTCCAGGCTAGCGTCACGCATCGCTGGATCTGGCATCAATTCAGAAATGCCGAAACTTAAAGTCTCATTGCCAATGAACTCAGGAATTGTCGGAAGCATCCGCACTGCCGACCTCAAGGTTTCGTATACGATTTCTGGTTCGTCACTACCGAGAATAGGAGCTATCTCGGATATTGAGAAGCCAGCATAAATACTCCCAGGCGCAAACCCTGAGAAACGCAAGTCGAGCTTTTTAGAGAATCGTTTCGAGTCGAGGTCTGACAGATCGAAGATCGATCTTGCTAGCGTTCGAATCTGCTTTTCTGCTGAACCGCATAGCCAGTTAAACGCATGAAGGCCTGGCGTAGATGTGGCAGCTGAAGGGCCTTCAGCATGCAAGACGAGGTCAGAAACATCGATGATCCGAGCAAGAGGAAGCTCATTGGCATAGAGGTTTTCAATTTTCTTCATTAGGCCGTCAATGGCATGAGAAATATCAACCTTTGTTTCGGCTTGAGCCGTGCGCCAGGCAACCATCTGATCGAGTAAAACACTCGCGCGACCATTCACTTGTTCTACCCAAGTTCCCATTCGATCACCTCCAAAACTCCGCGTCCTGCTTTCTCATCCAGGCCTTTTACTGATGCAGTGGTAGGGCCGACGTACTGGAAAAATTGAACAAAATCATTCTGTCCAGGCATCTGGATGGAGGGGTAAAAGTCTACAAGATTCTGTTGTTTATAGTAGTCATGTTGCGCGAACAGCCCCATGACATTCTGAAATCGGTCAACCGGATAGCAGGGTAGATATACGGTGGCTTCGATATCTGCGGGGTGAAGCTTATCTGAAAAAAAGCTTCCTCCGAGAAACAACTGCAGCCCGTCCGCCACGTTTCTCAGTGGGCCGTCTATGAATGACTTTACGTTTTCGTAAAGCTCCACCCTGTACTGGCTATTGAGAAAAGCTTGTTCGATATCACTGAATTTACAAGCGTGAACCCCGACAGGGAGCAAGCCTCGATTGTCTAGTATGGGAATAGGCACCATGCCTCCTTGCGCAGTCAATTCAAATATTTTTTTACTTGCAGCATTGACATAGGGCTGCCTTCCGATTCGGGCAAGTGGAAATGTGCGTTAACAAGCGGCTTCGACGCTCTATCACATCTCCGGCCTGCATCAACTACTCAGCCTTCCCTCGCACAATCTTTCCCGCCTTCACCTCGTCAGCAAATCCCAAAAGGTGCGACTCAGACTCTTGGTAATTGCCGACGATCTTCAGCAGGGCATCTGCTTCGGCCTGTTTTCCTGCTTCAGACCGCCCATGTGCCTTGCTGAGAACATCGGCGCTGGACCACTTGAGGAGGAATGCCGCTGATATGAGTGCGTCGTGTAACTGCTGACTTTCCGTTGAAATGCTCATGTAAATCCCTTTGAATTTGAATGTTAATTTCGAGTTGGTCGCCCCATCTACTCAGGCTTCCCGCGCAAAATCTTCCCAGCCTTCACCTCATCCGCCAGCGCCGCAACCCGATCCGCATCCTCGTAGAGCTTCGCAATCAGCTTCAGGACGGCTGCCACCTCGACATCACGGCAGTCCTTGGTGATTCTGAGCACTTCGTCTGCAGCTTGCTCGATATCAAGCCCTAGGGCCTTGAGTTCGCGGCGCAGCTCTTGGCTGGGCTTGGTGAGGGACATGCTGACCTCAGGCTATCGACTCAGGATTTGTGGCGGATATTTCCACCGATCGAGCATTAAGTCTTGCTTCGCCAGCCTTGAAAATAGTGATCAGGTGATGGATGGCCTGGGCATCGATCTCATTGCCGGCCAGGCTGAGTCGCTCAGCAATACGCTTTAGCTCCACCGCTGACCACTTCAAATCAGAGGCGACACCCTGGAGGTCTCGCTTCAGGTCTTGCTCTGGTTTATTGAGTCCCATGGAAGCCTCCCATCACATCGTCGACATAAGAGAATGACTCAGCGGTTGAATCGCTTTCCATCCGTAGACTGAAGATAGAGCCAGTCCGAGTAGGGAAGCCTTGCGATGATTTTGGTTTTTTCTACGACAGCGGCCATGGTCATTCCTCTGCACAGCAAGCTGACTCCACCCTGCATACGGTCGCACATGGCATCAGGGCTATCGATGAAATTGGTCTTATTGAGCCTTAGCATGACGACTGTACGCCCTTCCGGAACGGCCCCGATGGGAGGGACCACGAAGAGCGTAATTTGCGTGTAAATCGCAACGGCGATCAACGCGAGCAACCCTGTGACCATTAGCTTTTTCATCGGAGTTCCTTTCCTTCGTTTTCAAGGGGGCGGTTTTCATCGGCTCTGTGCGCAATCACTCTTCGCGCCAAAACACGTAATTCAGGATCGTGATTTGCTGGCTTAAAACTTCTGAAGTACCCAAACCACAACGCCGACGATCCGGCAGCATAAGCAGTCAGCCTGCCATCGCGATTCTCAGCGCTACAGCAGCCTCAAGCAGCTTATTCGCCTGGTTCGAGACAGCCGTCGCCAGGGCATCGTTTCCATCGTCTTTCAGCATTGCTGCCAAATCGAGCAGTTTCCCAATCTCGATCTCAACGACGCGAACTGATTCGGTTATCTGGTATTGAAGTGAGTGCGCCATGCCGTCAGCCCTCGTTCCAGATCGGCAGGGATTCCCGTACTCAGGGTGATCCGCCGTACCTTTAATGGTTCTCCGGAGAACAGTTAACGGCGTTAACCTTTAAACGTTGTAGGCGTGCATTTGTAGGCCCGCGCTACAGCATCCACTCAGCCTTGCCTTGCACTATCCTTTCCGCCTTCAGCATGCCGGGCGAGACAGATTTCACTGCGTTTCTTACCCATAAAGATGTGCATGCACACGAATACCCCCATGGATCGGCTCACCTAGCCGTCTATTTAAAACTTCTGAAGCGCCCGAACCACAACCCCTACGATTCGGCAGTCTTCGGTGAAAGGCTCAATTCGCCATGACGGGTTTAACGGCTTCAGGAATAGCTTGCCGCCGTCATTTACCAGCTTCTTGAAGGTCGCTTCGTTGCTATCCGGCAGCTTGGCGATAACTAGCTTCCCGGGAGCAGCCTCTGCTTCCGTGTCTACCAGAATTAGAGTCCCTTCGGTAATGCTTTGCCCAACCGGTGAAGTCATCGAGTCGCCTTTGACCTCAAGCCAAAACGCGGCACCTTTTGAGTCGTACTCGGAAAACTCATAGCGATCCGAGAAGCCGGCCGGGTAGGGCTCCACGGCCTCAGCCCAGGCGCCGGCGGCTACCCAGCTGATTACCGGGTAGCGGTAGGACTCAACGGGCTGACGGGATTCGCCCACGTTCGACTCGGCCGCCGCTGAATTGATCATCTGACCAATATTCTCGGATAGCCAAATGGCGCTCACGCCGCACGCATGCGCAATTTTCGGCAGGTGCGCGCTTTGTAGGTTCTTTCCAGTTTCCAACTGCGAGATCACCGGCTGCTCAACCCCCGCCTTAAGAGCGAGAGCCTTCTGCGTCAGCTTGGCGTGAATTCGTGCGGATTTGATTCTTTCGGCGAGTGTGCTCATCCGCTGGAATTTATAAGTTCCCTTATCGGCTTGCAAATAAGTGTCCTTCTACTTAGGATATAAGCAGGCTTATCAGGAGGAGTCTCAAATGACCCCCATCGAAAGGCTCGTCGACCACTTCGGCGGGCAAACCAAAACAGCTCTGGCTCTCGGCGTATCTCAAGCTGCGGTTTCGTACTGGGTGTCTGGCATTTGCTTGATGAGCGCAGAGAAGGCATTCAAGGCGGAGGAGCTTACAGGCGGTGAAATCACCGCTCGCGAGCTCTGTTCTCGCCATCAGCCAACTCGTAAAACCGCCGCCTAACCCTGCCCAGTCACACCGAAAGCGGAAGTGAACCTATGGCTTACGACGATAAAACGCACCGACACGAGCACCAGGTGAAGGTGCGCCTCGATGATGAAGTCTTTCAGGAACTGAAGGACGTTGCTCGCGACATGAAGTTGCAACACAGCGTGCTTAGCCGAGAAATCATCGAGGCCGCGCTTGAGGTCAAGCGAACGCTCGGAGAGCTTCCGTTTGAGCTGGAGAAAAGACGCGCCTGAGAAGGCCATAGAGGGGGTTTCATGCCCAGTGCAGTGGTTGAACTCAGGAAGGGCGCAACAGAAGAACTGGCGCGATGGGCGTCGGAGATCGGAATCACCCCGGATGCTTTGGCCTCCGAGCTTTTGCGACTGGCCATGCCAGGGCTCAAGAAAGCGATCTGCGACAGCGCCTTACCCAATAGCAACGTAGTCGCCTTTCCTCCAAAGCGGTGATTCACAGCCCTTATTAGGGACCGCAAAGCGGGAATGTTAGGTCGGTAACAGCTTTCAAGATTGGCGCTGGTCCCTGGTTCGGGACTGGAAGAAGAGAAGGTCATGGATTCGTCCCTGATCAGTTGATGAACGAATGATCGCCTTGTTGGCATTACGCCACCACGGAAACAGAAACGAGGTTTTACGAATGGACAAGTTCCTGCGGGCCTGCCACGACGCGGTCAAGGACAACGAAGCTAAATCGCTGAGCGCCAAGATGGGTGTTCCGCATGTGAGCCTGCTCCAGCGCGCAAACCCGGACAACGACGCTCACCACCTGACCATTGAGCATCTGTACGGGATCTTGCTGCACACCGGTGACAAAGGTCCGCTGGCGGCCCTGGCCAACGAGTTCGGGTTTGACCTGGTGGAGCGTGAGCGCCCGGCAGCGAAACCGCTGATGGTCGCGCTGTGCCATCTGACCGCCGAATGCGGCGACGTGGGTCGGCTGATCTTCGACGCCGCTTCTGACAACCACATCAGCCAGCACGAAAAAGCCCAGGGCGACAAAGCCATTCAGGAAGCCATCGACGCGCTGCACGTGCTGCGCGAGTCGCTGAAGGCTGCCTGAATTTCAGACACAAAAAAGCCGACGGAGAAGGTCGGCTGATTCGCGAAACTAGAGAGCACCAATTATGCAGAGCCAGCCCAATTCAAGCAATACCCCGAACCATGTTGCGACACGTTTTGTTAATTCCGAAAACGTGTCGCGCCTCAAATCTCGTTCTCAGGGAGTCAAGCAATGACCCCCGACAACATCATCCAGCTGAACAGCAGCAGGGGATTCACCCGTATGGACAACAGCCTGATGGAGGCTTTGGCTACGGTTGACCTGCCAGCGCGCGAACTGCGCGTTCTCATGGCCATTGCACGGCAGACCATCGGCTATCAACTCGAAACCAAGCGCCTGACCGCCGACGATATCGGCAAGCAGACCAACATGCGCCGAGACGTCACGTCGAAAGCGATCAGTCATCTCCTTGAGCGTCGAATCATTTTCCGGGTAGGGGGAAGCCGGGGTGATATCGGGATTTCCCCTATTCGCGAGTGGTCCTTCTATGAGGAAAAACCTGACTGTCTCACTGAGACCAAAACGTCTCACTCAGCCCAAATCGTCTCACTGAGACCTGATGCGAGTGAGACCAAAACGGCAACTTGCCTTCTTTATACAAAGAAAGAACCCCTATTAACTCTTCCTTCGGAAGAGATTAATCCGCCCCAAGAGCAACCGGAACAACCGAAGCCTGATCGCAAGGCTCCGTTCGGCATGACTCAGCTGCTGGCCGACAACCCGCACAACGTCCCTGAGCAACTGCTGGCCGACTGGCTAACCCAACGCAAGGCCAAGCGCGCCGCCGTCACTGCCACCGTCTGGTCAACCGTCAACGCTGAGCTGGCCAAGTGCGTCGAAGCCGGGATAACCGCCGCCGACGCGATCACCGAGGCGCTGACTTCTGGGTGGCAGGGATTCAAGGCGTCCTGGGTGATCAAGCGCATGGCCGAGTCGGCCCCGGCACCGGTCGTTCAGTCCCGTCACACCGGCTTCGCTGACCGCAACTACACCGACGGACTGATCCAACGGGAGGACGGTAGCTATGCGTTCTGAACCAGTACAAGCGACCCCCGAGCTTCCGCCAGGAACTCGCATCCAGCCCGCCGACTGTGATACCCACGGCGAGTTCGAGCAGAAGATCTTCTCGGTCATCGGCCGCGAGCTGAAGACCGGTTGCCCTGAGTGCTCACGAATCGCCCAGGAAGCGACGGAAGAGTCTGAGCGCCAGAGCAAGGCGCTGATGCTCCGCATGGCCATGGAGCGCAAGCTTGGCTCGGCGCTGATCCCGAAGCGCTTCGCTGGCAAAACCTTCGAAGGCTACGTGGCCACCACCGCCGAGCAGCACAAGGCGCTGAACACCTGCCGTAGGTACGCAGCTGAGTTCTCTCAGATCGCCGAGTCGGGCCGCTGTCTGTTGCTGTTGGGGAAACCGGGAACGGGCAAAACGCACCTGTCCGTGGCGATCGCCAACGAGATCATGGCCAGATCGAGCGCCACCGCCGTGTACCGCACTGTCGGCTCGGTCTTGCAAACGATCCGCGCCACCTACGACCGGACCAGCGAACAGAGCGAAAGCCAGATCCTGTCGAGCCTCGTCAGCCCATCACTGCTGATCCTTGATGAGATCGGCGTCAGCAAGGAAAAGCCCAGCGACTTCGAGCTGACCACGCTGTTCGCAATCATCAACGGCCGGTACGAGGAGCAGCGTCCGACGGTGATCGTTTCCAACCTGGATGCCAAGGCATTGCCGGCCGCGATCGGCGAGCGGTGTGCGGATCGTCTGCGGGAGGGCGGGGTGATCGTCATTCCGTTCGAGTGGGAATCACAGCGCGGCAAGGAGGGGTTTTGATCATGACCGACAAGATCAGCGTCAACAGCCAGGCCAAGCTCTCCGAGGCCATCACCTGCCTGACCACCATGTACCGCGACAAGAAGTTCGTCGTGGTCTCCCTGCGCCCGGGCAAGGACCGCACGCTTGATCAGAACTCGCTGTGGTTTGGGATGTACAAGCGCATCGCTGAGATGACCCAGATCGGCGATGCGGCCGATGCTCGGCGCTACTGCAAGCTGCACTTCGGTGTGCAGATCCTGCTGAACGAGGATTCAGGATTCCAGGCTGCTTGGTACCGGGTCATGCGCCATCTGCCCTACGAAGAGAAGCTGGCCATGATGGGTGAGTGCAAGCTGTTCGGCCCTGACGGATTCCCGGTGACCAGCCTGTTCAATCGCGCCCAGGGCATTCAGTACACCGACCGCATCGCCGCGTTCTTCACCGGCCAGGGCGTGGTGTTCACCGATCTGCTCAGCAAGGAGGCTGCATGATCGCCAAGCAACCCAAGCCGAAAACCTGCAAGAACCCGGCGTGCGGCATCAGCTTCCCGCCGCAGCGCCTGGGTCAGGCCGTGTGCAGCCCTAAGTGCGGACTGGCCATCAAGCACGTAAACGAAGAGAAAGCGCGCAAATCGTTGGCCGATATAGGCCGCAAGGAGATCCGCGCAGCTAAAGAGCGGATCAAGCCGAAAGGGCAGTACATGAAAGAGGCTCAGACCGCATTCAACGCCTGGGTTCGTGAGCGTGACGCGGCTCTGCCGTGCATCAGCTGCGGCCGACACCACCAGGGCAAGTACGACGCCGGGCATTACCGGACTGTAGGGAGTAATCCGGCACTGCGATTCGAACCGCTGAACTGCCACCGGCAATGCTCGCCCTGCAACACGCACAAGTCCGGCGACATCGTGAATTACCGCATCGAGCTGGTGAAGCGCATCGGCGCCGACAAGGTGGATTGGTTGGAGGGGCCACACGACCCGAAGCGCTACACCATTGAAGACCTGAAAACCATCAAGGCCGATTACCTGGCGAAGACCAAAGAACTGAAGAGGGAAGCAGCATGAAGCTGATCAACGCAAGGCAGGTATGGACTGAGTCGCAGCACGAATCGAACGCGTCGATCAGCGCTGTGGCGATTGAGAAGGCGGAGTCGGCGCCGGTACAGAAGGGCAGCCGAATGCGCCGCCACGAAGCCGTGTTTGCAGCCTTGGGCGATGACAAGGAAGAACGCATCCAGATCGTTCGGCAGAAGATCAGTATCAGCGAGACTCGCCGCACACCTATTGGCCGATCTACCGCCCGCGCCGCGCACCTGGCAACCATCGGCAAGGTCTTGCGCGCCATCGACACGCTGCCGTTCCAGGTACAACAGTTCGGGCACTACCTGTACCACCCGGCGATGACCATGCGCCACGTCATGAATGCTGTGCTGCTGATCACCGCCCATGCCAAGTTGCCAGACCTCACTTCGGCCAAGCGCGTGAAGGCGCAGTACTTGGTGACTTTGGCGCTGCAATCGTACAAAGGGGAAGTGGTCGGGGCGGCTGAGTGGGGGCCGGCTCGGGTCGCCGCCGAGATGAAGACCTTCTTCGGCGTGACGATTGATCCGAAAAACTGGACGCGCGACTGGCTCGACCTATGGGAATCCCTGAAAGAAGTCATCAAGGAAGTGGATATTCAGGCGCAGCAGCCGGTATGGCAGGTCATTCACGCGGAAAAGGAAGAAGAGGCGGCATAAACATATTGACATGACGGGGAATTGCGCGTACTTTTCCCATAGTGCGCAATTCACGCAACACGCACACGAACACCTGAACCCGGCCATCGAGCCGGGTTTTTTATTTTCTGCAGTCATGGCACAGTCATCCTAATTTCAAGGGAGTGATGTGCATGGAGATGTGGGAGCTGGTTAAACGAATTCTGGCCTCCGCCAATGAGGGGCAATCCTTTGCTCCGTCACTCGTGGGGTCTGCATACCGCAGACATCTCGAGAGTCTTGGAGAAAGCGACCTTCCGTCAACGGAAGATGTTCGTCCTTGGGCGGAACAGCTGGCAGAGCAAATGGAGTTCGTTGGCCTGATTGAGAAGGCCTCAAATCCCAATCGTGGCGTTGGCAGTCTTGGGGCGGTACGGAGAACTGAGTTCGGAGATGAGCTTTACGATGTGCTACAAGGCTCCAACGTGGTCTTACTCTTCGAGTCAATGCAGGCCACGATTGATGCTGGAGAGATCCGTAGAATTTTGCATCAACTAGAATCTTGAGTTCTCATACTTTTTAGACCCGGCCAAGCGCCGGGTTTTTATTGCCTCAATTTCATCTGTAGCCAGGGCAGCCTTCGGGAAGGCCTGGACACTGATACGCCGGCAAGTGCAGTGACACGAGAAAACACCGGCAGCCCGCGAACCCTGGCCGTACATGCTCCGGGGTGGCGCGAGACTGAATCTGCGAGATCGATGCAATAGGGCGTCGACGCAGAGAAGGTCTTCGGCAGACAGGAGGGGAAAGACCCTCACACCAATTTCAAGGCCTCGCTATCGTGCGGGGCTTTTTCGTTTTCGGCTCCACCACACCCATCGCTCTGAGCTGGGAGTGCTGCTGGGGCTGGCCTATTTCAAACATGCCCCACGGAGTCGAGCGCATGGATCTATTGCATCGCCTGCTCGACAGAATCGAGTGGGTTATCGCTGGCCTTATTGGGGCGATCGTCGCCAGCTGGTGGCACAAGGAAGACCTGACCGATTGGCGTGCCTGGGGAAAATTCCTGTTCACCGGTATTGTCTGCGCCCTGTACCTGACCGGCATGGTGAGCGCCTACCTGAACGTGACCGAGCCGAGCATCGTTGCCGGGATCGGTTTTCTGTTGGGGACCTTCGGAGGCTCGCTTCTGCTGGCAATCAACCGAGCCATCAAAGCCGCTGACCTCTGGGCGCTTATCCGCCAGCGGTTCGGGGGAGGCAATCCACCATGAATTACGAACTGATCAACTCCATCGCGGTAGGCCTGATTTCGTTGTGGGCAACCTGGTGTGTACTGAGCGGGAAGGTGAGGGACGGCATCCTCGGCAAGCTGATCTACTCGACGATCGCCATCAGCGGTTTTGTGGTGATGGTTCGGAGTCAGAACATCTTCTTCGGCCCGACCACAGCAGGGCTGACGTTGCATGTGTCTCTGGCTTTTGCCGGCGCCCGCCACATCTTCATGGTCACGTACTGGCAGCCGGTGAAAGCATGGCTCTGCCGAACGCTGAACTGTGAGCACTGCATGACCTGCGACAATGTCGGCAAGGCATCAGAGAGAAAGACCCCGTGACTCTTCTTCGGATGGTTCCGATGTGGTTGTGGTTCGCCCTGGCTGCGCTGGCATCCATCAGCTACCTCTCGTGGCGGCTGGATGGCGTGAAGGCTGAGCGCGCACTCGTGGTGGCCGAGCTCGACATGGCCAATGCTCGGGTGACTTCACTCGGCAACACACTGCGCCTGCAACGCCAAATCACTGATGACATCAACCGAGTCTCCGACGATGCGAAAGCCAAGACTGAACATGTTACGGCTACCGTTGCTATTGCTGATAGCCGGGCTCGCAGCTTGCAGCAGCAAATCACCGACCTCATTGCCGGGCGAAAGTCCTGTACTGCCGAGGTTGCCAGCGGAGGCAAGGCAAGAGCCGACCTTACCGTTCTGCTCGCCGACCTGCGTAGAAGCGCTGACGAAAGAGCGGGAAGCCTGGCAGAGGCGCTTGACCGAAGTCGAATAGCTGGCTTTGCGTGTGAGGCGGCATATACGGCCGCCCAGAACATCAAGTAGTCCGCGACACGTTTCGCGAATCTGGGAGATTTCTATCGGACGTTGGTGGAGATGCTATCTTTATGCCATCACCAACGAGGGCGATCGTGATGGCTGGTTTTATGATTCGCAACTGTAAAAATCTAACTTTCACTGGTCCAAGCGCGAAGGGGATGGAAGTTGGGTTTGATATCTCAGACTCCGAAAGTATAAATCTGATAGATGCTAATTTCGAGACACGTACGGCTGTTAAAGGCGCGCGAGTTAAGGGGCTGCAGATGACAAATCTGGTGCATGACGATCGAGGCTGGATTAGTCGTCCTACTCCACTCGCGGTCCTGGTAAGGAGAGCAGTTCATGGCGATGTTTGATTTCAAGGACTCTGAGGACATCAAGGCGAAAAACTGCACAACAACAGCAGATGCTTTGATGAAAGGAGAGCGCCTAAAACGCGTGGAAGCTGAGAACTGCCATGCAGGAAACCCGAAACCAGTCGGCATGGCGCCAGAAGGACCAGAGAAATTGAGTTCGAAAGTTCGTTTTTGGATTGTCGAAAACACCATTAAGGCAACAATCGGCGGTGTGATAACAGTAATCGTGGCTGTGGTTATCACCTACTACCAACTGAATTAATAACGTAGAGGCATCAAACTGAACCCAGCTTTCCTGCTGGGTTTTTTGTGGGTGGAGATTTTGAATGACAACGAAGCAACCCGACTGGGAGGCAATCGAACGCGCCTACCGGGCCGGGTTGCTTTCAATCCGAGAGATCGCATCGACGCAAGGCATTACCCACGGCGCCATCAACAAGCGCGCCAAGCGGGATGGTTGGGAGCGAAACCTCAAGGCGAAGATCCAAGCCAAGGCCGATGCGCTGGTATCCAAACGCACGGTATCCACTGAGGTATCCAGCAAACAGGCGGATACCGAAAGAGAGATCATCGAGGTAAACGCCGAAGTCATTGCGAACATCCGCATGGCTCACCGTGGCGACATTTCACGCGGCCGACGCCTCACGAACAAACTGCTGGATGAGCTCGAAGGGCTAACAGACAACCGTCACCTGTTCGAAGAGTTGGGCGAGCTGATGCGCTCCGAAGACGACAACGGTCAGGACAAGCGCAACGACCTGTACCAGAAGATTATTGATCTACCTGGCCGCTCCAAAACGATGAAGGAAATGGCCGAGACGCTAAAGACCCTGATCTCCCTGGAGCGCCAAGCCTACGACCTCGACACCAAGACTGGCGGCAACGACGCCGACGAGCTATCGAAACTGATGGACGATCTATCGAAGGAAGCCTGACATGAAGCCCGAGCACTTGAAGCTGCTCCGGGACAAGCGTTGGCGCCTGAATAACCTCTACTTCATCACGGACAAGCAGGGCAAAAAGGTCCGCTTCCGGATGACGGACGAGCAGATCGAGTACTTCGATGGGATGCACACTCGCAACATCATCCTGAAGGCTCGGCAGCTCGGATTCACAACCGAGTGTTGCATCATCCAGCTGGACGCGGCTCTGTTCGAGTCGGCCAAGTGCGCGTTGATCGCTCACACCCTGAACGATGCAAAGCGCTTGTTCCGCGAGAAGGTGAAGTACGCCTACGACAATCTGCCGGCGGAGATCCGCGCTGCCAACCCAGCGAGCAACGATGCTGCCGGCGAGCTGGTGTTCAGTAAAGGCGGTTCGCTCTACGTCTCCACGTCCTTCCGGGGTGGCACGCTGCGCTACCTGCATGTGTCCGAGTTCGGGAAGATCTGCGCCAAGTTTCCCCACAAGGCCCGCGAGATTGTCACTGGCGCCTTCGAGGCCGTGGCCACCGACTGTTTCGTCACGATTGAATCAACGGCGGAAGGCCGGGCCGGCTACTTCTTCGATTACTCGCAGAGTGCTGAGCGCCAACAACTGGCCGGCGTACCTCTTGGCTTGCTGGATTGGAAGTTCTTCTTTTTCAGTTGGTGGAAGAACAAGGCCTACTCGCTTGACCCTACCGACGTGGTCATCCCGCAGCGCCTGTCCGATTATTTCAACGAGTTGCACGCCAAACACGGCATCGTCACGAACGACGGCCAGCGCGCCTGGTACGCGGCCAAGGAGAAGACGCTCGGCGACGACATGAAGCGGGAATACCCATCTCTGCCGACCGAAGCCTTCCAGCAGTCGATCGAAGGCGCTTATTACGCCAAGCAGTTCACCAAGCTCTACGCGGCTCAGCGCATCGGCCCACTACCAGACAACAGCCATCTACCGGTCCATACAATTTGGGACATTGGTGTCGGCGACTCCACGGCCATCTGGTTTGTCCGGATCGTTGGCGAGGAATACCACGTCATCGACTTCTACGAGAATAGCGGTGAGGGCCTTCGGCACTACATGAAGGTGCTCAAGGACCGCAAATACACGTATGGCGATCACTGGGGGCCGCACGACATCGACAACCGAGAGTTCGGCAGCGACGGCAAGACTCGCCGCGAGCTGGCCCGAGAGGGCTACGAGATTGATGGGCAGAAATACAGCCTCAAGTTCAGCGTGGTTCCAAAGCTCGGCATCGACGAGGGCATTGAGCAGGTTCGGGAGATCCTTCCGGCATGCGCCTTTGATGAGTCGAAATGCGAACTGGGTATTTCCTGCCTGGAGAACTACCGCAAAGAGTGGGACGACAAGCGCGGCTGCTGGAAAGACAAACCCTTACACGACTGGTCATCTCACGGCGCGGACGCATTCCGCTACTTCGCTGTGTCGATGGGTAGGCGCAAACGCACAGGCGGTGTCCGCCGTATTGGAGGATTGGCCTGATGCCAGTGCAATCGACAAACCCCGACTTCGACGCGCACATCGCCGAATGGGAAATGATGGACGACGCGCTCGAAGGTGAGGGCGCCATCAAGCGCAACGGTCGGAATCTGCCGAAGCCCAGCGGCATGGTGGAGGCTGAAAAGCTCGACGCAACTGGCAACAAATACCTGTATCAGAACTATACAAACCGCGCTCAGTACGAGCACTGGGTGCGCGACTCGCTGCGGTCGATGATGGGTCTGGTGACCCGGCTGATTCCTGAAATCGCATTGCCGTCTGGTCTGAAAGGGCTGGAAGACAATGCTACTTCGGACGGCTTCGGCCTAAAGCAGTTGTTCTTCCGAATGGTGCGCCAGGCCATTTCCCATGGCCGGGTGCCGCTGGTGGTGAACATCGACGATGCAGGCGAGCCGTATTTCTCGACCTATGCCACCCGCAACGCCATCAACTGGAAGGTCGGCAGTCAAGGCGGCCGACAAGACCTGGTGCTAGCCGTATTCATTGAGTTTCGAGACGACAAAGAGGATGAGTTCGACCACGACTGCAAGATGGTTTACCGGGTCTTCAAGATGATCGGCAGCGTGTGTCACAGCGAGGTGCTGGGTGAAAACGGAGAGGTCATTGAGGATTTGAAGCCGCTCGGCACAACCGGCACCGACAATCGCCTGGTGCGAGGCCTAGAGTTTCTGCCGGTCATCTACTGCGGCTCGACGGACAATTCACCAGACGTCGACGAAGTGCCGCTGCTAACGATGGCCCGGGCCGCGTTGAAGTCCTACCAGCTCAGCGCTGACTACTTCACCGCTCTGCACCAGACCAGCCACCCGCAACCGTGGGTGTCGGGCATGGATGAGACGGTGGAACTCAGTGTTACCGGTCCGTCTGCCGCCTGGGATCTCGGGCCGCTCGGCAAGTGTGGCTATTTGGAATTCCAAGGCGCTGGCATTGAAGCCGTCCGCAAGGCCATGGATGACCAGCGCAACGCCGCTGTTGAGGCTGGCGCCAAGGTGATGGACGTTGGCGGCACTGAGTCGGGGGAGGCGCGCAAGACGCGCCAGAACGATCAGCATGCCACTCTGCACAGCATTGTCATTACGGTGGCTGAGGCGGTAGAGCAGGCGTTGCGGTACGCCGCTGAATGGAAGGGTTACGACCCGAAGCAGGTGACGTTCAAGGTCAACCCTGAGTTCGTGATTCCACAGGTCGACCCTCAGGTACTGGGCGAGCTTCAGAAGAGCGTCATGGCCGGCACCATCAGCGCCGACACCTACTGGCAGTACCTCACGACCGGGAAACTACCGGAACGCCTCTACGACGAAGAAGCCGAACTGATCAGCGACGAGCGCGAATCGGCCGGCCTCAACCTGGACAAAGAAGATGCCAACAGCAAACCAGGAACAGGCCGACAGCCAGCTGCTGGAGCAGACGACCCGTCACTCAGTGATGATCGAGCGGCTTAAGGCCGGCGAGGTCAAGAAGTTCGAGAAGTACCTGCGCCAGATCGACACTCTGGTGCGGGAGCAACTGACCCGTAAGGAGTTGACGACCTACAGCCGTGATCGCCTTGAGCAGTTCCTTGCGAGGGTCGACGGCAAGCTACTGGAGATCTACAAGGCCTTCGGTGATGTGGTGCAAACAGATCTGGTGGACATCGCGCTGTATGAGTCCACCTTCGAGGCCAACAGCCTCAGCCATGCGATGTCGATTGACGCAGTGATCCCGGCCAACGCAGTGATCCGCGCCGCGGTGTTCTCGTATCCGCTTCAGGTCAAAGGGTTGGACGGCGGCAAACTGCTGAAGAGTTTTCTCAGTGGTTGGACCAGAACCGAAACCATGAGGGTGACAAACACGATACGGCTGGGCTTCGGCCAGGGCCAGACGAACGCCCAGATCATCCAAGCCGTGCGCGGCACCGCAGCGCAGAACTTCACCGACGGCATTCTCGCGGTGAGCAACCGCAATGCGGCATCAGTGGTGCAGACGGCGATTCAGCATGTGGCCACAACGGCACGCATGAAAACGCTAAAGGCGAACAGCGACGTCGTGCTGGGCTATCGCTGGGTGTCGACGCTCGACCGAAAGACTTCACAGCAATGCAAGGGCCTGGACGGAATGCGCTTCGACCTGGGCAAGGGGCCATTGCCGCCGGCGCACATCAACTGCCGATCGACGACCGTCCCGACTACCAGGCTTTCGGAGTTGTTCGCGAAAGACGCCACGCGGGCATCGATTGGCGACAACGGGGCCGGGCAGGTCGACGCCGGTCTGAATTATTACGAATGGCTGGCAACGCAGCCGGCGCGTTTCCAGGACCATGCTCTCGGGCCGGTGCGGGGCAAGTTGTTCCGCGACGGTGGCCTGACGCCTGAGAAGTTCGCCATGTTGCAGCTCGACAAGAAGTTCAAGCCGCTGACCCTGGCCGAACTGAAGGCCATTGAGCCTGACATGTTCACCCGGGCAGGCGTTACACTCGGGGCTCCACCAGGTTGAGATGACCGATGCAGATCATTGTCGAAGACGGGCAGGGCAGGCCGGGAGCCAACAGCTTCGTGCCGTTGGAGAAGCTGATCTTCTACCGCGACTATTATGGTTTTCGGATACCTGAAGTGACCGAGGATCAGGTCGCGCTGCTGCTACGCGCTGCGGCAGACATCAACGCCCGCCAGTGGAAGGGCCGCAAGGCCAATCCCGAGCAGGGAATGGCTTGGCCCCGGCGTGACTGCAAGATCGAGTACCAGACGCTGTCCGAGACGTTCGTGCCCTTTGAGATTGAGTGGGGCCAAGTGCGGCTAGCCGTCGAGCTTCACGCTGACGACCAGGGATTCCAGATCGAAGAGCCGACGTACTGCACTGAGCCAAACGGCCGGCGGTCGCGACTGAATCGCGATACACCAGGACTTCGAATGCGCCCGCCGCCATACGCGCCGAGTAGGACGCAGTTTGCGGATTACCTTAAAATGCGCGGCTTGCACTTAGTGGCTAAGGAATAGCTGATGTTTAGATTGCTGCGTTGGATGCTTTGGCTCGTTGCGCTAGTCGCAATGTTCGGGCTTGCCTTTTTGTTAGGCTTGTCATTTGGACTGGGAAATAATCACAGCAACTTTATTACCGAGACTGTACCTGTCCTCTCCATGCTGGGAGGGTGGGTGTCTGGTTTAGGCGCATTGCTTGCAGTGGGCTTTGCACTCATTCAATTTCACAGACAGCAGGAAAAAGAGAGAGCCCGATGCCGCATACTACTTGAGCAGGGGGAATGGTTTTTTAAAATACAAATAGTTTCGGATGGGATAATTCCCTCTACCGTTCTTTCTGCGTCAATTTTATTTGATGAAAAACAGCGATATGAGCTCTCGAGCTTTCCAAGGTTGGGCTTTTCGTTTCCTACGAAGCTGGATAGGGGGGACGTATCAACTTTAGTCGATGTGAAAAGGGGCGAATATCGGCGATTAGCCCTAGTATTGGTTGAGTTATCTACAGCTGAATTGGCTAAGCGGAACGTCGTGTTAGATCGGTACAACCCGCAAGCAGCTGAAAAGTATTTTTCTGAATTGAAATTATGCGGAGAGCGCCATGCTTGCTTGCTGCTTAGGACTGCACACGCTGATCTTAGACACCCACTGCCCCCTGAGTTAATGCGTTCTTTCTTTTCTCTGATTGAAGCTGAACAGCGAGAGGTATGGAGTAGGGATAGAGAATCTCTCAGAAAAGAGTTTCAGCAATACAGGAATCTCTGTAGTGCGCCCGATGGTGAAACTCCAGCCGATTGAAGTTTCGCAAGCAGCAACGTATGGAAAAAACATTAGACACTATCAACAACTGACCTCGGCCATGCCGGGGTTTTTTTATGCCTGCAAAGCGGGCCGACCAAACCCAAGGGGTGCACCAAGTGGCAGACGAAAACCAGATTGATCTTGAAGACCCGGCGGTAAAAACCGCGATCGCGGCAGCAGTTGAAGCCGCAACGCTGGGCCTCAAGAACAAAAATACCGAGCTGCTTGGCTCGCTCAGAACCACCAAGACCGAATTGGATGGTTTCAAAACCCAGTTCGAAGGATTGGACATCGAGGCCGTCAAGGGCCTACTGAACAAGGTTGGCCAGGACGAGGAAACTCGGTTGCTGGCTGAGGGCAAGCTCGACGAGGTCATCACCAAGCGTACCGAGCGCCTGCGCACGGACTACGACACCAAGCTGGCCGCCGAGAAGACCCGAGCCGACAAGGCCGAGGCCTTCGCTGCCAAGTACAGCGACAAGGTACTGGCCGACTCCATTCGCGCCGCTGCCATCAAGGCCGGCGCGCTCCCCGAGGCTGCCGAGGACATTATCCTGCGCGCCCGGGGTACTTTCAAACTAAGTGAAGACGGCGAGGCGATTGCCACTGACGGCGAGGTCGTTTACGGGAAGGACGGGAAAACCCCGCTGACGCCGCTCGAATGGGCGGAATCGCTGCGCGAAACAGCAACACACCTGTGGCCAAGGGCTCAGGGTGCCGGTCAGACCGGCGATCAAGGTGGCAAGGCCACGAAGAAGTGGGGTGAGTACACGGAAACCGAGCGCGCTGCGCTTGCCCGTGACAACCCCGAGCAGTTCAAAAAACTCTTGGCCACCAAAGGAACCTAATCCATGGCAACTACCCAGCTGGCAGACATCTTCGTCGCCGATTACTACGGCGCTCTGGCGCCGGTCAACTCCCCGGAAAAGACCGCTGTCTTTGAGTCGGGCATCATCACCAAATCCCCCGAGCTTGATGCCATTGCGCAGAACGGCCAGGGCACTTCGGAAATCAGCTACTGGCAGGACCTGGACGCTGACGAAGAACCGAACATCTCCAACGACAACCCGGATGACCTGGGTGAAGTTGGCAAGGCCGAGCAAGGCAGCATGCGTGCCCGCACTTTGTACCTCAACAAAGGTTACGGCGTAGCGGATTTGACCTCGGAGCTCGCCAACTCCGAACCGATGCAGCACATCCGCAACCGCTTCGGTACCTACTGGACTCGCCGTTGGCAGCGTTACCTGCTCGGTGCAGCCCGTGGCGTGATCGCTTCGAACATCTTGAATGATGCCGGTGACATGGTTGTCGATGCGGGCGCGACCATCAGCGCCGGCGCGTTCCAAGATGCTGCTTTCACTTCGGGTGATGCTGCTGATGTGTTTGCTGCTATTGGCGTGCACTCGGTTGTGATGAACCAGATGGTCAAGCAGGATCTCATTGAGTACCTGCGCGACTCCGACGGCAAGATCATCCTGGCTACCTATCTCGGCAAGCCGGTGTTCATGGACGACAGCCTCGTCTACGGCCCTGGTCGCTACCTGTCAGTCTTCTTCGGTCAAGGCGCTTTCGGCTACGGTGAAGGCAATCCAACCGTGCCTGTCGAGCTGGAGCGCAAAGCTTCCGGCGGTAACGGCGGCGGTGCGGAGGTGCTGTGGGAGCGGAAGACGCTCATCCTGCAACCAGCCGGCTTCAGCTGGAAGGGCAGCACCAATCAGAACCTCAGCCCGACTGCCGCGCAGTACGCCGCAGCGGCAAACTGGGAACGTGTCTTCGACCGCAAGCAGGTTCCTTTCGCTGCCGTAATCAGCGGCACCGCCACCCCGTAAGCCAACCTCGGCGGGGCGCTTCGCGGCGCCCCAGTCGACACGGAGAGAATCATGAAGGTTATCTACACCGACAAGCCGGGCAACGAGCCTGAGGTTTGCTATCGCCTACTCAATGAGTTCTTCGGGGTCATCAGTTCGGCAAAGGAAGTGATGGTGGACGGCGACAAGCCCAACATCATTGAAGCCTACAAGCGCGCTGGCATCATCGTCACCGACGGTAAGACTCCGTCGTTGCGTGAAGACGGCCCAACAGTCGCCGAGTTTATGGACGCTGGTTATCAGGCAGCCAACTACCCGCCGCAAGGCTATGTCTCCCGCAGCACGCCGGAAGAAATTGCGGAAGCCATAAAGGGCCAGGCCAACCCCGAAACCGACCCGCTGAAAATGAAGGTCGCCGACCTGAAAGAGTGGCTGACCGGCAAGGGCATCGCGTTCGATGCCTCCGCATTGAAAGAAGACCTTCAGGCCCTGGTGCCAAAGGAATAAGGACAAGCACATGACCGACTTCATCACTGTTGCCGACGTTGACACCCTGCTGGGTCCTGGCTGGGCGGGCACCGGTGATCCGGTCCTTGCTGTGAGCATGGCGAATGCCTGGCTCACGGCCAAGATTAAGCGGGTTGTTCCCGATCCGGTTCCGGCTGAGATCAAAACAGCCGGCGCCCAAGTCGCCAACGAGGCGGCAGCGGGCAATCTGTACAAGGCCACCCAGAAGGAAGTCCTCAGCAAGACGGTATCCGCTCAATCTGGCACCTCGACGAGCAAGACCTATGCGGCCGGGTCAAAGGACCTGTCTGCCGGCGAGAACTTCGCCTTGGCATTGCTGGTGCCCTGGACCAAGCGCTCCGGCGTCATGATGCTCAAGAGGATCTGATCATGGGCATGCGCGACGAGATTCAGGCTGAGATGGTCGAGGCTTTCGACGATCCTGATGGTTTGGCAGATGCCGTAAAGCCGGTAGCTGGCATTCGGAAGGTGGCGGGTGAATACGACCCCGACACTGGCACAGCGCCCGAAGTGACCATCACCTACGGCGGCCGTGGAGTGTTCGGCAGCTACCTGGCCAAGGAAATCGACGGCTCGCTGATCCAGACAACTGACGAAAAGCTTCTGGTACTCCAGAACGAGCTGTTCATCACGTTTTTGGGTGCTTCGACAGCAATTCTTGCAGTTCCAGAAATAGGCGATGTCATCGGCGGTAAGCGCGCTTTGAACGTCAGCCAGGACCCGGTCGGCGCTACCTGGACAGTCCAGTTGAGGGTTTGAAGATGGCAAACAATCGCGCCGGCCAATCCGGCAGTTTCGCGCTGAGCCTTGCCGAGTTTGCGGCCCAAGCCACGGAAGCCATCGACGCCAGTCTGCGCGAGATCATCATCGAGGTCGGTAGCAGCGTCATCCGGATGTCACCGGTGGGCAACCCTGAGATCTGGGCGCAGAACACTGTGGCCCATCAGTACAACAAGGCCGTGGACGAGCACAACAGTGCTCTACGCAGCGATCCAGCCAACCTGACGAAAGCGGGTCGCCTCAAGCCGGGTCGCAAGCTGAACGACGGCATGGATATCGTTGCCCCTGAAGGCTATGTCGGCGGCCGGTTCCGGGCCAACTGGCACCTCTCGATCGATGTAGTGGAAAACGTGACCTTTGACGAGGTTGATCCAGGTGGGCAAGCAACAATCGCTGCACTGGTTTCGGCTGTCAGCGACTTCACCGCCGGACAAACTGCCTACCTCATCAACAACCTACCGTACGCCATCCCGCTGGAATTCGGGCATTCGACCCAGGCACCCGGCGGCATGGTCCGCATCACCGTGGCCCGCTTCCAGCAGATCGTGCAAGAGGCCATCAGGAACAACCAGATATGAGTCACAACATCATTGCCTCAATCTACGAGGCCAAGCTGATCAACTGGGCGAAAGCCTTGCCGGTACCGCTGAAGGTCGTCGTCGAGAACGAGGCTTTCACGCCCGTCGACGGCGCCTCCTACCTGAAGGCGTTCACGCTGCCAGCGGACACCGCGAGCAACACGCTTGGCGGTGACCACAAGCTGTACACCGGCGTGTTTCAGGTCAGCATCGTCACGCCATCGGGCAAGTACCGCGGTGCAGCCGGTGCGCTGGCTGATCAGATCGCCGCGCTGTTCCCCCTGTACGAGCGGAACACGAAGGGCGCATTGACCGTTATGACTATGACACCGGTCGATCCCGGTCCCGGCATTCCAGACGACACCACCTATACGGTGCCGGTTTCGTTCTTGTACCGAGCCGACACCAACTGAATTAGCCCGTTGGGCAAACCCAGAACCCGCCATTGAGCGGGTTTTGTCATTTCTGCAAAGAGGAAAACCCATGAGTGTCAAGATTCCCAACGGCACCACGTTCGAGATCGCGTCCACGCTGAGCCTCGCGAAACCTTTCACTGCAATCAGTAACGCCAAGCCCGCAGTGCTGACCGCTGCCGCGCACGGCCTGGCCAATGGCGACGTGGTCGTCATTGATTCGGCGTGGGCGAAGCTGAACGGCCGTCCTGCGCGAGTGATTGATTCCGATGTGGCCGACTTCGCGGCTGAAGGCGTGGATACAAGCAGCGTGAAGAGTTACCCGGCTGGCTCTGGTGCAGGCACTGTCCGGGCCGCTTCTGGCTGGACGCAGATCGCGCAAATCACTGAGCCAGCTGCCAACGGCGGCGAGCAGCAGTTCCTCACGTACGGCTTCCTCGAAGACGATGATGACCGTCAACTGCCCACCACCAAGTCGGCCAGCAGCATGACGCTGCCGGTTGCTGATGATCCGGCTCAGGCGTACGTCGCGATTGTCGAGGCTGCGGACGAAGATAAAGAGCCGCGTCTGGTCCGTGCAAACCTACCGGGCGGCGCGACCATTTACTACTACACGTACGTGTCGATCACCGCGACCCCGACGCTGAGCCGCAACAACATCATGACGCGGACCATCACGCTGTCGTTCGCCTCCCGCCCAACTCGCTACAACGCCTAAGGGGTCCACATGGCAAAGTTTTCGATTGCGCCAAAGCCGACGTTCACCGTCGATGTGGCCATCCCGCAGGTTGGCGACAGGCCGGCAATGGTGCCGTTCACCTTCAAGTATCGTGATCGCACGGCACTGGCTGAGCTGTTCGATGCCTGGAAGGCAAAAGCGGAAGAGCTCGGGGAGCGCTTCAAAGGAACTGAACCAGCACTCGCGGAAATCACTGCGGCTGAAGTCGAGCAAGGTGTCGATCAGATCAGGGATTTGGTTATTTCGTGGGGCTTCGGCGAAAAGCTCAACGATGAGTCGATCACAGCCCTGGTGAAGAGCTGCGTCGGTGTTTCAGATGCCGTGGTGAAGGCCTACAGCGAAGCCTTCGGCAAGGCCCGTCTGGGAAACTGACCGCCGCTGCCCGCGCGCTCTATGAGGCCGACGGCGACGCCGAGCAAATGGCGATGTTCGGCTTCTCGCCAGAGGACTACGACGAAACCTTCGAAGTTTGGCCGGACAACTGGAAGGCCTTCCTCGTCATGGATTCGATGGGGACTCAGTGGCGCACAGGCGCATGCGGCGCAACTGGACTCGATTATGGCGTCCTTCCGAACGTGATGAGGCTCGTCGGTGTTTCGGCGAGGGATCGCCCAGGTGTGTTTCAGGACATCCGCGTAATGGAATCGGAAGCCATCGCGGTCATGGCCCAAGCCCGTGACAACAGCCCGTGAAGACGGGCACTTATTCAAGGTGCGTCGATGAACATTGCAGAACTCGGCATCAAGGTCGACTCCGCTGATGCTGCCCAGGCTGCGACCGATCTCGACAAGCTGACCAAGTCCGGCGAGCGTGCAGAGCAATCCGCCGTTGGCCTGATGAAAGAGATGGAAGCGCTGGAGAAGTCGTTGTCGAAAGGCGCGACCACCACGCAGGAACTGGCAAAGCAGCGCGAGAGCCTGGCGAAACTCACCAAGACTGGCGCTTATGGCGAGGCCGAGTTCACCAAGATCACCGCGCAGCTCGATAAGCAGCAGGTGGCCCTGGCCAAGTCGACGCTGGATGAGCAGAAGGCCCTGAACAGCCTGCTTGGAGCAATCGACCCGGCACGCGCAGCCATGGGCAAGCTCGACACCCAAGTCGAGCAGTTGGGCAAGCACCTCGACGCAGGCCGGATCAGCCAGGACCAGTACAACGCGGCCTTGAGCAAGATCGACGGCAACTATGCGGCGCTGGAGAAAACCGCCACCGGTTTCGACCGGCTGAAGCTCGGCTCCCGCCAGGCGCAGGAAAACGTCGTTCAGCTCGGCAACGCATTGTCGTCCGGTGATTGGGGTAGCGGCGTGCGCGCCGTAGCTCAACTGGGCGCAGGTGCAGGTTCATCAGCTGCTGGTTTGCTTGCCATCCTCGCGCCGATCGCACTGGCCACTGCCGCCGTCGGCGCACTGGCCGTTGCCTATTACAAAGGCAGCGAGGAGCAGGACGCATACAACAAGGGCTTGGTCCTCACTGGCAACGTCGCCGGTGTATCGTCCGGGCAGTTGGGCGAAATGGCCCGGCAGGTCAGCGCGACCGTGGGCACCACTGGCCAAGCTGCTGCTGTTCTCGCACTGCTGGCTGGCAACGGCAAGATCGCGGGCGAGAGTTTCACTGGCGTCACCCAGGCCGCCGTTTCCATGCAGGAAGCGACGGGTAAGGCCGTCAGCGAAACCGTCGCCGAGTTCTCGAAGCTTGCCGACGATCCGGTGAAGGCATCTGCCGCACTAAACGAGCAGTACCACTACCTGACCGCCTCGGTTTATTCGCAGATCGCAGCACTGGAGGAGCAGGGCGACCACGCAGGTGCTGTGAAGCTGGCGACCGAGCAATACGCGGACGCCATCAACGAGCGCACGCCGAGAATCCTTGAAAACCTAAGCTTTTGGGAGAAGGGTTACAACGCTGTTGCGCGTGCGGCTGACAACCTGAAAAACATCGGTCGCAGCAACATCGGCTCCGACATTGAGCAGGCTCAGCGTGATCTGGCCCGGGCAGAGTCTGGGGATGTTGGCCTGTTTCAAAACAAGCAGGAAATGATCGACCTCTACCGCAACCGGCTGAATATGCTGGAGGACCAGAAGGCCGCTGAAGCTGACATTGCCAAGTACGACGGCGAACAGGCGAAGGCACAGCAAAGCGCAGTCGTGGCGATGTCCAAAGTGGACGCGATCACCAAGTCTTCGCTGACCAACGAGCAGAAGCGCGCCGAGGCGATCAAGGATTACAATAAAAGCCTTGATGATATCCGCAAGACCAACCCGAACGACGCCCGACTTGATCCGGCTGCAGTCGCCAAGAACATGGCGAACCTCAACGACAAGTTCAAGGATCCGAAGGCTCCGGCCGGTAGCGTCGACACCACCGGCTTCAACAGCGCGAAGAACGCACTGGCCGAAACCCTGGCCTACTACAAAAACGCGGACAAGGAGCTCGAAGCATCGCAGCGGGCCGGGGTGATCTCTCAGGCCAGCTTCACCGAGCAACGTGTCAGCCTGCTGAAGCAGCAAGCCGAAGAAGTTGCCCAGAGTTACCAGTCGGAAATCGATGCACTCGAAGCGGCCAAGGCAAAAAAGGGCACAACCGCGGCGCAGGTCATCCAGATCGATCAGAAGATCGCCGATGCCCGCAGCGCCATGGTCAAGGCGCAGCAGGATAGCGACAGCGAACTGTCGATCATCGCCACCAACGAAGAAGGTCGCCTGCGCAAGCAGACTCTGGCTGTCAACACGTACACCAGCGCACTGCAGCAACAGGTCGAGACACTTCGGCAGCAGGGTATGCGCGCAGCTTCAGGCCTTGGCCAGGGTGATCGCCAGCGCGGGCTGACGGATCAGCAGAACGGTATCGATGACCGCTTCAATCAGCAGAGCCTTGAACTGGCCAACCAGTACGGCGACGGCTCTCGAGGCATGAGCCTTGACGAGTACACCCAGAAGCTAGCCGCGCTGAAAACCACCCAGCAGGATCTGCACGACACCGTGCAATCCAACTACGACGAGATGACCGCTGCCCAGGGCGACTGGAGCGCCGGCGCATCGTCGGCGTGGCAGAACTACCTGGAGTCGGCGCGGGATGTTGCCGGACAGACGAAAAGCTTGTTCAGCAACGCCTTCAGCTCGATGGAAGACGCGATCGTCAACTTCGCCATGACTGGGAAGGCTTCGTTCGGCGATTTCGCGAAGTCGATCATTGCAGACATGGCGCGCATAGCTACTCGGCAGGCCAGTTCGGCGTTGCTGGGTAGCTTGGTCGGGGCCGCCACCAGTTATTTCACTGGCAGCGGTACCGCCGCTTCGGCGGGATCTACTCAGACAGGCTACAGCGGCGACCTTTCAGGCTTTACGCCGGTGGCCAGCGCCAAGGGCAACGTCTTCGATACGCCAGGCCTGAGCGCCTACTCGAACAGCGTGGTCAGCTCTCCGACCATCTTCCCGTTCGCCAAGGGCGCAGGACTGATGGGCGAGGCCGGGCCGGAGGCGATCATGCCGCTGACCCGGACAGCCGGCGGTCATCTCGGCGTGCGTGCGCTGAGCGGTGACAGCAGCGGATCAAACATCAGCATCTACGCACCGGTCACCGTAGCGATTCCAGATCGCAGCTCGGAAGGCATGCAGATCGATCAGCAAGCGCTTCAGCAGAACCTTCAAACACAGATGAAGGTGGCGGCAGAGAGAGCCGTGGCTGAGTCTTGGCGCGCTGGCGGTGTCAGTTTTCGCAACGTTAACGGGAGGGCCTGATGGCGATCGAGACGTTCATTTGGCCAACGCAGCACGGCGACTCACCCGAGATTACCTATCGGGTGCGCACCGCGCAGTTTGGTGACGGCTACAAACAGGAGTCCGGCGACGGGCCGAACAACAAAGTTGACGCTTACCCGGTTACCTACAGCGGCCCAGAGGTCAAAGTTCTGGAAATCATGGCGTTCCTCGATCGGCACGCCGGAGCCAAGGCTTTCGTCTGGACAACACCGCTCGGCCAGCTCGGACTTTTCACCTGCAAAAATCCCGTCCCTACTCCTGTGGGCGGCGGTGTATTCAAACTCACGGCTACCTTTAACCGTGCTTTCCAGCCATAAGGAACACCCATGCCGCTGATCAGTGACATCCAGGTCCTAGAGCCTGGCAGCGAAGTGCTGCTCTTTGAATTGGACGGTACGGATTATGGTGCGGATATTCTGCGCTTCCATGGGCACGCCATCCCGCATACGCCGGCGGAGATCATTGCCGCCGGTGGCGATGCGGAGCTGTTGCCGGCCAAGGCCATTTGGTGGCAGGGCAACGAGTACGGGGCCTGGCCGATGCAGATCGACGGCATCGAGGCTAACGGCGACGGCACAGCGGTACGGCCGTCGCTTTCAGTCGGCAACGTCAACGGGCGAATCACCGCGCTATGTCTGGCGTTCGACGATCTGCTCGAGTTCAAGCTGACCATGCGCCACACACTGGGCACGTACCTGGATGCGCAGAACTTCCCCGCCGGAAACCCACACGCTGATCCTACCCAAGAGACGATCGAGGTCTGGTACATCGACCAGAAAACGAACGAGGACGGGGAGACGGTCAGCTGGGAGTTGGCCAGCCCGGGCGACGTGGGCGGCGAATCCGTTGGCCGACAGGCGACCACCTTGTGTCACTGGTGCCTCACCGGCGGCTACCGTGGCCCGAGCTGCGGCTACACCGGGCCGTACGTTACGAAGGACGGGGTTGTCACTGATAACCCGGAATTGGACGAGTGCGATGCAACGCTGGGCCGGGGCTGCATCCCGCGCTTCGGTGAAGGCAACCCGCTGCCGTTTGGTGGATTCCCTGCTGTTTCACTGATCGCCCGGAGCTGACCATGCGCAAGCACATCTTGAAAGCGATTCAGGCTCATGCGGCCGCCGAGTACCCGAAAGAGTGCTGCGGTGTGCTGCTGGGCATTGGCCGCAAGCAGCAGTATTACCCGTGCCGGAATATCTCGACTGAGCCGAACGAAGAGTTTCGGATTGATCCGGAGGAATACGCCGCGGCGGAAGACATCGGCGAGGTGATCGGCATTGTTCACTCGCATCCGGACGCCACGAGTCGGCCTTCGCCGCGCGATCTCGCCATGTGCGAAGCGACCGCGATGCCGTGGCATATCCTCAGCTGGCCAGAGGGCGACCTGCGGACTGTGTTGCCGGCTGGTGATGTCCCTTTGCTAAAGCGCCCATTTGTGCATGGAGCGTGGGACTGTTGGCAGGTCTGCGCCGATTGGTACAAGCGCGAGTGGGGGCTAGAGTTCGAAGCCTTCAAGCGTGCGGACGGCTGGTGGGAGAGCAAGGAAAACACCAGTCTGTACGAAGCAAACTATGAGGCTGCCGGCTTCTACAAGGTCGACCAGCCGAAGCGCGGCGACATGGTCGTGATGGAAGTAGGGCGGACGGTTTACCCAAATCACGCTGGGATATTTCTCGGCTCTGATCCCGCGTTGCCTGGTGAGGATTCGGCCACCTTCGGCCCGGGCCCGTTCCTGCTGCACCACCTGTATGGACGCCCGAGCGAAATCATCGTCTTTGGCGGCCCCTGGCTGGACCGAACACGCCTGATCCTCAGGCACAAAGATGTACAACCAACCACATGATGCGGCAGGGTCGCGGGAGCAGTCGTGTCTAATTCTGTAGCTCAACAACGGATGCTGCCGGAGGATATTCCGGTTTCAACCGCAATGATTGAGGCCGGGCTCGAGGTACTTGAAGAGACTGATGAGCGCCCGCTATCGCGCCTCACGGTCGAAAGAGCTTTTCAGGCGATGTTTCTGTGTGCTCTGACTGAATTCCCTTTCGGGTCTTCACCCCGGAAATAACCTCAATCCCAAAGTGGACGGCACGGAAAATCCTTGCAAGATATAGGCAGCGCTCTCGCAAGTGCTCGAGCGTCAATTCGGCGTTAGCCTTTGCTGGGCTTTTTGGCTTGATGAGATCGGTCTGAGTCGCCGTAGATCCTTCATTCAGGCCCCATTGCCAATGGACAATTTTATGGCGAAGAGGAGATACGAGCTCAAAAGCCTCGATGGACGCACGCAAGTCGGTTGCCGTTTCCAATGCGCCTAGATCTGAGAGCTTTGATTTGGAATACCTGATCATTGCAGCCATAGACATGTTTGTTTCGACGCTAATGCGCTGTGCTTCAGCAATCGGTTTCTCAAGGAAAAACGCGAACAGTTCCGATATCTTCCATTCGATAGCAGAGTAATTCGCGATGAATTGACCTATGGCGTGAAGGTGAGCGTCTGAAGGGCCAGAGTCAAACTGGCGCGCCCAGTCGATTGTAAATGCAGGGCGCTGTACAAATTCGTCATTACTCACGTGACCTCCTAGGTCCTATCCGCGCCGAAATTGGCGCAATCCCAGTCCTTGGGCTTGCAGGCAAAGAACTGGGAAATCCATTGCGTGGAGGCAGGAGGCTACTACGGAGGGTGACAGGGCGTTACTGGGGATTCGTACAGGCTGAATAACAGAATGGACACGCTTGGGGCAAAACAGTAGCGTTCAGTTCCCAATTGAAAATCACCAGCAGCAGGGATGGCTATGTCGATCAAGCTCGTTACATTAATGGTTGCAGTAACCCCACTGCTGGTGAGCTGTATATTCCTTCCGATGAGTGCCGAGGAAAAGGCAAAATACGCTGAATATCATCGAAAAACCGAGTCTCCGGCAACTTACGAAGCTATGGACTGCAATTCATTATTAATTACTCAAACCAGCTACGAGCAGTACCCAACACCCAGAACGGAGAAAATCCGGCAAGTGATTAGTCAGGTAGTTACTCAGCGAGGGTGTACCGGAACAGTCGCTACCAATGCAGGGGTTGCAACGAGCGCTCCACCAGCGCCGCATATTGTTCCAAGCTCTAGCCCAAGTCCGATTCCTTCCGCAACGGTGCCGGCTCCGGCTGCCAAACCGGTTTCTGTTGGACGTTTAGGGGCGCATATAAGTCCGGTCACACCGGCAGTTGTAAAAAACTTCGGTTTACCGTCTGAAAAGGGCGTCTTGGTTTTTGGTCCGGAGGCAGGAGTCGATTCAGAGAAAATGGGGCTTCTGCCTGGCGATATCATTTTGGAGATTGCAGGCACTCCGGTGAATAGTCCTCCTGAGGTTACAGCCATCATTGGCCGCATGACCCCGGGTGACAACGCATCACTAAAGGTATGGCGCTATCGTGCTGTCACCGACGTTCGGATCGAGGTTTCCGATAACCAACTGTGAGCCAATCTTGGTAAAGCCACAGCGTCGTGCAATCTCGGTGATACAGTCACCACCTTTCAGGACGAGGAAGAATCATGCGGATTTTGATTGGGGCGGTGGCTGTAATGCTGTTGGCGGGATGTTCTTCTAATCCGATATCTGTGAACGAAGCCGTGCAGGCTCCAAGTGACGAAATTTACGCCTTCCAATCAAGACCTGAGGGTGCTTACGGGACGGTCACGGTGGTGAGGGATGGCGGGGTTAATTCGTCAGCCTGCGACTTTGTCATCTATGTAGATGGCAAGAGAGCGGCAAAACTTGGTTCTGGCGAGAAAGCATCGTTTTTTGTCGAACCAGGCTCGCTAAATATTGGTGCAGGACCGGGTAGTGGGCTGTGTGCAGGGCCAGCTATTAGAACGGTTGCCGCTACCGCTCAAGCTAATAAAGAGGTGATTTACCGGGTGAGTTCTGACATGACAGGGTTAGTCCTCGGCCCCTATGTCGAGTACCAATAAACGTGAGTTCCTGGCCCCCTTCGGGCACCTGATCAGTGACGTAAGGCGAATCGCTGAAAGCGTAGATCCGTAGAAGGTGCGGCCCTCAGCTCGAGCAGATTTTTTGATCGAGTCGCTCGATGCTACATTGCCCGCTTTCCACAGGAGTGACCTGCATGAAATTATTCGTAGGGGCGTTGGCTGTTGCGTTGTTGGCGGGGTGCGCGACATCCCCCACGCCGTCGAGCGAAGCAAAGCAGGCGCCGGCAAGCCAGTTGACTGCCTACCAGCAGAAGCCATCAGGATCGTTCGGAGTGCTCCAAGTAATCCGGGACTCGGGCCATACGGGTAGCTTGTGCTCAATGGCTGTATTTATTGAAGGTAGACAGGTTGCTCGGCTTGATGCGGGGCAAAAAGGTTCGTTCTATCTTCCACCTGGCGCTGTATCAGTGGGGGCTGCTTATACGGGGTCCGGAATCTGCTCGATGGGCGCTGATCGGGTAGAGCGAGAGGCCACCGTCAAAGATGGTGCAGTGAAGAAATACAGAGTTTTCACCGGCGGTGATGGGCAGATAGACATTCTTCCCACAACGCTTTGAACATGACCGCCTCCGGGCGGTTTTTTATTGTCCGGAGAATGGCATGTGCTCAGCTATCACTTACACCCCGACAACGACGGTAATGCTTTCAGGTTCGCTTGCTAAAATGTTCTTCCGCCGCAGGCCATATCTCCTGGATGGAGGTTCTGCTGGGGAGGTGTTCCGCGCGCTAAACGCAACGATCGAGGGATTCGCCGAAGAAATAAAGCGCCTTGAGCGTCTTGGATTGAAGTTCGCGATCTTTCGCAACCGTAAGAACGTCGGTATAGGTGGATTTGATCTCGGCGGTACCAGAGAAATTCGCATTGTGCCGGTGATTGGGGGTAGCAAACGCGCCGGGGGGTTACAGACGATTATTGGCACGGTAATGATTGCCGCCGCTTACGTGCTGTCGTTCACACCATTCGCAGCGGCATCCCCTTTTTTGTACGCGGCCGGCACGGCCAGTGTTGCTGGTGGTGTGATCCAGATGCTCAGCCCGCAGCAGGGCGGCTTGTCGCAAAGCGCATCCCCTGAGAACTCGCCGTCGTATGCCTTCGGCTCCGCCAAAAACACAACAGCCAGCGGCAACCCAGTACCGATCTGCATCGGCGACCGCCGATGGGGCGGCATGATCATTTCCGCATCGATCCTCGCCGAAGACAAAGCGTAAACCGCACGCAACAAGCAGGCCGCCCATGAGGCGGTTTTTTTTCGCCTGGAGGAAAGCATGGGCGCAGCACAGAAGATCGACATCCACGGCGCGAAGGGCGGGGAGAGCAAACCAAAATCACCGACCGAGGCCAGCGATAGCCTGCGCTCGACCAACCTGGCCAAGCTGCTTATCGCCGTGGGCGAGGGTGAGTTCGACGAAGTCCCAACCGATTACGACATTTTCCTTGACAACACCCCGATCCGGGACGCGAGCGGCAACTACAACTTCCCTAATGTGAAGTGGGACTGGCGCTCGGGTTCCGTCGACCAAACCTATATCCCTGGTATTCCATCGGTCGAAAACGAAACCACGCTCAACGTAGAGCTGCGCAGCGATTCGCCTTGGGTGCGATCGATCAGCAACATTCAGCTTTCAGCCGTTCGGGTGCGCCTCGCTTGGCCTGCGCTGCAACGCCAAGACGATGAAGGCAACATTGGTGGCTATCGTATTGATTACGCCATTGATGTGGCCACCGACGGCGGCGCCTATCAGCAGGTGCTGGTCGACGCTGTGGATGGCAAGACCACCACGCGGTATGAGCGTTCGCCACGGATCAACCTGCCCGATGCGACTACTGGCTGGCAGATCCGCGTCCGCCGCCTGACGCCAAACCAGAACAGCAACAAGATCGCCGACACCATGCTGATCGCCGGTTACACCGAGGTGATCGACGCCAAGCTGCGCTACCCGAATACCGCGCTACTTTACATTGAGTTCGATGCCGAGCAGTTCACCAACATTCCAGCCGTCACCGTGAAGTGCCGTGCGCGCAGGTGGCAGGTTCCGAGCAACTACGACCCGATCGCCCGGACCTACACCGGGACTTGGGACGGTTCCATGAAGCAGGCCTGGACCAATAATCCGGCTTGGATCACTTACGGCATTTGCACTGAAGACCGTTTCGGCTTGGGCAAGCGCATCAAGTCGTTCATGGTCGACAAGTGGGAGCTCTACCGGATTGCGCAGTACTGCGACCAGCTGGTGCCGAATGGCCTCGGCGGTGTAGAGCCTCGCTTCCTCTGCGACATGAACCTGCAAGGCAAGGCTGATGCCTGGTCTCTGCTGCGCGACATTTCCGGCATTTACCGGGGCATGACCTACTGGGCTCAGGGCCAATTAGTGATGCAAGCGGACATGCCGCGCGCGCAGGACTTCGACTATGTCTTCACCCGCGCCAACGTCATCGACGGCAAGTTCTCCTACGGCAGCGCCTCGGCCAAGACTCGGTACACTCGGGCCCTGGTCAGCTACGACAACCCGGCAAACAACTACGACACCGACGTCATCCCGTTTGCCGATCTGGATCTTCAGCGCCGCATGGGCGACAAGCCTATCGAGCTGAGTGCCATTGGCTGCACCCGCGCGTCGGAAGCCCAGCGCCGCGGTAAGTGGGCGATCCTGAGCAACAATCAGGACCGCACCGTGTCGTTCAAGACTGGCATGGAGGGGGTGATCCCGCTTCCTGGGCATATCATCCCTGTGGCCGATTCGCTGCTGGCTGGACGCGAGGTAGGCGGACGTATCTCGGCAGTACTGGGGCGCAACATTACTTTGGACCGTGACACCCAAGCCAAGGCTGGCGATCGATTGATCATCAACCTGCCAGGTGGGCGGGCTGAAGGTCGAACTGTGCAAAGTGTGAACGGTCGCGCCGTGACCGTGACCACCAACTACAGCGAAGCACCACTGCCACAGTTGCAATGGGCATTGGACGCCGATGATCTGGCGATCCCGCTCTATCGCGTGTTGCGGACCAAGCGCACTGCGGAAGGCGACTTCGAGATCAGTGCGCTGCAGTACGACCCAAGCAAGTTCGCCTACATAGACACCGGCGCCCGCCTGGAAGAGCGGCCGATCAGCGTGATTCCGATCACCGTCGTTCCGGCGCCGGCCAGTGTGACCGTTACGTCAAACTCGGTTGTATCCCAGGGCATTGCCGTCGCCACCATGACCATCACCTGGCCGGCGGTTGCTGGCGCAGTCGGCTACGACGTGGAGTGGCGCAAGGACAGCGGCAACTGGATCAAGCTGCAGCGTACAGGGATGACCAGTGTCGACGTGGTGGGCATCTACGCTGGCGCCTATGTGGCCCGCGTCCGCGCGGTGAGTGCCTTCGATATCTCGTCGATCTGGCGCAACTCGATCCTGACCAACCTCAAGGGGAAGGAAGGTCTGCCGCCGGCGGTGTCGTTCCTGACGGCCGCACCGCTGCTGTTCGGCATTTACCTGAAGTGGGGATTCCCGGCTGGGGCCGAAGACACCCAGCGGACTGAAGTCTGGTATGGGCCAACGACCAGCCTTGAGACTGCAACCAAGCTGACAGACTTGGCGTACCCGCAAAGCGACCATTCGATGCTGGGGCTGCGTGCCGGCGTGACCTTTTACTTTTGGGCCCGGCTGATCGATCGGATAGGCAATATCGGTCCGTGGTATCCGATCGGCATGGGCGTGCAGGGTCAGTCCAGCGCAAACGCAGCAGACATCCTTGAGATGATCGCCGGGCAGATCACCGAGACGGAGCTCGGCCAAGACCTGCTGGACGAGATCGAGAAGATCCCCGGTCTTCAGGCTCAGATCGATGCGCTGGACGGCCTCAAGGGTTACGACCCAGAAACCACCTACGTTGAATTCGATCTGGTAGTGGTCGGCAAGCGCATCTATCAGGCGACTGGCGCGGTGCCGCTCGATACCCCGCCACCGAATGATAACTACTGGCTGGATGTTGGCCAGACTGTCGAGACAGCAAATGGCCTGGCGCAACAGGTCGCGACCAACACTGCCGAGATCACCGAGCTCGACGGCGTGGTCACTGCACAGGCGACAGCCTTCCAAGCGTTGCGGGCATCATCTCGCGACGACAATGGCGAGGGGGATCTGGCAGATGCGCTGAAGGGCTGGACCAGCACCGCCGCGATCGCTTCGGAATCAAAGGTTCGCACCTCTGAAAACGAAGCGATGGCGCAGCGGATCACTACCTTCGACGCCGCCATCGGCGAGAACGCGGCGAACATCACCGAACTGGAACAGGTGGTCGCCACCAGCGAGTCAGCAACGGCCACGAAGATTGATCAGTTGAATGTTTCGGTGGGACAAAACACCGCCGCGATTCAGCAAACATCGACGGCCTATGCCGATACCGCCGGCAAGCTGAACACCATGTGGTCGGTGAAGATGCAAGTCACGGCAGGCGGGCAGTACGTGGCCGCCGGCATCGGCTTGGGCATCGAGAACACTGGCGCCGGTCTGCAAAGTCAGTTCCTGGTCAGCGCGGATCGGTTCGCCATTGTTAACACCATCGCCGGCGGGGCCATCTCGGTTCCGTTTGCGGTGCAGGGTGGTCAGGTTTTCTTGGGTTCGACTTTCATCCAGGACGGCACCATCACCAACGCCAAGATCGGCAGCTACATCAGCTCGACCAACTACATCGCCGGCCAGCAAGGCTGGATTCTCAATAAAGACGGAACGCTTGAAATCAACGGCATCGTCCCCGGACAGGGGCGGCTGGTGATCAACTCGCTGAACGTCTCGGTCTACGACGCGAACAACGTGTTGCGTGTCCGGCTCGGCTATCTGGGGTGAACCATGGCTTCATTTGGCCTGCGTGTTTTTGATTCAAACGGTGGCCTATCCATGGACACCAATAGCTTCACCTACCAAGTGATCTGGCAGGGCGTGATCGACTTCAGCGGAGTCACGCCCAGCTACACGCTGAACATTCCGGGCTTCAACCCGGCCAACTGCGTGTTCATGATCATTCCGACCAGGGCACAGGACGTGCAATCAGCAGAGACAGACGGGACCGGAAACCAAAAGTCCTATCCGTTCGTCACCACTTCGATGGGGCAGGTCGTCGTCCTGAGAAAAAATCCGTCTGCAAGCGCTTCCACTATTGGCTCAGTGGTTGTCGCCAAGGGCTACGCGATAAGGTACTCGACATGAGCTTTGGGTTTCAGAGCATCAATGACAATGCATTTGTTCAGATTGACGCCGAGGCCCCCAGACTTTGCATGCTTACCAAGGGGACGTATTCGGGGACTACCAATGCGTCCGGGGTGTTTGCCAGAGCAATCACAAGCCAGGACCCACCTCTAGTGTTTATTCGCCCGGATCAGGGAACGATCCAGGTGCCGATATCGGTGTGGTTCACCGGCGGGCCGGGGAACTGGACCGGGTTCACCATGAAGGCATCCAACGTCTACGCCACGTTAAGCGGCCAGTATTTCGCCGCCGCCTGGGCGTCCATGGGCACGGCCGCCTATGGCCTGCGGTTGTGGGACCAGAACGCGACACTTGTTTACGACAGTGGCGCACCTGCGGTGATCGTGACCTTCGCCGCAGGCAACTGGACGTACCTCGGTACCGAGCAGCTGACCGTCGGCCGCCGGTACTTCTGGGGGATTAACAAGGTGCTTGGTGTGGGAGAGTACGTATCCCTGAACCCGTTCGCCATGAACTGCCATAACGATGCGACGGGTGGCGGTTGCGCATTGGGCGTCGATTACGCCAACGGCCGGATCATGATGTACAGCCTCGCAACAACTGCCTGGACTGACCAAGGTCACCGCCCATTCCTCTGTGCCAAATTACTGGCCTGACTTCTTCCGCTTCGCACCTATTTATTCTGGAGATACTCAATGCCCTGGCACAGGTTGGGAACGGTTTCTGTCACCCAAAATTCGAGCACCGTGACCGGTGTTAATACCGCTTTTGCAGCAAACACCCGGATCGGCGATGCCTTCATCGGCCCAGATGGTCGCCAATACGAGCTTGGGAACGTCGCAAGCGATACGGTGATCTCTATCATCCCGCCGTATCTGGGGCCAACAGTCGTTGGTGCGACTTACGCAGTAACACCGGTTCAGGGTTACCAAAAAGGCTTGGCTGATCAGGTGCGGGACTGGGTGAATACTTACGGCCAGAAAATGGCCGGGCTTGGCTCCACCGGTAACTACGATGTATTGCCAGTGATCAAGGGAGGTACGGGTGGGACTGACCAAGCTGGTGCGCGCTCGGGTCTTGGCGCCGCCAAGTCCGGCCCGAACAGCGACATCACCTCGCTCTCTGGATTAACGACAGCGCTCAGCGTCGTGCAGGGTGGGACGGGCGTTGGTACAACGGCTGCACTGCTGGCCGTACTACAAGCAGCAGGCGCTTACGGAAAGTCCAATATCGTTGGGGCGGTTTCGCAGACTGGTGGCGTGCCGACTGGAGCTGTCGTTGAACGTGGTGCAAGCGCTGCGGGGAGTTGGACTAAATGGGCGGACGGGACAATGATCTGCCGAAAAGTAATAAGCACGGACTCGATTAGTAATGTCAACAACGGTGTCTTCATAACCGGCCAATTTAGCGCGGGGGATTGGCCTGTTCCCTTTGTGGAGAACCCGATTGTTTCCGCAATCGGAATTGTTCCAGGAACTGCCTGGACAATGTGGGCAGCAAACGCACTCGGCACCAGCGCCACAAGTGCCGGCAGTTGGCGTGGCGTGGCTTCAGGGACTACCACACAAGGCTGCTTCATAAACATATCTGCCATTGGGAGGTGGTACTAATGGATATTAATCTTTACCCGGTTCGGCTCGAAGAAACTCTGAGCGTAATCAAGAATGGCAGTGCTTTAACCGTAAACGGTGAAGACTTCGACTTCTCTCGCATGGTGGACGGCGACACTCTCCCGGCTGGCGCAATAGCATCCAAATGGTTTTTTGAGAGCGTCGACAATGTTAATGGCGATTTAACCCTAACGCTCATCCTGCCAATACCCGCCAACTTCAGCCAAGAACAGGCGTTTCCTGAGCCTCTAATGAGTGTTCCCGACGGCACAGTGGCCTTGCCGCAGTCTTTGCCGCAACCAGTGGTATCGCAGGAAGGGAGATCTGACGCATGAACATCGATTGGTCCCAGCTGATCACCAAAGCCATGAAAGACGCTGCTGGCCAAGCAGCTCAACTGGCTGCAGCCAAAGCTGAGTTGTCAGGCAGGAACATAAAAGCGCTCGCGCAGATTGCCCGTATCCAGGAGCGCATAGACACGATCGGGTTCGGCATCGAAGTTGGCGAAGCGACCGAGAAAGATGAGGCAGAGCAGGCCGCGCTGCTGATCAATCTCAAAGCCTGGAAAACCTACAAGTTCGCACTGGGCAAGGTCACCGTGCAACCGACCTGGTACGCCGCGCCGGTTTGGCCAGTTGAGCCAGTGGTGCCGGTAATCGTGGCAGACCCCCAAACTGTGGCCGTCGACCTGATCTGACGCGCCACTGCAGCACAACGCAACCCGCCATCGAGCGGGATTTTTTTGCCTGGAGAAAAGTATGACCGTCACTGAACAAGACCGCGACATCCTCGCGCGCACACTGTGGGGTGAAGCCCGCGGCGAATCGTTGGCCGGCCAGATCGCCGTAGCCTGGACGATCCGCAACCGTATGAACGACGGCAAGGCCAGATCGTGGTGGGGCGAAGGCTATGCCGGCGTCTGCCAAAAGCCGTACCAGTTTAGCTGCTGGAACAAGAACGACCCGAACTATCAGTTCCTGATCGGTGTGAAACAGATCCCGTTCCGCGAGCTGGCGCAGGCGCGTATTGCCGCTGACCAGATGATCGACGGAAAGGTACCAGACCCCACCGGCGGCGCTACGCATTACTACGCGACCAGCATCAAGGCGCCGGGCTGGTCTGTTAATGCCACGCGAACGCTCAGGCTTGGTGGTCACGTCTTCTTCAGGGATGTTCCGTGACCATGCTGTGAAAATCTGGACTTGATTTCATCTCCGCAAGCATCCGATTACATTGAAACTTTCCGCACCCAGATCAATATCGGCAGGTACACGTTTGGGTTTTCGCGGATCGTGAGCAAGAACGTATCCCCAGCATGATACGTCAGTTTCCGGGCGGTGGATTCTCAGTGCTACCGGATCTAGATTGCTTTCGTTGAGCACAATGCTGATACCGCGTGGATCGATTGTTACCACGGTATTCCCGATCACGAATTCAGCACGGTCGTTGGATTCGGCTTTGTTAAGCGCGCCAGTGATCCCTGCGATTACTGCATCCATTTTAATGCTCATTACAAGCCTCGTACTTTTCTAAACCAAGCCCTTCTTGGCGTAGGGAAGGATACAACCTAAATGTTGCAATTCGAAATATCGTCGTCAATTTTCGTCGCACCACTGCGATAGTTGTCAGATCACTCAACATCTACCACAAGAGGGTAAGTGATGCCTGTAGCAATTCCGTGGAAGGCGGTCGGCGAGCTGGCGATGATCATGCTTGGCGCCGGCAGCGCCTGGCAGTTCCAGGACTGACGCTGCGCCGACATCCTGAATCAACTGACCATTTCCGCCGCCACCGCTCAGCAGGCCGAGCAGGACAAGCGCCTCGCACTCGAGCAACGGCTCGTGGCCAGCGAGAAAACCCACTTCGAGAAAATGACCAATGCACAAAAAGACCAGGCTCTCCTGCGCGATCGCCTTGGCACTTCTGATTTGCGGCTGTCAGTCCTCATCGACGCTGCGGATCCAGCCAGTGGCTGTTCAGTGCCAGTCGGTGCCGGCGCCAGCAGCGTGGTTCATGGAGGAACGCGCGCTCGACTTGACCCAGCGCATGCTCAACGAATTATCGGAATCACCGTTGCAGGCGATCAAGGGCTGATCGCGTTGGCGGCGTGCCAAGCTTATGTGAGGGAGCTGAATCGATAGATTTAGCTGCGGCAAGGTCGATACGAAATGACGAGGATTGTTGCAGCAGTACCGCTATCATCTATGCACCGGCCGATATTTTGTATCTGGAGTGTATTGTGATCCATCAGCTGTCGCGCGCCACTACTTACATACAAACCTACTTTATTCACCCTGAGACAGGTCAGCACATACAACGCTCTTATGCGACGGGCTTCTTTATTCGTGCTAGCCAGTCATTGTTGTTGGTGACGAACTGGCACGTTGTCACGGGCCTTGACCCTGCTACTCCGTCTGTCATGGGATCAAATCCGCCACCGCACCTACTCAAAGTCACGGTGTTAAGCAAAAGTAAAAGTCTGATTGAGCTAACCCTTCCACTTTACAACGCCGCGATGGAACCGTTGTGGGAAGAACATCCTGCAGGCGGGGACGTTGACATCGTGATTTATCCCTTGCCGATGACTCTCGAAAACCACTTTGAGTTTGTAGATATTCATTCAGTTGAAAATGATACGCATATCAATGAAACGGTGGCTAAGGATGTGTTCATTCTCGGCTACCCCTTCAGCCGGGAGGACATGACTGGGACCTTTGGCAACGATGCACCCTACTACCTACCTGTTTGGAAGAGAGGCAGTATCGCAACAGAACCGGCCTTGCGGCTTGGTGGACGAGTGTTGCTTATTGACTCGTTGTCCCGAGCCGGGATGTCTGGTGCGCCAGTGCTGATCGCGCAAGACGACAAGCGGGTTGGTGCAGGAAATAAGGCGAACAATGAGGTGTTCGAGCAAATGCTCGGCGGAACCATTGGTGCGCTGGATGCGCTGATGGGACTTGATACTCAAGCACTTACCCATGAAACCGTGAAAAGTTTCAAATTCTTGGGAGTGTACTCGGGCACAATCGGCAGTACGCGGCTGGGCGAAGTAGCGTTAGGTAAGTGCTGGCACGCGGAAACACTTCGAGAATTGACAGCTAATGCCCGAAGCGGCCAAATGCCATTCCACGCCCCTATACCCAATGCGCCTTACGAAGCGTTTCTTGCTGAGTTCGCATCTGGCGAGTTGATACGCAAGAACGTTGATGGTGAGATTATTGATCGCGCATCGATTTAATTGTAAATCCTCATTTGCGTTGTTTGTGGCCAAAGTGCACATCAGTCCGGACCTCACTCCGGCGTCATCATCACCGCAAGCGTCATCTTGATGAACTCCTCGTTCTTGTCGATGGTGTCCAATGCGCCGCGCACGTTGTCTGCGACGTCATCCGAGCCGCGGGCCTCGACCCAGTTGGAAAGCTCCAGGATGGCGGCCTCAAGGGCGAGCTGGTTTTCGTTGATTTTGAATAGCAGGGAAGGGAGCAGGTCTGAATGTGGCATCGCAAATCCTCGGTTTTGAGGACAGCGTAGCATCGCGTTACATGAAGGATATTTAAGGATCGGCAGGGCGCCGCAGGATGGGAAAAACCGGAAAGTTTTGTAACGGTTACCAAATAGTTTTGTAACGCCTCAAAAATCCCGGCGGAAATCTCAAACCCCAGAAACGACAAAGCCCTGAAAAATCAGGGCTTTGTCGTATAAAGATGGCGGAGGCGATGGGATTCGAACTCATGGACCTGTTACAGTCGACGGTTTTCAAGACCGCTATTTAAAGCCGCTGAAACCGTGGCCCGTAGCTGTTTTTCGTTACAGTACTTTTGTTTTTCGGCACCTCTGTAAACCGCATTCTACAAGGGGCGGAGTTTGAGTTTTGTAACGGGTTTTCGGGCTATTTTGACGGCTTGGCAATGGCGCCGATGCGGCGGTAAACGCGTTCCGTGATGTCGCCTTTGGTGTGACCCAGAAGCAAGCTCGCTTCCCCAATGTCGAGGATTTCAGAAGCAGCTTTTGGCCTGATATCACGGAACTGGAATCCACCGATTTTTGTCGCCAGCAGCTCGTCGCCGATCTCGATCGCGGCCAACTTTGCTTTCTCGCGCGCAATGTCCCACCGCTTTCTCAGCATCGTCGCGGTCATCCTTTTACCGTGCCGACTCACAATCAGGTAGTTGGATAGGTGCTGAGCATTGCGCGCCGTTATTTCCGCGATCAATCGTCCTAGGCTGTTTGCCTCGCCTCCGGCGGTCATCTGAATCCGCAGCTTTTTGTGCGTCTTGTTCTGTAGCACCCCCAGGTATCCTCCTTCTGCATCATCCTTCCGCATAATCAGCACGTCTGCCGGCCGTTGCCCGGTCAGATAGGCCAGGTCCATCGCATCTTTCAGCTCTTGAGCTGCCTTCTTGTAAACAGCATCCCAAACCACGTCATTTGCGTAATAGTCCCGCGGCGTTTCCTTGTTTTTGCGAACGCCTTGGCAGGGATTTTCTTTGGTTGTCAGCCCCCATTCCCGAGCAATGTTGAACACGTGGGAAAGGGTGGCAATCTCACGATTCGCCCGAACCTTTGCCGTCCGTGCATCCCGGTACCCGGCAATCGTGGCCGGGGTGATCGAGTCAATGGGGGCGCTGTCGAACATCGGCCGCAGCTGCTTGATCTCCGACAGATTGTCCTTTTGGGTGCGCGGCGCTTTCTTGGACACGATGTCGCGGATGTACCTGTCAAAAATTCCCTTCATGGTGCGCAGGTCGAGAGGTTTTTCCTTGGCTTCGAGTTCTGCCCATTTGATCCTGGCGAGGTCCAGGTCTTTGCCCAATGGGATCGCCTTGCCGGTCATGTCCAAGTAGTAATAGGCAATCCAGTCCTTTCCACTTTTCCGTGGCCGCGTCCACTGGTACATCCGGGGCGGCAAATTACGTGTTTCGGCCTTGCGGGGTCGCATATCAGTTCACTCGCGAGAAGTCTGGCGTCCATGCCGGAGCTGCCGGCGGTGGGTTGGGGTCAGCGATGGCGGGGGAGATCATGCCCAGTTTCATACGGGCATACATCCGGCCAACTAGAGGCCGCTTGCCACGGCTTTCGACGAAAACCCATTGGCGATCAACCAGCCAGCGTCGCTGGTAGGCCCTGGCCTTGTAGCCGGTGAGGTCTGCCAGCTCTTCGTCCGAGAGAATTTCATTTTCCATAGGGGTGCTCCATGCCGCGCGTGGCGGCAGAAGGTGGGGAGGGGTGGTTAATCCATCTGGTACCAGACGCCACACTCGACGCCTTCAGCCTTCAGTGATTTGTACATGGCCTGCACGCCGGCATAACGCCGGTTGCCTTGGCCAGCGAATGGGGCGCTGAGATGAAACGCGCGGGAGTGGTAGGTGGTGGCCGCCTGCATCCAGCCTGTAATGCCAGCCTTATCCAAGGTGCTTTCGCGGAGCAGGCCCACGCAGACGTAAACGCGGTCGAGGTTGGCGCTACCGCCATCATCTGGCGCGGCCTCAGCGGCGGCCTTGCCGGCATCAATTGCGCGTGCGACAGCCGCTGCCAGCGATGGGAGCTGATCTTTGGTCATAGGAATTCCTCGCCCGCCGTTCACCGGCAGGCTGGTAGGTGGAAGAGGGGGTTAGGGTTTCTTGCGGTCTGGCGGAGATGGCGGGAAGCCGAAGTGATGCCGTCGTTTGCCGGTGTACCCACACTCGCTGCATCCAGCGGAAGGCCCGCATCCGCAGCCACCTTCGCAACCACAGCTGCATCCGGAGCAATCCAGGGTGCACCAGCTTTCCTGCTCAACTTCCCCTTCGACACTGATCGAGTAGTTGACGCGACGATCCAGTCGGAAGCCGGTGATAATCTCGGCGTCCTCATAGGTCGCTGGCACCGAGCGGAAACCGTATTCGGCTGATGGATCATCTACGAATCGGCGAACACTTCTCATCACCGCGGCCCCGAGTAGACGAGCCAGGCCATGCAGGGGAGGGCTGGCGCTGTGAGCAGGATCATGGCGTCACCTTTTCAAGTATCGTGCGCCGGCCTTCTTGGTCGATCTGCGACACGACCTTCCGCTTTACCAGTTCATCCATCAGCCGGCAGGCACTGCCGTATCCGATCCGGAAGTTTCGCTGCAGTGCTGAAATTGAAGCGCGACCGGTATCACGGACAAACTTCTCAGCGGCGACCGCTCGCTCTTCAGATTCCATTTCCAGCGTTGCTATCAGTTGCTGTGCTTCGTTCATGGCGTCACCTCGCGGCGAGCCCACCAGCACACAGGGCCGTCGTCGGTGTCGTGAATCGCCAGGCAGAACCAATCCTCACCTTCAGGGCGATCAGGCTCCCAATAGCTGAAGTCGGGATCGCCGGCTTCAAAGTAGCGATCTGCAACGGCTTCGTCTGCGTACTCAAGGCTCACCATCGCCACCTTCAAACCCTGTTCCGCTACCCAGGCTTTGCACTTGTCACCGTCGCCCTCGTCGAAGTCAGGCATATCGGGATGCTGAAACGAACCCATTTCGTCGCGCACAACCGTCGCCGGTTGGATCAATTTGATTTCTTCAGGCATGACTTCGTCCTTGCCGCTATAACGGCTGGGTAGGAAAATGATTGATCTTGGTTGGGGGGAATTAACTAATTGATTATACTGAGCAACCTTAAACTCACGAAGGTTCAGCATAAATGGAAAGTTGGCGCTTGGTAGTAGGCTTCATTTCGCTAGTAATAGGTGTGGTGTTGGCAGGAGTTGCATTTCATGGCGAACATTATTGGGCGTTTGCTGGATTTATTGTTGCCGGTCTAGCTGCTGCCGCGTCTGTAGTGTTTTGGGAAGACTGGACAGAGCCTCGCTCTTACTTGCCTCCTTTAGTTTCTATTGTTTTTACATTTCTATCCGTAAGCGACGCATTTTCCACTAGTCATGCTTTAAATTCTGAGGAGACTAAAGCTCAGGTAGCTTTTTTACAAAAGCTAATCGATCTTGATAACGACCCCGCCGAGCTAGACGATTCTGAAAGGGTGCTGGTTAAAAAAGCCATCGGGGCATGTTCGATGCAGGGAGCTAAAGATAACGTGGAGCTCATAAATAATGCACAAAAGGCACTCCGAATGGGCCCCGGCACTACTTTGATTGATGGGGTTGACTCGCAATTAGATAGCGAAAAACCTCCTCAGCGCTGCCTTGATTATTATCGCGAGCTCCGTAAAACGAAGGCAAAACTATTTAGTAGTCTAGAACAGACATTTCCATGGCTTTTAAAACAGCCTAAAACGTGAAATTTTTGGCGTAGAGTTCGTTGGTCTGGGGAGGCGTATCTCCAGTGGTGTTCTGGCGGGCCGGTCATCGGGCCGCTGAGGTAGATGCGCTTCATGCGGCCTCCGTGTCGTGGCCAGGGCAACCATTACCTGCAAAGTCGAAGCCTTCGCACGGCGGCCCGAAAGGCAGAACCTCTTTACCTTTGGCCAAAGCCTCAAGTAGATGATCCTTCGCCTCGTCGGCGGTGCACTTTCGGCCACCCTTAAAATGGAACATGCCTTTGAGCTGGCGCTTGCTGAAGTCCCGCAGCGCGCCGCGCACGCTCAGATGAATGTGGAAGGTACGACCGATTGGGCCAAATGGATCGGCCGGTTTGTTTTCTGTGGGCATGGGGCGTCCTATGCCGGGTCATGCCCGGGCGGTTGAGTGTGGGGCGGTTTATCAATTGGTGTTGTGCATCCCCTAGTTCCAAGTACTAGAGGATCTGCATATGCAACGCTTTAAAGATCTTGTTTGGCTGGTCATAGCCATCCTTCGACTCATCAATGAACTCAGGCAGCTTTGGGACCAGGGCAAGGACCGATGAACTGAGCTGACACGATGGGCCTTCTCTGAAAAGGGAAGGCTCATGCTACAGCCCTTACACCGACCAAGACTCGATGCCGCTACAGACGTTTCCGTATTTAGCCATGTGCTTCTCATATCGATGATTTTCATGAGGTGGGGGGGCTGGCAGATTGGTATCATTGGAGGTAATAGTGGTCATTTACATGTCGGCAGTGGTAGCACCTGCCTCCTAATTGGAAGCTAAAAATGAGTTGGTTTGACATTGATGCTCAGGCTTTAAAGTATTCAAATGTTGCAATGGTGGAATCTAATATTTCTGAAGTGATGTACCAATTTGGGCTTTGGTCTTTTTCAACGTTAAATATTTGGGTGTATTGTTTTGCGTTTGTACTTTGGTTGTTGGGGTTATTTGTGTTTTATAAGGTTACTAAAAAAATTGAAATTAAATTTAGTAGTTATAGCAAGGTGATAGTTGTTCTGTCGTTAGTTGTCTTGGCTTACGGCGCCTTCGTAATTATTTTGTTGTGGAATGAACCATTTATTTCTATCCCTGAAAAAATACGCGAAGGGACCTTTGGAGACAGTTTTGGCACTCTCAATGCTCTTTTCTCTGGGCTGGCATTTTCAGGCGTTCTCATAACTTTGCTTTTGCAGAGAAAAGATCTTTCTGAAGCAAGGCAGCAGGTGATGCACCAGCAAATTGAGTCGCAGTTTTACAATATGCTGACGCTTCAGCACAGCGTTGTACAGGGGTTTGACCTTAAAAGAGAAGGCGTGGTGACTATGGTCGGGAGGGACTGCTTTAAAACCTGGGTAAACTTCCTGCGGAGAAACTATATTAACAACGTTCCTAGTCTCGATGGAAAGATGAATTACGCATATTCCGAAATGTGGGCAAAGTATCAGGGTGACTTAAGTTTGTATTTTCGAAGCCTATATGCTGTGTTTCGTTTCGCCTCGGAGTGCGATCATGGGGAAAAGAAAAGATTTGGGACGGTGGCGCGTTCATTTTTATCTGATTTTGAACTCGTGATTTTGTTTTATAATTGCTTGAGTGAACGCGGTAGTAGATTTATTAAGTATGTTGATGAGTTTGCGATTTTTAACAATTTGGATTGGATGATGCTACTGGATAAAAGCGACTTAATACTTTTGGATAGAACGGCATACGGGAATAATGAAGATATTTTAGTGATTTACGACGCTTTGATAAAATCGGGTGTTCAACGCAATAAGTAAGTGCGGATTATGCGGTAGCTATCGATTCTGGCGAGTAGTCCATCCAAGAAAGCTTGGTCGGCGACTTTCGCCTCAAGTCCTTCTGCGGCAGCCTGATCTTCGCCCTGATGATTACGTCGCGGCACCGCCCCAGCTTCTGGATGCGCTCGGCATAATCGGCGGCGTACTGGGGGGCATCGAACATGCTGCTGAGTTGGGCGACCCGCTTGCCGTCCATGATCTTGACCACGCGATCTTCGACAGCCTGGAGCCACTGACTCATCGAGAGTTCAATCCGCTGACCCTTTTCGATCTTGAAGTCGCGAACCTTGCGCTTCGCCTCTTCGCGGGCGAAGTGCTCATTCATTCCGAATACGGCAAAAGTACTCATGTCATTGCTCCAGCTTGTTGAGTGCTGTTTTGAGCAAGTCATGAACCTTGCTCGGTGGAGTTTCTGGGTTCATAGCGCGGCGTATGGCTTCGGCAGCCTGTGACATAAACAGCGACAGGTTCTCGATCTGTTCATGCTGGTCATCGAGAGAGCTTTCGTTCATGCGGATCTCGTCGCGCAGGCCCTCGACTTCTGCCCCTGGATCAATCGAGCCATCAACGAATCGTCGAGCCAGCTCAGCGGCGGCGCCCGGATCAAGCGCGGCATAGTGCAAAAGCTCGTCATCTTTCAAAGCGTTCACGGGGATGCTCATTGGCAATCTCCAGGCAGGCGCCTGCCTCACCGGCTGGCGTGATTCGTTGAAGTGGGGTATTCGGACAGGTGGGCCATGAGTGGGCCCGTGATGACCTACTCTCAATGGGCTGTTCCCGTTACCAAGGAGATCATCATGTCCAAAAGTGGAGGCGGTAAAAGCTCAAGCAATTCAGGTGGATCAAGCAAAGGATCCGGCAGTTCACGCGGGCCTTCGAGTCATCCAGGGCCAGGTGGTAACTGGCCAAGTACAACACCGAACCCATCGGGCGGCGACAGAGGCAATGCTCCGTCAGGCAAGAAGGGCTGAGGTAGGAGGCCGACATGAGACTGCAAAGCGATATCGATGCACTCGCGGCAATCGAGGAAGACGCTCAAATGATGCTCAAGCGAATAGGGATCCCCGACGATAAGCAGAAGCTTGAAGTCGTAATCTGCTTGCGGCAGATCATTGAGCTTGCCACCTACAGGAAGGCGATTGAGCGACTTGCTGAGCCTTCGGCTCAGTAGGTTAGGCGACCTCAGGTGCTTGCGCGCTTGAGTTGATCGGTGAGCTGGGTTGGCAGACCGCGCAGCGTCAGCGTGCCGACGACTTCGTCGAACTCTACTTTGGAGCCCAGCAGGTGCTGCTCGAAGCTGATCGACAGACCATCGATTCGGCCGGTGAAGCGCCGAAATTTGTTCAAGGTCTTTTTGTCCGGCGGCAGCGAAGCCGAAAGGCCGTAATCCTTGTCGCGGATGAAATCGGTAAACGCTTTTGGCTGTTCGTCGTCGAGCACTTCGGACAATTCGTCGAGGGTAAGCGGTTCGCCGAGCTTGGCCTGGGCCATCGCGTAGCTGACCAAGGTGTTGGTCTTCTCGCGGGCTGACTCCTCGCCAAGATCTTCGCTTTCAACGAAGTCACTGAACGCCTTGAGCAGGGTGCGGGTTTCGCCCGGGCCGTCAACGCCTTCCTGTGCGCCAATGAAATCGCGGAAGTACTCGTTGAGCTTGCGGCCTTGCTTGCCCTTGAGGTACGAGATGTACTGACGCGACTGTGGGTTGTTTTTCCACTCGCTGAGGTTGATGCGCGCGGCCAGGCGGATGTGGTCCAGGTCCAGGCGCTTGACCGTCATCAGGTGCAGCTCTTCGGTCATGGTCACCGCTTCCGTTTCCTGCACCAGGGCGATGGCCAGGTATTGGGTCAGGCCTTGCTGGTACTGACAGAAGAGGGCGTGCCCGCCGGTGGTCAGGTTCGATTCTTCCATCAGCCTGGTCAGATGCTCGACGGCGGTGACGCTGAAGTCGAGGAAGTCGGAGCCTCCAGCCAGGTATTTGGCGAGCCAGCCGCTGAGTGGGTACGCGCCAGATTCAGCGTGGAAGAAACCCCAGCCCTTGCCGGCGGTGGCGTTGTAGCTTTCGTTGAGCTGGCTCATTAGATCGTCCCGAGCCTGGCTCTCGACCTGCTCGGCAGCGCCGAGGAACAGAACGGCGGGGAGGCCATCGGGCTTTTTGTCGATCTTGTGGATCACGCTATGGAGTACGGGCATTGCGAATACCTCAGGTAGGCGCCGCCCTCCGTGACCGGTGGTGGCTATTTGGTTTGGGTTGGGGTATTTGTGTTCGGCCCGGCATGGAGCCGGAAGGAGCGTTTATGGCGTCAGTTTTCAGATATTCAGCTGTTAAATACAACGACGCGCTTTTGGCGCTAGGCAATGTACGGATCGGCACCTTGCATGACTTCAGAAAAACCGAACATAAAGAAGGGATATTTGATGCAGCCGAAGGTACGAAGTTCGTTGAGCATCATATTCCAATTGTAAATACTTCAGATGCTGGAAGTATTCATGTAGAAGCACTAAGGCAATTTAACGGTGTCAAGATTGGTCGTGGCGCTCATGTCGAAAACTTTACTTTGTGTCAGACCTTTGATGTGCCTGATTTCTTTATCCATTGCACTTCATTTGAATTTTCGAGGCGCGTGATGCGGCAATTTGAGGGTGCTGAATCTTGCGTTGAAATATTTGACGTTAATGGATTTTATCAGCGCCTCACCGAGACATTGAACTTTAATTTTCCTGTCCGCCTTTTAACAATCGAAAAGATTCAGTATAAAGAGCGAAGTGAAGTTTGGAATGGTCGGAACTGGGGGGCGCATCCTGCAATTATTAAGGAGCCAAAATTCTCTATGCAAGTTGAGGTTCGCGCGATATGGGTGCCTCGCATTAGTGATCCAATTTCGCCGGTTATAATAAATGATATTGGTCTAACTAATTTTTGCAGATTGATAAATATCTAATTATATTGATGTGGGAGGTGCGTCAATTATGTTTGGTTGTTCTTTGTAGGCTGTAAAAATAGTTGCGCGATAGTCATGCGGGGTAAACAATTTCGTCATCTTGTTCACTGGGGTATTTCGCTAAGTGCTGCAGCCCGGCTGCCCTCAATTGTCGCAACACCTTCTCGCTAGGTTCATAAGGTGTCGTGACACTCCGCAGCATCTGGGCGGCGGTATCGAAGTCGGCGGCGATCACATTGCGCAGCAGGTTCTGATACACCTCCTGCTGGTTGTTGAAGCCATGTTCTTTCATCAGGCGCTTGAGGTCGGGCATGAACACGCCGGCGACCTCAACCTTGAAGCGACCGACTCCCTTCGTTGCGTCGTCTGCAGCTTTCTTCTCGCGTTTCTTGCGCTGCTTGATGGCTTCCGCCGTCGGCTCCTGCAGTTCCTCGGCCATGGCCTGCCTCTTCAATTCCGTGGGCCGGTAGATCCAGCCATGTCTGTCGTCGGCGCTGGCGCACCTGGTTGCTGAGGCGCTTCATGATGTGAACTTGAAGCCATTTTCCCGAGCGATGAGCCGCGCGCGTTTAGCTTCCATGCCACACTCTTTCGCGGCCTTGGCAATGGGTGTGCCGGCCTCGGCTAGCTCCTTCAGCCTGGGCGCGATCTTGTCCCGCTCGACACGCAGCTTGTTGCTGTGAGAGGTGCCGAACATGGCCGCCTTTTCACCGCTGACGCCCGGTGCGATTTCCTGCACCGGTTTTCCTGCGCCAAAGTATTGCTCCAGCTGCTGTTTCAGGTTCGCGACGATCGAGTCTCGCGGGTCGGGCATTGGCACTCCGATCATTTCCGCACCCCTGACAGCGAGAGCTTGATGCCGTCGGCGCGAGCTTCCAGTACCTGAGCCAAGTTGATTGCTTCTTTCCAGGTCCAGCGAAACCCTTTGGTCAGGCCGGTGGAGCGCTCAACGATGTGATAGGCGTTGCCCTTGGTTTGAACCTGGTAGCGAATCTCTTGCACGGGCTGATCCTTGCCAATCAAGGCGTAGAAAGCGGCGGTGGCGATGCTTGCGCGGGCACGCAGGGCGGCAACCCCGTCGACTCGCTGTTGAAGTAGTTGGTGCATGGCGATTCCTCGATGGGGTTGCGTGTATTCGTCAGCACTCGGGCCTCCTGCTGGTTGCCGTTGGGCGCAGGGGAGAGTGCTGACGGATAAAGGCACGCGTAAAAAAGCCCGATCGGAACCGGGCTTTTGTTGGCGTCACGAAGACCTCCCTACGTGACGCATGTGCCGCCTTCTGGCGGGCTTTCGATATCGGTTACATGGCTGCCAATCCTCCGCGCTGGGTTAGTTGATGAGTGCATTGGCCGGTATAAGCCGGGGTTTCGTCCGCATCGCGGTGTGATCTGCCAAATCATTGGCTACTTGGGCAGATCACACTTCGATGCAGCTTCTTGCGAGGGGAAACTGTTAATAGTGACAAGCTGCCTCGCAACTATCGGTGGCAATATTTTTCTATGAAGGCAGTCAGTTAGTCAGCGTCGGGCGTTGTAAGAAGTCTTCTGCCTGATTAGACTGCGCCGAAAATATGGATGCATCACCCAATCAAGGCCTCACATGATCAAGAAATGCCTGTTCCCAGCAGCCGGTTACGGCACGCGCTTCCTCCCAGCGACCAAGGCCATGCCCAAGGAAATGTTGCCGGTGGTGAACAAGCCACTGATCCAGTACGGCGTCGAAGAAGCACTGGACGCTGGGTTGACCGAAATCTCCATCGTCACCGGTCGCGGCAAACGCGCTCTGGAAGACCACTTCGACATCAGCTACGAGTTGGAAAACCAGATCAAAGGCACCGACAAGGAAAAATACCTGGTCGGTATCCGCAAACTGTTGGACGAGTGCTCGTTCTCCTACACTCGTCAGACCGAAATGAAAGGCTTGGGGCACGCGATCCTGACTGGCCGCCCACTGATCGGTGACGAACCGTTCGCGGTAGTGCTGGCGGACGACTTGTGCGTCAACCTCGAAGGCGACGGCGTCCTGACCCAGATGGTCAAGCTGTACGAGCAGTATCGCTGCACCATCGTTGCGATCCAGGAAGTGGATCCGATGGAAACCAACAAGTACGGCGTGATCGCCGGCGAGCTGATCGCTGATGATTTGTACCGCGTTCGCAACATGGTCGAAAAACCAGCCCCGGAAGACGCACCGTCGAACCTCGCGATCATCGGTCGTTACATCCTGACGCCGGATATTTTCGAGCTGATCAAACAAACCGAGCCAGGCAAAGGCGGCGAGATTCAAATCACCGACGCCCTGATGAAGCAGGCGAAAAACGGTTGCGTGATTGCCTACAAGTTCAAGGGTCAGCGTTTTGACTGCGGTGGCGCTGAAGGCTACATCGAGGCCACCAACTTCTGCTTCGAGAACTTCTACAAGACTGGCAAGGCTTACTGATAGCCTCTGACCCACTTGTATTGAAAAGCCACCTTCGGGTGGCTTTTTCATTTTCCGTCCCCATATCGTTTGCAGCGCTTGCCCAACGGATGCCTGCGGGTATGCTTGTGGACTGCCGAGGAGATTGAAAATGGCCTACGATTTTGACCTTTATGTGATTGGCGCCGGTTCCGGCGGTGTGCGGGCTGCGCGTTTTGCTGCCGGTTTTGGCGCGAAAGTGGCGGTGGCCGAGAGCCGCTACCTGGGTGGCACTTGTGTGAATGTCGGCTGTGTGCCGAAGAAACTGCTGGTCTACGGCGCGCATTTTGCCGAAGACTTCGAGCAGTCGTCGGGTTTTGGCTGGACACCGGGCGAAGCGAAGTTCGATTGGGCGACGCTGATCGCCAACAAGGATCGCGAGATCAATCGACTGAACGGTATCTATCGCAACCTTCTGGTTAACAGCGGCGTGACTTTGCATGAAGGCCACGCCAAAATCGTCGACCCGAACACGGTCGAGATCAATGGCGAGCACCACACCGCCAAGAACATCCTGATTGCTACCGGTGGATGGCCTCAGATCCCGGAGATTCCGGGTCACGAACACGCGATTAGCTCCAACCAGGCGTTCTTCCTCAAAGAGCTGCCCAAGCGCGTTCTGGTGGTAGGCGGTGGTTACATCGCCGTCGAATTCGCCGGGATCTTCCACGGTCTGGGCGCTGACACCACGTTGCTGTATCGCGGTGAGCTGTTCCTGCGCGGCTTCGACGGTGCAGTGCGCAAACACTTGCAGGAAGAGCTGACGAAGCGCGGCATGGACCTGCAATTCAACGCTGACATCGAACGTATCGACAAGCAGTCCGATGGCAGCCTGAAGGTGACTCTCAAGGATGGCCGTGAGCTGGAAGCGGATTGTGTGTTCTACGCCACCGGTCGACGTCCGATGCTCGATAATCTTGGGCTGGAAAACACCGGAGTCAAACTCGACAAGAAAGGTTTCGTCGAGGTCGACGAGCAGTATCAGACGGCTGAACCGTCGATCCTGGCGCTTGGCGATGTGATCGGTCGTGTTCAATTGACGCCGGTAGCGCTCGCTGAAGGCATGGCCGTGGCGCGACGTTTGTTCAAGCCTGAGCAGTATCGCCCGGTCGATTACAAGATGATCCCGACCGCGGTATTCAGCTTGCCGAACATCGGCACGGTCGGTTTCACCGAGGAAGAGGCCCGGGAGGCCGGTCACGATGTGGTGATCTTCGAAAGCCGCTTCCGCCCAATGAAGCTGACTCTGACCGAATGTCAGGAGCGCACCCTGATGAAGCTGGTGGTGGACGCCAAGACCGACAAGGTTCTGGGTTGTCACATGGTCGGTCCGGAGGCGGGGGAAATTGTGCAGGGCTTGGCGATCGCCCTGAAAGCGGGTGCCACCAAGCGCGATTTCGATGAAACCATCGGCGTGCACCCGACTGCCGCCGAAGAGTTCGTCACCATGCGCACGCCGGTCGCGGGTTAATCGTCCTTTTTGGGCTCTGATGCGTCTGGCGCTGTCGCAATGACGGCCGCCAGGCGCACGCTCTCATCAAGGCTCGCCTGAGTCTTGAGCAACTCAATTTCCAACGCTTTGTTTATTTGCGACTGCTCGTCGACGTTCTGTTTCAGTGACTGGCTTTCCAGCAGGGCAGCGCGCAAGCGTTCCTGGAGGAGGGTGCGTTCGCTGTCGATGCGGTTGACCTGTTCCAGCAGCTGATCCTGTCGAGCGTTGGTTTGCTTGAGTTGATCTTGCAGCAGGCTCAACTCTCTC
>Ga0247814_10000174_pt1 | contig 60679 bp, 54 predicted proteins | sample UWRJL179409R1_FD_179947 | JGI IMG/M metagenome (GOLD analysis project Ga0247814, IMG submission 179947) | Plant litter microbial communities from Arlington Agricultural Research Station in Wisconsin, United States - UWRJ-L179-409R-1 | ecosystem: Environmental > Terrestrial > Plant litter >... | reverse complement strand
ATAGAGCCCGTTGTTCTTAAGACAACGAGTTCTATCGTTTGCACCCGTAGCTCAGATGGATAGAGCGTCGGCTTGCGGAGCCGAAGGCCACAGGTTCGAATCCTGTCGGGTGTACCAAAATTATAAAAAAAGACTTCTTTGGAGGTCTATTTTATTTGCTATACTATTTCTCATTGGAGAGGTGCAGGAGTGGTTGAACTGGCCGCTCTCGAAAAGCGGTGAGCCGCAAGGTTCCGAGGGTTCGAATCCCTCCCTCTCCGCCAAAATTATTTCCTTGGTATAATAGTTCTATGCAAGATTCTTTATTTACGAAAATTATTAAAGGTGAAATTCCTTCTCACAAGGTGTACGAAGACGAAACAACATTAGCTTTCCTAAGTATTTACCCGTCGGTCGTTGGTCACACACTGGTTATTCCTAAAGCCCAAGTAGAATCACTTTGGGATTTAAAAGCTGAAGATTACCAAGCTGTTATGGAAACCACTCGAAAAGTCGCCTTACGATTACGAGAAGTTTTAGAAGTTGAACGTGTTGGCGAAAAGGTAATCGGTCTCGATGTCCCTCATGCCCATGTTCACCTCGTGCCGTTTAATACGCCCGAACAGTACTACGCAAAAGAATCTACAGATGAACCAGACCATGCAGCGCTTGCTGCCATTGCTGACCGTTTGAAGTTCTAACCAACTTCTTGTTGAACGTTTTGACCATAGCCGTATAAGCCTATAAAGGCGAGTGCATGGGTTAATTCCGGAGTAAACCGGTCGATAGCTTCGTTTTCATAATGAATACCACTTAACACCCCGTTATTCCTATTGGTTTCATATAACGAATGCGACTGAGTGTTAATGACCATACTACTTCGCACAGCTGTTTCGAACCGTGAGCGAGGTATAACCGGAATTTCAAGAGAGTTGGTTGCATGGTAGTGATCAAGTGCAATCGTAAGGCTTAAGGTTCGTTTTGAAAGCGTTAAACAAAGACGTTCAAAGTTGCTGTTATGTGGCTCCCCCGTTTCCCAAAGAAGCTGCGCATCGCCATTATGTTCGGTAACGCGATTAGGGTAGTAGTCGTCTTGGTAATTAAGTGTTTCAAATAGCGGAAGAACAATTGGCAGAATTGGCGAGTTCTCAGCCTGCGAACGAAGCTTGTCGAGCGTTTGCTGTGTTTGTGTTATTGGTTCCATGTTGCAGAAATATTAGCATAAACGACACAGGCTCGCTAGGATGATATTATTGACCTATGCCATTACACATCATTACTGTCGGAAAGAAACACGAAAGCTGGGTAGACGCTGGAATTGAACGCTATCAGAAACGCTTAAAAGCACCATTTAATATCGAATGGGTACTTTTACCACACTCGTCTCTTGAAGGCCTTAGCGCTCGCCAGGAAGAGTCAGTGCGTATACTTTCACGGCTTGATGCTTATGATTACATTGTCTTGTTGGATGAACGGGGAAAGCTCGTCGATTCTCCAGCTATAACCAAGCTGCTTGAAGAGAAGCTGAATAGCTCACAAAAGGTTGCCTTGGTAATTGGCGGAGCGTACGGCGTGACAGATGAGATTCGTAATAAAGCTGCTTTTACGTGGTCGTTTTCACCATTAGTTTTTCCGCATCAATTGGTCCGTTTAATGCTTGTTGAACAGATATATCGTGCACAAGAAATCGCTCGCGGCGGCTCTTACCACCACGACTGATAGTTGACAAATTATCAAGCTTATGCTACAGTGTTACTAATCATTAAAGATTAAAAACACAAATATGCAAAAAACATTCAACCTAGCTCCAATCGTATTTACTATAGCTGTCGCCACTGGTGTGCTGCTGCATGATGTTCACCTTGATAAGGTCGCTACTGTTGCCTTCGCAGCACCAGCGGCGCTAGCAGTGTACGGTGCTGCTCATATGGTGAGTGGTGGTAACGAACATATTCACGTAGAGCGTGTATCGTTCTCTAATCAATCGCGAGTATTTCACTCAACACTTCCGAAAGTGACTCCACGTGATAACGAAAATCGTTATATTCAACCTAAGAAAACAATTGTAGGCGGTGACAGCACGTCACTTTGGCCATCAGTTTAAAGACTAATTAAGAACTTCGAGTTCATGTTGCAGGCGTTCGATGAGCGCCTGCTTTTCTGTTTGCTGCTTTTTACTTTCTTCAACAAGTGCTGCAGGTGCTTTCGCGAGGTAACCTTCGTTAGAAAGGCGACCGGTTAATACCTGAAGTTCTTTGTGTGTAGCTGCAAGGCGCGCTTCAAGGTTTGTTTGGTGCTCAGCTAATGTTTCGGCTGACACGTCTAACCAAGCATCGCGGCCAGTAAGTGCTAAGCGAATACCACGTGTTTCTGTTGTTTGTTCGATACCCTTTAATTTAGCGAGGCGAGTAATAAGCTGCGCGTTGTCTTCAATAAGACTGTCTTGTTGGTAAAGGAGGCCGTATTTCGCGTTGCCAGGTAATGAAGTGGCGACGAAGCGAGCTTCAGTAACAAGTTGTTGTACTTGGCCAAATTCAGCTGCAGAGATTTCGTTAAACGAAAGGATTTCAGGCCAGGTTTCGTTAATAAGAAGGTCATTGTGCCATGGAAGGGTTTGCCAGATAGTTTCAGTAACAAATGGTGCAAACGGATGCGCCAGTTTAAGAGAGGTATCAAGTACCCAAACGAGAAGGTCGAGATTGTCTTGGTCTTTTGAAGCTTCAATATACCAGTCGGCAACACTATCCCAGATAGCGTGGTACATACTATCGCTTGCTTCAGCGAAGCGGTAGCTATCAAGGGCGCGGCTAATGTTATCTTTTGCAGTTGCAAGCTCGCTAATAATCCAGTGGTCTGCAAGAGTTTGTGCAACTGGTTCTTGAGGTTGGTAGTTGTCCCCTACTTTGTTTTCTATGAATCGCGCAATATTCCAAAGCTTGTTACAGAAGTTACGGCCAGCAATGATACGATCAACACTAAATGCTTGGTTCTGACCAGGGCTACGGCTCGCAATAAGGCCAAGACGAAGAGCGTCTGAGCCATATTCGGCAATCATTTCCATTGGGTTAACAACGTTACCTTTACTCTTGCTCATTTTTTGACTGTGTTCGTCGAGGACCATCCCGTGCAAATAAACGTCTTTAAACGGCACTTCACCGGTGGTGTAAACGCCTAACATGATCATACGAGCAATCCAGCGGTCCAAAAGGTCGGTACCGGTTTCGAGTAGGCTTGTTGGGTAGAAACGGGCTAGATCACCCTTCTCAAGGAATTCGGTCGTGATAAAGGGCCACTGGCCACTACTGAACCAGGTATCGAAGGTGTCTTCTTCGCGTTTGTAGGTTTTGTCATCAACAACTATTGTTTTTTCGTCAACATTATCGTTGAAAATCCAGTCAGAATCATCTGCTATGTTTTGGAACGCTGGAATTGGAATACCCCAAGGAATTTGACGTGAAAGGTTCCAGTCGCGGATGTTCTTTAGGTATTGGACAAGAATATTTTTGCGTCCAGCTGGGAAGAATGCAATGTCGCCGTTTTCAATAACTTCGAGCGCTTTCTTAGCAAGCGGCTCCATACTTAAGAACCACTGTTCTTTAATAAGTGGTTGGATTGGCAGCCCACTCTTGTAGTCGTACCCAACGCTATGCTCGATAGTCTCTTCTTTACGAATAAGTTCTTCGGCTTTCAGTGCAGCTACGGTTCGTTTGCGCGCTTCGACAACGTCAAGGCCAGCGAATTGCTCTGGAACGTTAATCATCGTGCCGTCGAAGTCGATAACTTGAGGGCGAGGTAGGTTGTGTCGCTTCCCTACTTCAAAGTCGTTGGGGTCGTGAGCTGGGGTAATTTTAACTGCACCGCTCCCGAATTTAGGGTCAACGTATTCATCGGCAATGACAGTTATTTCACGTCCAGTAAGTGGAAGCATAACGCGTGTGCCAATAAAGTCTTTATATCGTTCGTCGTCTGGGTGAACAGCTACGGCAACGTCACCAAAGAGTGTTTCAGGGCGAGTGGTAGCAATAACAATTTCACCAATTTTATCGAGTAGTGGGTAGGCAATGTGCCACAATGTCCCCTTCTCGGTTTTGTGGTCTACTTCAATATCAGCATAGCTTGTTTGATATTTTGTACTGTAGTTAACAATGCGTTCACCTCTGTAAACAAGGCCTTCGTCCCACATTTTTTTAAATGTGCCGTAGACGGTTTTAATCACTTTTTCATCAAGGGTAAAAACGTTGTGGTCCCATGATGCGCTAATACCTAAAGCGCGAAGTTGAAGCTCCATGTTGCCTCGTTGTTGGTCAACAAAGTCCCATACTTGTGAGTACAATTGTTCACGTGAAAAGTCGAAACGGCTTTTGCCTTCTTTTTGTAATTGCTTCTCATAAACAACCCAAGTTTCAAAACCAGCGTGGTCTGCACCAGGGATGTATACGGTGTCGAAACCGTTCATGCGCTTGTAGCGAACAGTGATGTCCTTTAGGCCCATATCAAGGGCGTGGCCAATGTGAAGATTGCCGTTGGCATTTGGAGGTGGCATGATAGTACTGAAAGGTTCACCCTTTCCAGTTGGGTTAAATGCACCACTCTTTTCCCAAAGTGCATAGACGTTTGGCTCGTACTCATTCGGCTCGTATGTTTTTGCTAATTTCACATGAAATCCCGTCAATTATTTAAGAAGTTTCTCTCTTTTCTACTGTAGTAAAGTATATCACAAAATAAGGCTGTATAATGGGGGTATGATTGAACTTCAACGGTGTAGCGATAAAGAACAGTGGGATGACTATATTTTAGAAAATGGTGGTCACCCGCTTCAACTATGGGGATGGGGCCAAGTAAAAACTGGCCACGGTTGGATTGCGGAACGCTTCTTCGCTTATAACGACGAGGAAATTGTTGGCGCTGCCCAGATTCTTATCCGTCGCCTCCCTACCCCGTTTCGAAGTTTTGCGTATATTCCACGTGGACCACTTGTTGAAAGTGATTACTCTGCCGAATTCTTGAACGCCCTTGCCGGTCTTGTAAAGCGCACCCACCACTCCTTAGCGCTCAGTGTTGAACCCGATGAAATTGATTTTGAAATTCCCGATGGCTGGGTTCGATCAACGAATAAGGTGTTACCTGCTGAAACAATTCTTTTAGACTTGCGAAAGAGTGAAAGCGACCTACTAGCTGATATGGCGAAGAAAACCCGCCAGTACATCCGTAAATCTGCTGCAGATGTAACAATTAAGCAGGTTAAAAACCGCGAAGGTATCGATATTTGCCTTGATTTATACAGTCAAACCTCAAAGCGCGCAGGCTTTAATACCCACGACAGGCAATATTACCTCGATGTCTTCTTGCAAATGCAAGACCACTCCCCTATTTACCTCGCATACGACGGTGAAGAGCCAGTTGCCTTTTTATGGTTAGCTATGAGTGAGAAAACGGTCTACGAACTATATGGCGGCATGAACGAACGGGGCCAGGAATTACGTGCAAATTATGCTCTAAAATGGCACGTTATGAAGAAAGTGAAAGAATGGGGCTTAGAGCGCTATGACTTCGGTGGCTTGGTAGCCGGTGGTGTCGCTACCTTTAAACAGGGGTGGTCGGCTGATACTACCCTTTTCGCGGGTACTTTCGATAAACCGCTCTCCCCTCTTTATTCTGTATGGAGTAAGGGTTTACCGGTAGCTAAAAAGACGCTTCAAAATATTCGTCGAAGAAAATGATATTTGTCTTAAATTAAACTGAATGAACCGTACTTGCTTGCGGTTCTTCTTTAGTGTTTTTGTTAGCCCATGAGGTTTTCATCATAGACAGGCTTGGTTGGATTTCGAGACTGAAAGGGGAGATAGGAGCTACTTTTTGAGCGTAGTAATAGCCAAGTGTCGCAATCATCGCTGCATTATCGGTACAAAGCTGCATAGGAGCATATTCGATTTCTAGAGGTAGACGCTCTTGAAGTTCGCGTCGAAGCTCTTGGTTAGCTGCAACTCCACCAGCGATAACAACAGAGGCAGGGGAGTGGTCTTTAAAAGCAGCTTCAGCTTTATCAACCAGGGTTTCGATAGCTGTTCGTTGAAAACTAGCCGCAAAGTCAGCACGTTGAACATCGTTTAGAAGCTCTGGGAGCTTGAAAGAGGGGAATGTTGTATCGACACCAACTTCTTGTTGAACAGCCCTTAAAACGGCTGTCTTGAGGCCTGAGAAGCTAAAATCATAAGCACCTTGCATTCGAGCTTTAGGTAATTTGTATTTGTGTGAATCGCCGTGTAGTGCAGCCGTAGCAATCGATGGCCCACCAGGGTAGGGGAGTCCTATAATTTTGGCTACTTTATCAAATGCTTCACCGACGGCGTCATCTTGGGTTTGACCGAGAAGTTCGTAGTCGCCGTGGTCTTTAAACAACACAAGTTGCGAATGTCCACCGCTCACGATAAGGGCAAGCATAGGGAATTTTGGTTGTTGAGAGGGGAGGGTTAAGCCAATATTGTCAGCCTGGCCGGTAATAAAATTTGCATAAACGTGTGCTTCAACATGGTGGATAGGGAGTAATGGTTTATTTTTTAGTAATGCCAACGTTCGAGCAGCTATTGTTCCAACAAGTAAGGCACCTGAAAGGCCAGGGGCGTAGGTAACGGCAACTGCATCAATATCATCCCAGGTAAGGTTAGCATCGCTGAGCGCTTGGTCGATAACGGGGTTAATCACTTCAATGTGGTTGCGCGCTGCAATTTCCGGGACGACTCCGCCGTACATTTTGTGAATATCGATTTGCGATTTAATGACGTTAGAAAGAACGGTCTTTCCGTCTTCAACAACCGACGCTGCGGTCTCATCACAACTACTCTCAATTCCAAGTATTTTCATCTGTTATATTATACCACGTGTTGTAATTTGATATGAAGTATCTTGAAGTTTGCTGAGAGAATACTTAGAATATTAAGCAGGGGCTAAGCTGACTATCAGCAAGGAGGACGCATGTGGTGGGCGATTTTTAAGTATGTCAAAGTGGCGGCAGCGAGTGTAGTAGTAGCGTTAATTTTTTCGACAAGTACAAACGCTTGGTCTACTAGTTCTCCTCCTGAATTTATAGATTCCGATATCAAAGTATTCTATTCTTATCCATGCCAAGGCACTCTTGGAACAATTACGCTTGATGGAAATGAAATAAGAGACGCCTGTATTATGGGTGAAAATGTAAAGGTTGCCTGGTACTTAACCCGTAGTGGCACCGTTGCATATGCCATAAGCTTTCCGCTAAGTAACACATATTATTACCTAGATGTATGTGGAGGCACGATGGGGTGTGTGTATGCCGAACAAACAAATACATTCCTTGGATTTGGTGAAGTTTACCAAAACTTCGTCAGCACTTTAGAAATTTCATACCAAAACGGTGCACTTCATTACTCGCCAAGGCCAGGCTTGTCCGCTTTGTCATTTGGAAATTTTGGAGGTCAAACATTTATTCCGCAAACAATCGCAACTTCCCGAAATGGCAAATGGGCTTTGCTTGAGGTAAGAGATTATGGAATTTTTCGCATAGATACTCAAACCTTAGACATAAGAAGGGTTGTTGCACCTGGCGTTAGTTACGGATATGGGTCTGATCCACGAATTGAAATGACTATCTCCAACGACGGCAACACAATAGCCGTCGTTGGAACGCGCATGGGCATATCAATCATTCTGGTTAATGACACGTGTGGCGATAAGCCAAATGCACAAATGAAGACGTACTACACGGGAACTGCAGTTGCTTGCGCTTACGTACCAGCTCCCTCCGATAAATACATTGCTGATTTTCGACACGCGGTCAGGCCTATCTTTAGCAATGACGATAAAACCTTATCCTTTGATGCTTTTTCGTATAACGTTGCGGGTCGTCACTTAACTTTGTTTGAAGACAGTAAAGACAAACAGGCTCGGCCGCACTACCTAGCGCTCGGCGATTCATTCACAAGCGGTGAAGGTGAAATTGATGACTCGCGATATCTCGGCGGTTCAGGCAATAAATGTCATGTAAGTAATCGGTCGTATCCATTTCTATTAGGAACATCGTGGGACATGAGTGTTTATAGCACCGCATGTTCAGGCGCAACGACGCAAAGCGCCCGCGGTGAATCTGCAAAATTGCATCAGCCCAATCAATTAACCGAGCTAGAAAACCGCCCAGCTCAACTCGCAACCGTTGGGATAGGCGGCAACGACGCTGGGCTTATCGGTAAGCTAAAGGACTGTCTTGGTGTAGATACATGCAAATGGGCAGGTACTTCCGAACATCGACACCGTACAGCAATCGAAATTAAACAACTATTTCCACGCCTAAAAGATTTTTACACAGATATGAAGGTTAAAACGCTTGGGCCAGTTATTGTGGTTGGATATCCGCGCATTATTACAGCTAATGAAAGTTGCACGTCTGGTATCGGCTTACTACTCAACCAAACGGAAAGAGTGTTTATGAATGAAGCAATTCGTTATTTAAACGAAGTAATTCAAGCAGCCGCCAATGATGTAGGTGTAGAATATGCGGATGTCGAGGAGGTGTTGAATGGCGGTGAGCTTTGCTCATCTCTCGAATCGCCTTTCATGAATGCTGTTCGCATTGGTGACGACTACCCTGATATATCAGCACTTCCGTTCTTTAAAGTTATTGGCGCAGAGTCATTTCATCCAAAACCGGCGGCTCATGCAAAATTAGCAGCACAGATTTTTCAAACCTTTCCAGATTTAAGCAATCTACCCACCTATATGAATAATGGTAATCCAACGGCCGTACCAGCCTTCAGCTCATATTGGGACTCTGAAGATACGAACCTCAAACCACAAAAAGCAGTGCCATTTCTGAAAAGTACAACAATTGCCCAAAAAGGTATGCTTGAAATACTTTTTCCAGCATTCACTTTTAAGCCATTCAGCACTATTGTTTTAGAGCTTCATTCTGAGGTGAAGAATCTAGGCACGGTTAAATCGAGTGAAAATGGCAGCCTTGCGGCCACTATATCTGCAGCCGATATCGAATTAGGTTTTCACTCGGTTCATGCAATAGGGGAAGATTTCGCCGGTAATGATATCGACACCTATGACTTTCTAGAAGTAACGGATAGAAGTGATAACGAAGGAGAGTCGAGCCAGGGAATGCAAGATGATGACGAAACGACAATCGCAGACTCAACCGATAGTACTTTGCCCGATATCGAAGTGCATAAGTCGTCTCAACCTATGTCGTTTAACAATCCGTCTAAAGGGTATGTTGTCGCAAGTGTCCTTGGCGCCTCGACTGCAACTACCCCTTATTTACTTCCGGTTGCCGAAGCGACAAATGCATTTCAGTCACTAGTGCCCAAAGAAAACCACGGCTTTACCGGGCCGGCAGTATTGGTTTTGGCGAGTGCTCTAATAATTGCAACCGTATGGTTCTTTGCTAACAAACGACAAAAACAGCCCGGTAACCCAACCTGATAGGTATAATGGCTATATGGGTTTTAGAACTATTGTTAAAAAAGTGATTCCAACAGGTGTTTTCGAGGCTATTGAGCCAACGGGTCACCTTGTTGAGGCAATGATAATGACGACAAAATATGGCTTTCCTGGCCGTAAACTTAAAGTCATCGGTGTTACCGGTACAAATGGCAAAACAACAACTTCGTTTATGATTCACACGATGCTTCATAGTGCTGGTATAAAGTCTGCACTAACTACAACTGTCGGTTACGGGATTGGCGATGACATCGTACATCAAAAGCTGCACATGACCAGCCCAAAGGCGGGCGTTTTGCAAAGCCGACTGAAAGCATTTGCTGAAGCTGGTGTTGAATGGGTTGTCGTTGAGACCTCTAGCCATAGCTTGGCTCAAAATCGTGTTTGGGGTGTGCCATACCAAATAGCCGTAATGACAAACATTACACACGACCACCTTGAATACCACGGTACATTTGAACGATATCTCGAAGCGAAAACCAAACTATTCAAAATTGCCAATAAACACGGGCTCAAATATGGAATTGCCAATGCTGAAGATCCAAATGCTGATGCATTCTTAAAGTACGTTGACAATAAAACAACGTACGGACTTAAAAAGGGTGACTTGCAAGCTAAGGATGTTAATTTACGCGCAGACGGAACAAGCTATACCGCTGTTGCTGGTAATGATACGTATAATATTGAAGTTAAAATCCCAGGTGAATTTAATGTCAGTAATTCTCTCGCTGCAATTAGTGTTGGCCGAAAGCTAGGTCTTTCAAAGGAACAAATTGAAAAGGGAATTGCTGCCCTCGAAACAGTTGAAGGCCGTATGAATCTTATTAATGCAGGCCAAGACTTCAGTGTTATTGTAGACTTCGCCAGCACACCGGACGGTTTCCAAAAGTTCTTTGAAAGCATGCGCCCTTTAGTGAAGGGCAAACTTATTGCGGTCTTCGGTTCAGCTGGCCGACGTGATGAAACAAAGCGTGCTGAACAAGGTGCTATTGCTGGTAAATATGCTGACATCGTCGTACTTACTGAAGAAGACGATCGCGATGAAGACGGAACAACTATCTTAAAGCAAATTGCTGACGGTGCTTCAAGCCAAGGTAAAAAAGAAAACAAAGACATGTTTATTGTTCATAACCGTGAAGAGGCAATTGGTTTTGCTATGACGTTAGCGACCAGCAAAGACGATACTGTGGTTTTGCTAGGTAAAGGTCACGAAAAAACTATCGAACGCGCTGATGGCGAGTATCCATGGGATGAAACCGGTGCAGCTAAAGCAGCTCTAGAAAGCCTATTGAAGCGATAAGCTAGTGCAACGAATATAACCGCCACCCTTGGCGAGTTCGCTCACTTCAGGCGTAACAACAACCAACCCATGCTTGCGGAGTTCTTCTGATAGTAGGGGAGCGTGGGCACTCATGATAACCGTTTCACCAGTAGAAACAAGATTACATGCAAAGGCGTTTTGTGCTTCATCTAACGACACGAGGATTTTATCAACCTCATCAAATTCACTTAATATTTTTTGTGATTCTTCGGTAAAAGCTTCCGGGCAGTAAGCGATAAGCCCTTTTTCTGTTTCGGAAGGAACCTTAATGATAGAGAGCGCTAAGTCGATATCGTAGAAGAAACTATCAGCCCAGCCAGATATGGCGTTGATAACTGGTTCGCCAACAGTGTCGCGTTGTGGAATAGTTTGCAGCTGCACTCGAGTGTAGCCAAGTTCTTCAGCTGCAAATATTTGAGCAGCTAAATCGCTTCGATAGCCGTTTCCGCAAAACAAGTAATCGCCACAGGCAAGCGCATCACCTTGGCCGCTGAATTTTAAGCCGTCCGGAGCATTGATAACCTCGATACCTAAATCAGTTAAATGTTGTCGCGCCCATTCTTCTTCAGATTTTCGCACCTCTGGTAATCGGGCTAAGACAGCCTTATTGCCGCGGACTAATGCCCAGTTAGCGGTGTATACACCATCTTGGCTTGTTGTAGGTGAGGAAACTTTAATCACTTCAATGCCCGCATTTTCAAAAGCTAAACGAATAGAATCGTGTTCGGCTTGAGCTTTAATAATTTCAGTATGCGGGTCGCCGTAGTAGGGGTTAATTGCTTGCTCGGCGCTAAAGTTGAGGGCGTCAGACATAAGGACGGTGCGGTTAATCATCATTTCTCCTGGGGTTAGTAGTAGTAGTCTTTAGTTCGCTTGTAATACAGTCGACGGTGAACACGTTCGCCAATCTTTGTCCAAATTTTATACTGTGCTACCTGAATAACGTAGTCGTAGCACCCGATGTAATCGGTTACTTGCTTGTTGAAAGCTGTTTTGAACATCCCTACACCGTGGTGGGGGTGGTCGCGGTTATTAATCTCGTCACTTGGAGGTGAGCCACAGAAGTCGTGCAAGGTAACGCCGCGAGATTTCGCCCACTCAATTACCTTCCATTGCAATAAATGGCTCGCGCCGTAAGCGGTGCGCTCTCGAACAGAGGCACCGTCTTTATAGGTACTCTTTGTGCCGAAGGTCATTGCATAAGCGCCGGCAACAATTTTGCCTTCAAAGTGGGCGAAGAATAGTTGGCCTAAGCCCGCCTTTTCAAATGACTGCCAAAACTCTTTGTAGTAATTATAACTACGAATACCAAACTGGCCTTCAGCGGTTGCGCTAAGCAGGCCGTACATAATTTCACAGTTCTTATCGGTTGTCTTGACTGATGTAATTGTTACACCATCCCGTTCTGCGCGTCGAATTGCGTGACGACCCTTCTGGGGGAGTGCAGCAAGCACTTCTTCAAGTGAAGCCGATATGTCGAGCGTGATAGTTGAAGGGTTAGGGATAATTGCCGCAGCTTTCTTTAGTCCATGTCGCTCTAGGGTAGGCTGGCATGCCCTGTCGAGCTCTGTTTCGACCCGTATAACAAATACGCCAGCTTTTTTCGCTAAGGGCTTTAAAGCTTTGAGTGTATCAAACAGAGCTTTGCTTGAAGTTACATTCGGGCCCTTTGGCAGGTACCACAACTTCCCTAGTGGGGGAGTTTGCTTCTCAAGAACGGTAATGGCAAGTTTCCCACTTATGACAAAACGGGGTGTGTAGTTAGTAAGTTTTTTTACTTCACTGTATTCGAAACTCGAAAAGACGTTTCCACCATCGGGGTTTGCAATAATCAAACTATCCCAATTGGCGATTTCTTCAGGTGTGGCATAGCGAGCGGTCATTAGGTTCTATTGTACCGTATCTGCGTCAAACTCGCACAGGAAACCATAAGAGGTATTGACAGAAAGCCACTTTTATGCTAGTGTTAATAGCAAGTACAAACAAAACAAACACCTTAAAAAAAGAGCAAAAATGTCACTAGCTGAAATTACACCTACTATTGAAAAGCCAAAACTCGTTGAACAAAAATCGTTCGTCGAGAGGACAGATGATGTAGTTGAATCGCTACGACGTAACCCATCGCTCTTTGAACTGAAGCGGTCTGGAAAATCTACAAAGGAAGCAATCGAAACAACTGCTTCACTTCTGTCTACGTCCGAAGACCTAGGCTACTCAGAATCAGAAAAGAACATCCTTGGTGTTATTTCTCACTTAGGTTCATTTGTAACCGCCCAGCGACGTGCAGACGAAATGGGTGACAGGCGAGATGAAGGCCGGATGAGTATTGCCGACCGTAACGAGATGGCTCGTCTTAAAAATAATGACCTTATTCCTTTTAACCACGCGATTAAAGAATTAATTGATACTGACTCATCACTCACGAAAGATGAATTGGACGCGAGCCTCACACGTTTGTATATGAGGTTATTTTATAAAGAAGACCCGCTTGTTAAAAAGGCGGATTCTGACGGAACTCACGATCAGAACCTTATTAAGGCCGTAAGCCAAGACGCTTTAACGAGTATTTCTGTAAGTACCAATGGTATGCGCCATGAAGTTGCAGCGGAATCTATGCTTGCAGCTGCCGGTATCGACTACGACTACCAGGTAAGTGCCGAAGAAGATGCCCAAGGTGCAGACTTGTTCGTTTACCTAAATAGAGAATGGGTTTACATTGACATCAAAGCGAGCGAAATGAGTGCCAAAAAAGCGCTTGCGAAGCGTTCAGATTCTCACGCTGTATGGACTGGACTTACTCAATCATCGTTTGACGGTGCGAAAGGTAACCAGAAAAATGGCTTACGCCTTTCATATGCACAAGCGCAAAACTACTCGAATGACTTCGTAAACCGTATATTCGACGTCGCTCACCGTTAACAGTTCGTTTAACTGTTTACAAATATAACTTATATGATATAATCAGTAATGCACTGTCGTTCAAAGATTTACCTAAAGAGAGGGAATACATTGGGAGCAGGCAAGGCGTCCTACCAAGTGGTAGAACAGTCCCGCCTAGAGCTTCTAAACGAGTTCCTGGCGGCAGTAAGCGAAGAGCGTGAGGCTACTTTCTCCGCAATTTCGCTCGATGATCCATCACTGACACCTAAAAAGGTTTCGTTCGCAGTTCTCGTTCGAGAGATGCATAACGTGAAGCCGATTTACTTCGAAGTTGTGGACGCAAAAGACCCGAAAATTTCTTTTCAGGTCCATTTCGTACAAGGTCAAGAAGAAGTAGTATTCGAGATCATCATCTAGGCTTTCGAGCCGCAATCAACCCTTGTGGTTTTCTGTCCCTTGCTCTAGCAAGGTCGCATAGGAAACTCCGAGGGTTTTCTAATTTTTGAGACTAAAGTACAGTTTGTTCTTTTTTAGAAAGGTAATCGATTTCTTTAATGATATCGAGGAGCGCTTCAGCCTTTCGCTTTTCATCGGTGATAGCAACTGCAGCAGTGTGAGCTGGAGCAATAAGTGTTGCGTCATCAGTGCTACGGATAAGTAGAAGATAAGTATCAAACTTTTCTTCTGGTGGTAGGTCGATGTGGTCGATGAGTGGGCGAAGTTCTTGGATTGCGTCCTTTTTTACACCTTCAAGGTCAGATGAAGCTGTTGATGATAGAGGAGTTGGCATCTGGAAAGGAACAACAGGTGTTTCGCTTGGAACAACTGGAGATTCATCTAAAGGCGCTGGAATAGAGATTGCAGGTGCAGGAGTCTCTTCAAACTGCATGCTTTGAACATCTGGTTCGTCTGGAAGAACACCAGCAAGAGCCTTCGCGAGCTCTTGGTCATCGCTAATTGGTTGTGTAGTTGTATCTTGCGGAGTAATATCCATGGCCCACCTCGAATAATAATTGTTATGCTTACTTAAAAATACTGTATCATAGTTATAGATTGGTGGAAATACTCATGACTGAAATATTGGACAATATTAACGTGCTTAGCCAAAGGGACCCGGAAGGGGCATTGGCGATTGTTGCATCTCAATATCAACAAGCTGCATTTGATGCAGAAATTTTAAATGCTGAACACGACAATCGTGAAATTACTTCAATTGTCGTAACTGGCATGGGTGGCTCAGCTTTGGCCGCACTGCTTATAAAAGTTTTGTATCAAGCAAAGTTAACGATTCCTTTGGATATTGTTCGTAGTTACGACCTGCCAGGCTACGTTAATGCAAATACGCTTGTTATTGCCAGTAGCTATTCTGGAAATACCGAAGAAACACTTTCTGCGCTTACACAAGCGCAACAAAAAGAATCGCAAATTGCTATCATCGCTTCTGGCGGTAAATTAATTGAAATCGCAGAACAAGAGGGCATTGCTCACGTGAGCCTTCCATCGGGCGTTCAGCCACGTATGGCGATGCTTTATAGCCTACGTGGACTACTCGCACTACTTGGCGCATTTGGAATTATTGGAAATGAAGAATATGAAGAAGTTGCTAAGCTTTCTGGTTGGCTTGAAGCGGAAAGTGCCAACTGGCTTCCGGAAGTTCCAACGACGGAAAATTACGCAAAGCAATTGGCACACGAAGCGATTGGCAAGACACCAGTATTTTACGGCGGAGCGTTTACTGCACCTTTGGCGTACAAGTGGAAAATTAGCTGGAACGAAACTGCAAAGAATGTAGCTTTTTGGAATGAATATTCAGAATTTAACCACAACGAATTTATGGGTTGGGCATCACACCCAGTTGAAAAACCTTTTGCAGTCTTTGACTTATTGAGTTCATTTGAACGACCACGCATTTTGCAGCGGTTTGAACTTACTGACAAGTTGTTAAGCGGCAAACGCCCTGCGGCAAAAACAATTCACTTAAAAGGTGATACTCCACTAGCTCAATTACTATGGGGTGCTATTCTTGCTGACTTTGCGAGTACTTATGCAGCTGTTTTGAATGGCGTTGACCCTACACCGGTTGTTTTGATTGAGAAATTAAAGCAAGAACTTGCAGACGACCCTCGCTAACAATAGTTAAGGAATCAATCGTATTGTCGTAACGCTGAAATAGGATCCTTGCGTGCTGCCCGAACTGCCGGGTAGAGTCCAAAGAGTGTACCGATAATTAGTGACACAACCAGCGCTGTACCCGCGATTTCGAGGTTGAAGACCGGGTCAAAGGTTAAGAAGGTGCTAATGATGAATGCAAGCACATAGCCGAGGATGTAACCGGCGATTCCGCCGCCAATACTTAAGGCGAGCGATTCAATAAGGAATTGCGAAATAATATCGCCGTTTGTTGCACCGAGTGCTTTTCGAATACCAATTTCACGGGTTCGTTCGGCAACGCTGACGAGCATAATATTCATAATGCCGACACCACCGACAACCAGTGAGATAGCGGCAATGGCTACCGATACACCAGCAAGTGCAGTAAAGAGTGCGCTGGTCGGTTGGGCTATTTCTGCCCCAGAAAGAACGGTGAAATCTGCTTGGCCAAAGTGGTTCTTTAAGAGCGTCTTGTTGATGTTGGTAATAATTCCACCGAGGTATTCAACAGATTCACTCTGGACGTTAATTTGTTGAATTTGCGACGCACCTTGAATAAGCTCGCGGCCTTCTTTCAGGTTGATAAGTACAGCGTTGTCGAAGTCGATGGTGTTGTAATTGATCGGTGTATTAGTACGCTTTAAAATACCAATTATAGTAAATGGCTTGCCTTTGATGGTGACGGTTTTGCCGATTGATTGGTCGGTACCATAAAGGTCAATCGAAAGTTGCGGGCCAATGACTGCGGTTGAACCCATTAAATCTGGGTCGAGGAATTGACCGTCGGAAACTTCAAGCCCGCTGACTTGTTCGAGGCTAGGAGTAGTAGCCAGAATAGGAGTCTGAGGTGAACCTTCAGATACACCACTTACCGAGCCGCCAAGAATCATGAGAGGTGCAACTGCTTTTACGTGTTCAATCCGTTCAACTGATGTAACATCTACATCGGATAGTGTGCTGGCGGTGTATTGCTGACCAATCGGTAGCTGGGCGATACCTTGCATTGAATGCTGCTCGCTTGCGCCTGGACGAATGACGGCAATATTACCACCAAGAGAATCTACTTGGTCGACGACAATTTTACTCGCGCCTGCGCTCAGTGCCAAAATTGTTGTAATGCTTGCAACGCCGATGGTTATACCAAGCATGGTGAGCGTACTACGCATGCGGCTACTAGCAATTGATTGCCGTGCGATGTGAATGTGGTTAGCGAATAGGATTTTCATTATTTCTTCGCCTTCTTTTTAATGGTAGTTTTTGCTTTTGGTTTCTTAACAATATTGAGTGGCTTTTTTGTACTAACTCGAGAAGGAAGGGGGAGCCGGAAGGTGTCAGTATCAACCTGGCCGTCGAGCATTGTGATGACCCGACTTGCATAGGTTGTAAGGTCGGGGTTGTGAGTCACCATAATGATAGTGTTACCTTGTTTGTGCAGGTCGGAAAGCTCTTCCATAATAATGTGGCTAGCGCGTGAATCAAGGTTGCCGGTAGGTTCGTCGGCGAGAATAATTGCAGGGTCGTTTACAAGTGCACGGGCAATTGCGACGCGTTGCATTTGGCCACCAGAAAGTTGGTTTGGCATGTAAAACTCACGTTCGCCTAAGTGAAAGCTGCGAAGCATCGCACTGGCCTTCTTTTGACGAGCAAGGTGTGGCATTCCTTTGTAAATTAGAGGCAAAGCAACATTATCGATAACATTTAAACGCGACACGAGGTTGAAGCTTTGAAATACAAACCCAATTTGCTGGCTGCGAATACGCGCTTGGCGCTTTGCTGAAAGGTAGGCTATAGATTTTCCGTCGAGCTCGTATTCGCCTTCAATGTGGCTATCAAGTAACCCAAGTACATTAAGTAGTGTGGTCTTCCCGCAACCGCTTGGTCCCATAATTGCGATAAACTCACCCTTTTGAATAGTTAAGTTGATGCCATCGAGTGCATAGTGTTCGGCATCGCCAATTCCAAATCGCTTTTTAAGCTCTTTTAAAACAATAACTGGGGGATTTTTTGTGTCAGGCATTACCCTATAGTATGAGATGAATTTGCCGATACGGCAACTACTTGTTTGCAGTGGAAATAACAATGCCTTGAGAAAAGCTCATTTTTCTCTACAATAAGTACGTCTGGAGAGGTGGCCGAGTGGTTGAAGGCGCACGCTTGGAAAGCGTGTGTGCAGGCAACTGTACCGTGAGTTCGAATCTCATCCTCTCCGCCAAGTTTATGTATCTATTAACGAGATTTTGCACTACAGGTGCCGGTGTTGTGATTTATATTCCAAGCTGTTACTATCCTAAGCATAAGCTCATAATTCTGTTCGAGGAGGGTGTGTCATGGCACGGTTACCACAAGTAGGAGGAGATGAAAGTATTTGGGGTGACCTTCTTAATGACTTTCTTAAAACCTCACATAACGATGACGGTTCAATTAAAAATAGTAGTATTACTGCGGCAAAACTAGCTGCGCAAACACCGTCGTCTGGCCAGGTGCTTGGATATTCTGGAGCTAGTCTTACATGGACTACGCCTACTTCTAATGGTGCCGTACCTGATGCGGACGCTGGCACAAAAGGCCTTATACAATTAGCAGGTGATCTTGCGGGTACAGCAGCAAGCCCGACTGTTCCAGGTTTAGCAACCAAAGCAAACGACAGTGCAGTTGTTCACCTTGCAGGCGATGCAACTGTTACTGGCATAAAAAACTTTACCGGAACATTACAAACAGCTGGACAGGCGGTAGTCGCAACGAACGATACTCGTTTGTCGGACCAGCGTATTCCTACTAACGCGAGTGTTACGCCAGCAAAGTTGAATGCCGCTAACTCACCAGCGAACGGACAAATACTTGGATATAACGGGACTACTTTTAACTGGACGGCTGCAGGCAGTGGTGGCATTACAACAATAGCCGCTGCAACCGATGTTGCAATTACAACACCTTCAGCAAATCAATTGCTTGGGTATAACTCGGGTACAGCTAAATGGGTAAACACACCACTTAATGGCTTAGCGGCGTTAAGCACTGGTGGTGGTCTAGAAACTCTGAGCGCATTAGGAAATCGCACCGGGGCTACTACACTCAACCTTGCAACTGGAAATGTATTCAGTGTCACCTTAACTGGTGCAACAAACTTTAGTATTACCGGTGCAACTGCTGGTACTGCTTGTTCATTTGGACTTTATTTGAAACAAGACGCCACTGGAAGCCGTACGGTTACCTGGCCTGGAAGCGTGAAATGGCCTAGCGGCACAGCGCCAACGCTTACTACGACAGCTGCAGCAACCGACATACTTGTATTCGAAAGCATTGACGGTGGGACTACCTGGTTTGGTTCGCTTGTTGGTGTGGACTATAGATAGGAACAAACGATGAGTAGGTTTGCTCGCCGTTTACAGCAAGGTACTGACTCTTCAGCGCCAATTGTCACGCCTCCTGCCCAACAAACTGGGCCATCACCAGCTTATTGGGCACAGTGGTCAAATGGACCATCAACTTCAGATACATGGTTTCCACTTTCTGTATGGTCTGCACACATTGATAGTAGCAATGGTGGTGTTGTAAATGGATATGCCGACCTTGGTGAGGGGCTTGTTGATGCTGGCATTAATGTACTTGATGGTACTTGGGATTGGATTACAACAACAGGGCCATCGTACGTTCAACGGGCGGTTGATTTAGGGTTAAAACTGTTTGCTTCTGGACCAAATGCAAATTATTTGCAGAATAACCCTACACACCGAAGCTCGATTATCGGTTGGCAAACGGGTGATGAGTTTGACATGTTCCGTGCGAACGAAAGTGCGCCGTATGGCCCTAATTCGCCAACGACTATATACAACACCTACGTCTCTAATAGAACAGTTGATTCGACGCGACCTCAGCATATTAATTACGGGAAACCGATGGGTGGCGGGTATTACACCGCAAACGGTGGGTACGACACCGGTTCACAAGATGGTGATTTAACGCTATACCAACAGGCGACTGATGTCACGAGTGTTGACTACTACTGGTATACCGACCCGTGGGAACCTCGAGATGGTGCGTATCGTTATGGCCTTTCTGTAGATATGCAGCGTCACTACACAAATATGGATGACCCATCTAAACCGCAGTGGATGTTTGTTGAAAATTCACGACCCTGGGACGTTGCATCGCCAGCTATTACTCCTCATCAAATGGAAGCTGCGATATGGAATTCGATTGTTCATGGTGCTCGCGGTATTATTTACTTTATTCATGACTTCGGTGGCGGTAACCAACCAAGTTCAACGGGCGAAATGGGTGTGTGGTCATCGCTATATTACGACCGCCCAACAGGTGATGCGATTATTGCAAAAATGAAGACGGTTAATGCACGCATAATGAGCTTGGCTCCTGTACTAAACTCTCAAGAGCTCGGTACTATTAACACTACTAGTGGTCGCGAAAGTGCTGCAGCCTTTGTGACGGTTACTTCTTCAACTGCAGATGTGCCCATTGATGTGATGGTTCGAGAATACAACGGACAAACCTATGTGTTCGCGCAAGCGTCAGGAACTGAGGCTCAGCCAGCATCAGCTAATACTACAGGCACCTTTAGTTGGTTGGATGGCGGTTCGGGTTCGGCAACAGTACGCGATGAGTCGCGAACGGTGACTCGTGTAAACGGTGTATGGACCGATACATTTACGCCCTACCAATTACACATATACGTTTTCTAGAAATAAGATTATCTGACAGATTGCACACATTGATAGTGTAGTCGTTCAGCTGGCATAAAGTTGTCTGTGTACGCGTTACCGGCAGCTCGTGATAAAGGTTTCATTGAAAGCGGGACGCTGTTTTCGTGCCCGTAGGCTAATATATAATTTCCTCGTGCAAGCTCAACACCTGACCGAGTTTCCCAAAAGGCGTTTGGCAAGAAGGGTCGGTAAACGGTATCGATAGCCGATAACAATTCGCGACACTCAGGTGTTTCACCAACAATCGCATTAATAACTACCATCCCGTTTGGGTTGAGTAATTTGTTAATTTGTTCGCCGTACTCTTTAGTGAGAAGCGAAAAGGGGACATAGCTGTCTCCGTACACATCAACAAAAATAACGTCGTATTTATTTTCATTGGTATTTACGTAGGCGCGGGCATCTTGAAAAATGAGGTTCACGTTTTCCTGATTTTCGTATGAAAAGTATTCTTTTGAAATACCTTCAAGTGCTGGGTCGATTTCAACAGCATCAATTGTTGCGTTTGGCAGGCTGGTTGCGAGCGCTGCTGGTAATGTAAACGCACCTCCGCCAAGAACAAGTACTCGCTCAGGGTTCTTTGCTTCGATGACTTTTGAGGCGTAGTTTGTATACCAAAAAACAAGGTCGTCGCTTCCATCGCTGTATACCGCCGATTGAATGCCGCCAGGACCTGTTGCAAGTGCGGTGATTGGTTTTCCTCCATAGTTCATATCGGCAATCGTGTAGTGCGCAGAAGGGCTGTCTATTTGAGCTAAAACCCCAGCCTTAGCCGGTGCAGGGACAAGCATGACAACAATAAGCACACCGCTGATAATGATTCGCTGAATAGGAAATCGCTTTGGTGCAATCAGCCAGCTCGAAAGAATTAAACACAGCACTACAATAATAAGCGTTTCTTTTGAACCAATGTAACTAAACAGCATAAACCCAGTAACGAACGTTCCGACAATGCCACCAATCGAGTTTAGCGCGCTTAGGTTGGCAACTGATTCACCGGCGGTTTTGAGTTCTTTAATATTAAGTTTTGCGAGGTAGGGGCTAATTAACCCTAGCGCAAAGCTAGTTGGTGCAAATAGAAACAGCGACGCAACTATACCTTGTGCGCGAGTGTCTTCAATTGAAGTAGCGACCCATTCAAGAACACTTGGGTGTGCAAACATAGTAAGAATAACGCAGGCTGCAGTAATGAGACATAAGAGCGCAACATCTACTGGCCGTTGGCGAGCATCGGCCAGCTTACCGCCAAGCCAATAGCCAATACTGAGTGAAGCAATGATAATTCCGATAACGCTCGTCCATACATATATAGAGCTTCCGATGGTTGGTGCTAGTAAACGGGCGGCCACTAATTCGTAGGCCATTAATGCGAAGCCAGTGAGGAATGAAATAACCCCAAGGCTGTGGATTTTGGTAGATAAATTAAACTTCATATGTATGTAAGTATACAAGAGTAGGCCAATGGCGATAATAACACCACATCTAGCGTTGTAAATAACAAACATGCCACCACCCGTAGAACTCAAGGGGTTAACATTAACAGAATGATTGTGTAGTCAAAAAAACCCGCTAAAATGCTTGAAAAACTACATATAGGGGCTTATAGTCATCACTAAGCACTACGCATTGTAGTGGATTAAAAATACACATGAGGCAAGGAGGAGAAAACTACCGACTCCAATCGGTTTCTTCTTGCACCCCCGCATATATGTAGGGGTACCTGGGGAGGTGTCATGATCAATCAAAAAAAGGGGATATAGGGGAAAATGACAAATATTACTGTGGTCAAACGCGATGGCTCACGTGAAGCATACGACGCCAATAAAATTAACTTGGCACTCGTTAAAGCTAGCGAAGGACTCGAAGACCAAATTTCAAAAGTTGTTGAGGTTGCCTCACAATTACAGCTAACATTGTTTGACGGCATTACTAGCGAACAACTTGATGAAGCGGTTATTCAAACTGCACTTCAAAATGTTAAAGATGACCCTGACTACGATAAAATCGCAGCTCGTCTACTTTTAAAGAACTTATACAAGAACATCCTCGGCGACTACAACACCGCTGAAGATTTGAAGAAGATGCACGAGAAAAAGTTTAGCGCGTTCTTGAAAGACAACGTTAAAGACGGACTTCTCGACAAGCGCCTCGTTGATGGCCGTTTTGACATTACGACACTTGCAAAGGCATTAGACCCAAGCAAAGACGACCTCTCAAAGTTCCTTGGTGTTATTACCAACAAAAACCGCTACGCACTCCGCAAGGGAAGTGGTGAACCAATCGAAGTTCCTCAATTCACCCACATGCGTATTGCAATGGGGCTATCGCTTAACGACGCAGACCCTACAAAAGCTGCCCTCGATTTCTACACTCACATGAGTAACCTCGACTACGTTCCTGGTGGCTCAACTCGCGTGAACGCGGGTGGCGCTTTCCCGCAACTTTCTAACTGTTTCCTTATGAACGTCGACGACGACATGGAATCAATTGCACGCAGCGTTCGCGACACTATGTTTATCGCTAAGGGCACTGGTGGTATTGGTATCGGCTTTACTAAGCTTCGTGCTTCAGGTAGCCCAGTTAAAACAACCAACACTGAAAGTACTGGCCCTATTCCTTTCATGAAAATGATTGACACTGCTTTATTCGCAGTTAGCCGTAAGGGTAAAAAAGCCGGTGCAGCTGCTATGTACATGGAAAACTGGCACCTTAACTTCCCACAATTCCTCGACCTTAAGGCAAACTCTGGTGACCCATACCTACGTACCCGTTTCGCAGACACCGCTACATTTATTAGCGACGAGTTTATGCGCCGGGTTGAAAAAGACCAAGACTGGTACCTATTTGACCCAGCTGAAACTATGGACCTTACTGAACTTTATGGTGAAGAATTCTCAGCACGCTACAAAGAATACACAAAGATGGCCGATGAAGGTAAGATGCGTCGTTTTGAAAAAATGTCTGCTCGCCAACAATTCCGCCAAATTCTTATTCAGCTACAAGCAACAAGCCACCCATGGCTTACTTGGAAGGACACTATTAACGTCCGAGCGTTGAACAACAATACTGGTACTATCCACATTTCAAACCTTTGTACTGAAATTACATTGCCACAAGACAACGACAACATCGCTGTTTGTAACCTCGTAAGTATCAACCTCAGCGCGCACCTTAATGCTGACAAAACTTGGGATTGGGAACGACTTGAATCAAGCTCACGTAGCGCAATTCGTCAACTCGATAACCTAGTAGATATTACTGAACTTCCAGTACCACAAGCTATGCACGCCAACAGCACTACACGTGCACTCGGCCTTGGCTTCATGGGCTTCAGTGATGTTATTGAAAAACTCGGGTACAGCTACGAATCTGAAGAAGCGTACGACCTTGTTGACCAACTTACTGAATACATTAGCTTCCACGCTATTGATGAATCAGCAAACCTTGCAAAGAAGCTTGGTAGCTACCCTAACTTCAAGGGAAGTGGTTGGAACAAGGGAATTTTGCCAATCGATACACTTGATACTCTTTCTGACAGCCGCAAGGTGAAGGTGAAAGTAAACCAAAAGACTCGTCTTGACTGGGATTCACTCCGAACCAAGGTAAAAAAGGGTATGCGTAACGCAACACTTATGGCGATTGCACCAACCGCAAACATCGCGCACATTGCGGGAACAACACCTGGTATCGACCCACAATTCTCACAAATCTTCAGCCGCTCAACATTGAACGGTAAGTTCCTTGAAGTAAACGAAAACCTCGTTCGCGACTTGAAGCGCCTTAAGCTTTGGGATGAAGTAAAAGACGACCTCCTTATTAACCAAGGTGACATCCAGGGCATCGAAGCGATTCCAGATGAAATTAAAGCTGTATATAAGACAAGCTTCCAATTGTCTCCATACGCGTTCATCGAAGTTGCAGCACGCGCACAAAAATGGGTTGACCAAGCGATTAGCCGCAACATGTACCTCGACACTCGCGATATTGATGAGTACGAGAAAATTTACATCGAAGCTTGGAAGCGTGGTTTGAAGACTACGTACTACCTCCACGTAAAACCTCGTCACCAATCTGAACAGACAACCGTTAAATCTAACAAGGCTGAGAAAATCCAAAAGGCAAGCTCGGGCAAAGTTGGATTCGGATTTGCGAAACGATAACTAAAAGGGGAGGAGCAGAGCGATGGTTCTTAAAACAAACGTAGTGCCACATCTCACCGAAGAGGTATTTGATGAAAGAGACCGCGAAGAGATTCATAGAATCATCGCCGACCTTCGACAAACGTACTTCCAGCGACATACCGAAGCACTCTCGAACTACCACAAGGTAGAACGAGAGGCGAACCGGGCGCTGCACGAAGTAAACCGTATCGAAAAACACCTTGAACGAATTGATGAATTTTGCATGAAAAACGACATTCCAATCAACAGTAATTACTTAAAAGAAGACTAAGGAGAATATTATGGCAGACGCAGCAATCGAAGAAACTCACGGCATCTTAGGCACCGGCCTTCGTGATGGCCTACAACTAAAGCCAATTCGTTACCAATGGGCGTACGACTTGTACACTCAAGCAGTTGCGAACACTTGGTTTCCAAACGAAGTCCAACTCGCTTCAGACCTCGGTGATTTTGAAAAATTAACCGAAGAAGAGAAGCACGCGCTTAAGACAGTTATTAGCTACCTTAACCCGAACGAACTTCTTATTAACAAGTCACTTGCGTTCGGTATTTACCCATACGTAAACGCTGCTGAAGCGCACATCTACCTTTCAAAGCAGATGTGGGAAGAAGCGAACCACTTCATGACCTTTGAATACATTATTGAAACCTTTCCGTTTGACCGTGAAGAAATTTACGCTGCGGGTACTGGTAAGAAATCGCTTGCTGATAAAGCTGCGTTCCAGAACAAGTACCTCGGTAAAATGCTTAACGGTAATGTAGACATTGATACGACAGAAGGTAAAAAAGACTTCGTTCGTAGCCTTGTTGCCTACAACATCGTGCTTGAAGGCATCTGGTTCTACAGTGGCTTCATGGTTGGTATGAGCTTCCGTCAGAGGAACTTGCTTCGTAACGTCGGTAGCCTCCTTGACTGGATTACTCGCGACGAAAACCTTCACCTTACTTTTGGTATCAACTTACTTCTTACAGTTATGGAAGAAAACCCAGACCTTCAAACTGAAGAATTCGCTGCTGAAATTCGTGGCCTCATTCTTGAAGCAGTTGAACTTGAAAAGGCATACAACAATGACATGCTGCCTAAGGGTATCCTTGGCTTGAACGCTGACTACGTAAACCAATACGTTATGCACATGACTGACCGTCGTTTAGAAGAGCTTGGATTCGAACCTGAATACAATGTATCTAACCCAGCGAAGTGGATGGCAGCTGCCAACGACACACTCGAGCTTGTAAACTTCTTCGAAAGTACAAACACTAGCTACGAAGTTAACGGCGGAAAATAAGCCATGTTTGATGAAGCTAGGGCAATTCTTAACGAAAACATCCTAGGGACCATCGCGACTATTAACGAAGACGGTTCACCGTGGTCTTCACCTGTACATATTTTTTCTGACGATGAAGCGGTTTACTGGTTCTCATACGAAGACAAAGTACACTCAATAAATATTGAACGTGACCCACGCGTGAGCCTTACCTTGTTCTCGCCAGACGAAAGTCGGGGGCCTAAGGGAATTTACATTAATGGCACCGTAACCAAGCTTGATGACGAGTCTACAACGTCAGCAAAGCAACTTATGGTGGCTAAAATTGGCAAAATTCCGACCTATTTTGAACAAGCTACCGGATACAAGCTACCTATAGGGCAACTTAACAGTAGTAAATCCACCGGAAACTGTTGGTATTTTTACAGCTAAAAATGTATAGACAAACGCTATATGTGGCGTATAATTATTAAACATAAGCACTACAAAATAATTTAATAATATTTCAGGGGAATAACAAACATGAACGCAACAACAATTATCACAGACGACATGAGCCTAGACGAAAAGCTTGCAGCAATCGACCTAGCGATGGCAAATGCACAAGCACAAGCAAGCGAAGACGCCGCTGCTCGTGGTATGTTCGCAGCACCACTTGACCCAGCAGACCTTACTATGTGTGAAGGTTGCCAATAGTTTTTAAACCAGCTTTGGTTAAAATTTGAGAAAGAAAGAACCCCGGGATAATCTCCCGGGGTTAATTCGTACTGCCGATGTTACACTTCGTTGCCGACTGCGTCGTAGTGGTCGAAGTGCGACATGTAGTCGACTCCGTCGAACGCGCTGAGCTCGTCGAGCTCAGATTCGGAGGGGAGGTAGTCGCTGAGGTCAACGTCCCAGGGAATCCCCGTGTAGGGGAGCTGACGACGAACTGCTTCGGCGGCTTCTTGCTCTTCGCGCGAGAGGAACGTGATGTCCTGGAGTGCGAACTCGAACTCGTTGCCGGTCTTGAACTTCTCGAGCGGCCGCGAGTCGGGGTCGAACCCGCTGAGGATGGTCTGGCGACGGTCTTCTTCGAGCTCGGATTCCATCCGCAGCTTGGCTTCCTCTTCCTGAGGGATGGCTTCGGCTTCGGAGTTGGTCTCGATGAGCTGGGTTGCGATGTCCTGACGGGCGTCACGCTTGTCTTGCTGTCGAAAGAGCCGGTTGGCGCTCATGACACCTCCATGTCTAGTGAATTGGGAAGGTACGAATTTGTATATTATACCAAATATTTACTAAAAAGTCAATAAGCTATCGCTTAAAACGTAATACTATATAAAGTATAGCAATTACTATTTAAGGGGTGTATACTAAGACTATATGAAAACACTTCTCGTTATATTCGGAATTACCGGCGATTTAAGCGGCCGCAAACTTTTACCAGCTTTATCTCACATCATTAATGACAACCCGGGGCGTGATTTATCGATACTTGGTGTATCTCGCCGTGAAGCCGATGTAAAAAAATTAGTACTTGATTCTACAGGCAACCAGAGTGTCGCTGACTGCACTGAACTCTACACAATGGATTTGGCAGAAGCAGGCGATTACGCGGGCCTTAAAGACGCCGTAGAAGCGTATGGTGCTGACCAAACACTGATGTACTTATCGGTTCCTCCCGGAGCTGCTGCGCAGATTGTTGATTTGCTCGGTGCTGCTGGTATTAACAGCTCAGATATCCACCTATTATTCGAAAAGCCGTTTGGCTACGACCTCGATTCGGCGAAAGATTTTCTTCAACGAACCGCTCGCTATTACACCGAAGAACAAATTTTTCGTATTGACCACTACATGGCTAAAGAAGTGTCTGCTGAAGTCATTAGCTTACGGCGTGATGCTGAGAACCATCACCATAGTTGGGGTAATGCCTCAATTAAGGCTGTCGAGATTGTTGCTTCGGAAAGCATTGGTATTGAAGGCCGTGCTAACTTCTACGAACAAACTGGTGCGCTCCGTGACTTTATTCAAGGTCACTTAATGCAACTGCTCTCGTTAGTAGTTATGAAGGTACCTGCTGAATTTACGAATGATCAAATTCCAGCTATGCGGCTTGCAGCGCTCAATTCAATTAACGTAGCGACAGCGGAAGACAGTATTCGTGCGCAGTACGAGGGCTATCAAGAAGAAGCTCAGAACCCAGGGAGCCAAACTGAAACATTCGCAAGTATTCAACTTTCGAGTAATGACGAAAATTGGCATGGTGTGCCACTTCGCTTAACATCCGGTAAAGCGTTAAATGAAAAACGCTCGTACATCGAGGTTCATTACAAAGATGGAACAAGCGACGTATTCGAAGAAGGCAAGGTGCCAAGCGACAACCGAAAACTCGATGCGTACGAACGCGTACTTCTCGAGGCGATTGCAGGCAAGAAAGCTATTTTTACCGGTGGTGAAGAAGTGATTCGTTCTTGGGAAATTCTTAACTACGTGCAACAGGCGTGGGACATGAATGAACCTGCTCTCAAGTACTACAAACAGGGTGCATCTGCAGATTCTATTATTGAAAGTTAACGCTACCCGTAGCGTAGTGACAATACTACAACATCGTACATATAGCGCTTTTAACTATTTAGGTGCTACAATAAAATCCCATGGAGGTGCAAAACTAGCATGGGGAACAAACAAAAATTTATCTTTGTAACTGGGGGTGTGCTTTCGGGCGTCGGTAAGGGTATTACCGCAGCCAGTATTGGTGCAATTCTACAAGCCAAAGGGGCTCAAGTTTCAATTCAAAAATGTGACCCGTATCTTAACGTAGATGCGGGCCTTTTGAATCCTAGGGAACATGGAGAATGTTTCGTCACTAAGGATGGCGCCGAGACCGACCTTGACCTAGGACACTACGAACGTTTCTTAGATATTGAAGTGACGCAAAAAAGCGCGACACTTTCAGGCCGTCTTTTAAGCCAGCTTATCGCCGATGAGCGTGCCGGTAAATTTAACGGCCAAACAGTACAACTTGTGCCGCACTTAACGGGTGCAATTAAAGATGCTATTGCTGACGCAGCCGTCGGTTCTGATGTTCACATTGTTGAAATTGGTGGAACAGTAGGGGACTACGAAGGGCTCAGCTTCGTTGAAGCAATTCGTGACTTCGCGAGCCGCGTTGGCCGTGAAAACTGTTTTTATGTACATGTAGTGTATGTACCGTTTATTCAAACAAGTAAGGAATTTAAATCAAAGCCTGCACAAAATGCACTTAATGATTTACGTGGCTTTGGTATCGTTCCGGACTGTGTCGTTGTTCGTACTGATGAAATTGCACCTGTTGATATCGCCTCTAAAATTGCCCGCTTTAGCGGTGTCGCTGATGACGCGGTTATTCTTCTACCAAATGCTAAAACCGTCTACGAAATTCCTCTTACCGTGTATGCCAGCGGCATCGGGCCAGTGCTTGAGCGCTTTACAGGTAACCACGTAAAGCCAGACCTTTCAAAGTGGACAAAGCTTGTTGAAGCTCAAAATACTGTCTACAAAGACACGGTAAAAATTGGTATGGTTGCGAAATACCTCGATAATGAAGATACTTACATTTCCGTACTTGAAGCGCTGAAAGCTGCTGCGTGGGAAGTGGGTGTCGGCCTTGATTTGAACTGGATTAACGCTGAAGAAGCTGACGAAGATGAACTGAAATCTATGGACGGCCTACTAGTACCTGGTGGTTTTGGTAAGCGTGGTATTGAAGGTAAAATTGCCGCTGCGCGTTTTGCACTTGATAACAAAAAACCATATCTTGGCCTCTGTTTAGGTTTGCAGGTAGCGGTTATCGCTGCGGCTCGTAAGGCTGGTTTAAAAGAAGCGAATAGTACTGAGTTCGACGAAACAACCAAGCAAGACGTCGTGTACATTATGGAAGGCCAAGCCGGCAAAGAATCTACCGGTGGCACCTTGCGACTTGGTGATTACGAAGCGAAACTACAACCTGGTTCTGTCGTTGAAAAAGCCTATGGAACCGACACTGCTATTGAACGACACCGTCACCGCTACGAAGTGAACCAAAAGTTTGCATCTGACATTGAAAAAGGTGGGTTGGTTATTTCTGGAACATCTCCGGATGGCAAGCTTGTCGAATATATTGAAGCGAAAGAACACCCATACTTTGCGGCAACTCAGGCTCACCCTGAATTCAAAAGCCGACCAGACCGAGCTCACCCTTTGTTTGTTGGTTTAATTCAAGCTGCTTATAATAAATAACGACACTTGTCGAATTGTTAAAACGGGCATATAATAACAGCTTCAATCCGTATTTGCCAAACACGCCGAGGTAAATCTCGGCGATGTTTTGTTAAAACGGGTTGTCGTACCGTGAATTAATTTCACACCCACAACTAGGAGGAGAAATGCCCAAGCCCTACGAAGACGTTTTAATGCTCGCCGTCGAACGCCCGTTCCTTTTCATCGACTACGAACCGCGGGACACCCCCGGCTTCCAAAGCAACATCGCTTCACTCTTCAAGTACAGTGAGAACCAGACGGCCAAGCTGTTAGCAGCCGTCGACACCCTCGCGGAAGACCCGCACTTCAAGGTTGAACGCGAAGTGGTGGAGCAAGCCACGGAAGGCTCGAAGGGTAAGGAATACCCGAAGAAAATCCTCGTGACCGTCTCGGCCGCCTAGGCATACGAATCCGGGGTGGGGTAGTGTTGCTCATAAGCCGCACGCCCCACTCCTGTGCTTTTCTCTCCTCCTGGTTATTCAACCAATGCTATATCGCCACTTTGTGGCTCACAACACGTCGCTACTCGGAATAGAATGCAAGCACTCTATTCTCTCGTTAGCTAGTGTTATAATTCATACATATATTCAGAACTAAGGAGACTCACATGGCGCTGACTGAAAAAGAGAAAAAGCAGAAACAAGCTGCAAAAGAAAAAGCGACAAAAATTGTGAGCGTTGTTACCAACGACAGTAAAAAGCACGTAGAAGGCTTTTTTGAATTTATTCGCACCCAAGGTGTGATTGGCCTTGCTATCGGTTTAGCGGTGGGTGTTGCTGCGAGCGACACTGTCAAAAAGATTGTTGAAGGCTTCATTACTCCAGTTGTTCAATTTATCGTCGGTTCGCAAGACGCCTTAGTGAACGCTACTTGGACATTTGAAGCTTGGGGCCGTTCGGCTACCTTCGCGTGGGGTGCTGCACTTTCTTCACTTATTACATTAGTTGCTACTGCACTCGTAATTTACTGGCTCGTAAACATTTTCCGTCTTGATAAGCTCGACAAGAAGAAGCAATAAGTATGGCTGAAAAATCAGGCAGCAAAAAATCAACTCGCTTACTTTGGGTTGATTTAGAAATGACTGGCCTTGACCCAGAAAAAGATCGTATTTTAGAAGTCGCCGCAATTGTCACCGATTGGGACCTGAAAGAACTTGCAACCTATGAAGCGGTGAAAAAAGTTGGCCCGAACCTTATTAAAAAACGAATGGTTGGCGAGTTTTGGGAAAAGTATTCTGATGTTCGTGCTGGGCTTATTGCTCAAAATGCCACCGGCAAAAATGGCCGAACTGTCGAGAACGAACTCCTCGCATTTCTCGATGAATGGTTTCCTGCTGATGAACGCGTCATTTTGGCCGGTAACTCTATCCACCAAGACCGAAAGTTTATCGTCAATGAATGGGGTCGCCTAGACAAACGCCTGCATTACCGCATGCTCGATGTGAGCGCATGGAAGGTTGTTTTTGAACACAAGTTTAAAAAGAAATTTTCTAAACCTGAAGCCCACCGTGCCTTAAGTGATATCCGCGGCAGTATTGAAGAGCTGCAGTATTACTTGAAAAAAATTAAGTAATTACAGTGCTACAATAGGGCTATTATGAAGCTGCGAAGTCACAAGCATAAAGGGGCGCTGGTAGTTGGAACTATTCTTGTTTGTTTAGCGTTTGCGGCTGTTGTTGGATGGTACTTTGTATCAAGCTTGCATCAAAATACACCAAAAACCCCAGCTCAACCTATGGTGCAGGCTGAGCCAAAACCGGTATCGATAACATCGAACAGCCTGTTTAGTGGTAATACTTTTTGGGGTCGTAACATCAACAAATGGTCAATGGACAGCGAGTTAAAAACAGCCTATCCATTTTCTCGTTTAAACGAATTTAATCGTGACCAATACGATGCATGGGTAACCGGCTTGGAATGCCCAACGGTTGCTGGCTTTTCACAAACCGTCGCACAAGAAGAGGCGACACTTTCATTTAATTGCTCGCCAGATTATCTCCCTGAAGCTGCGAAATGGTTCACAGCAGTAAGCCTTGCAAATAACCACACAGATAACCGTGGCGCCGAGGGGTTTGCTGAAACTAAACAACAACTCGAGAAAAGCGGTATTCAGTACTTCGGTAACTATAACCCGGAAGTGCTTGAGGACGCTTGTGACGTTATGTCGTACCCGGTAACGGTGAAATACGATAATGGCACGCAGAAAAAACATACGCTGCCTGTGGCACTGTGTGGCTACCATGGAGTATTCCGAACACCCTCACAAGCTTCTCTTGCCCAAATGGAGAAGTACTCTAAACTTATGCCAGTAATTGCAATGCCGCACTCTGGCGCCGAATACACTGCTACTCCTGACAAAATTAAGATGAACAGTTACCGTTCGATGATTGACCATGGCGCTGACATGGTGCTCGGTGACCACGCGCACTGGGTGCAAAGTACTGAAACCTACAACGGTAAACTTATCGTGTACTCTATGGGTAACTTCATTTTCGACCAACAAGGCGCAACTGAAGTAACGCGTTCGGGTACAATTCGCGTCGTCATAGAAAGCGACGCTGCATCATCTGAATCACTAGAAAAATGGTTAGCGCTTGGTGATGAATGCGGCGCATATCACGATACCTGTCTGCAAAAAGCTGAAGACCTAAAACTTGAAAAATTACCACTCACTTATTCGTTTGGCGTGGTTGGTTCAAACAGCGCAAATAAAATTACAAAGCCCGCTACAGCTGCCGAACAAACAGCTATTGAACAACGAATGGTATGGTCTTCAACCATGTCACAGTTGAAAGCTCCCTATAAAAGCCTGTAGAATAGAACTATGAATCATAAAGAACTTGAAGAATACCTACTGAGCTTTCCAAACACGTGGCTTGATTTTCCTTTCGGTGAGGGCACGAGTGTATATAAAGTAGGAAACAAAGACGACGGCGATGCCAAGATGTTTGCCCTTATAGACGACAACAGCAAACCGCTTCGTGTCAGTTTAAAATGCGACCCAATCCTTGCTGAGACACTTCGTGAAAAATACGAAACTGTTGTACCTGGCTACCACCTCAACAAGAAACACTGGAACACCATTATCCTTACCGGTCAGTTGCCTGATGAAGATGTTAAAGACTTAGCGAACTTAAGCTACCAATTAGTAACTGCGTAATTTATTCGTTTGAAGCGCTAAATTCAGATAAACTTTTCTGAACTGGTGCAAAGTTATCATACGTTGTTTGTAAAAACGATTTGTTCGCAACGTTTGAGCTTGATGAGTAGAGCTGTCGTAAGAGAGTAAGAAGGTTTGCAAGCTGGAAGCTCATTTCGCGTGCGTAGGTGCTGTCGTACTTTGCATTCAATCGCGCATCTTCGAGGCGGGCAAGCATTTCTTTGCCTGACTCTGAACTAACGACTGAAGGAGTAAGCTTTTCACTGTTAATGCCGATAGTCGTAAGGGGAGTGGCGAGGTCTCGCTGAGTATTCGTCAGTGAGATTTTCACGTTGCTGTTTGTAGAACGTAGCTGACTATTTTTAATTTTGCCTTCAGAGCTTGCAGCAATTTCACTGGTAGTAGCTAGGCGCGCAGCGAGGCGTTCCCAAGGTTGTGTGCGGGATGCGCTAATTTGATTAGCAACCGCTGCAAGGATGCCAACGACAACGATAGCCAATATGACGATAAGAATAATAAGGGGTGTCCTACCGAGCACAAAAGAGCGCTTTGCAGCCTGTGGGGCAATCTGATCTAAGTAATTAGGGGGCAATTGTTGCTGAGGATTCATTGACTCCATTTAAGCACAATCAATAACAGAGGTAAAGGGTGCTATAATCAAGTTATGCAGGATGCCAAAGAAGAGATTCGTTCTCGCTTGAATATTGAGGATGTCGTTGGAGAGTACGTTCAGTTAAAACGAGCTGGACGAAACTTCAAAGGTTTAAGTCCGTTCTCGGGTGAAAAGTCACCTAGTTTCATCGTGAGTCCCGAAAAAAATATTTGGCATGACTTCTCTTCAAACAAGGGTGGCGATGTGTTCAGCTTCATTATGGAAGTGGAAGGCGTTGATTTTCGTGAAGCTCTCGAATTATTGGCACGTCGCGCTGGCATCGAATTAGCGGATCACGACTCAAGCGGCAGCCAAGAGCTTGCTAAGCTGAAACGCCGTTTACTTGAAGCGCACCGCTGGGCATCGCTTTACTACCAAGAAAGCTTGAAGCAAAATGACCGCGCCCTTCAGTATGTTTTTAAAAAGCGTGGGTTAAGTAAAGAAATTGTTCAAACATTCCAAATTGGTTATGCGCCAGATTCTGGTAATGCGCTTGTTCAGTTTTTGCACAAAAAAGGCTTCACCAACCAAGAGCTTTCTGACGGCGGCTTAATTAACCGCTTCGGTGGTGATTTATTCCGTGGCCGCATGATGGTTCCGTTGATGGACGCATCGGGACAGGTAATTGGCTTTACGGGCCGTATTCTAGAAGACGCACCGAACGCACCGAAATACTTAAACACTCCGCAATCGCCGCTATACGATAAAAGCCGACATGTATTTGGTTTAAGCCAAGCAAAAGAGGCGATTCGCAAAAATGATTACGCAGTTGTTGTGGAAGGGAACTTGGATGTTGTAAGTAGCCACCAAGTTGGTATTACTCAAGTAGTGGCAACAGCAGGGACGGCGATGACCGAACAGCACCTAAAGGCGTTAGTGCGACTCAGCCCGAATGTCCGCTTGGCATACGATGGCGATAAGGCTGGCCTCGCTGCAACCGAACGTTCTATTCCTATTGCACAACATGTTGGTACTGAACTCACAATTATCAGCCTTCCCGAAGACGTTAAAGACCCTGACGAACTTATTCAAAAGGACGTTAAACTCTGGCAGAAGGCAATTGATGACGCTGAAGGCGTGGTTGACTGGCTCCTTACTCAGTACACGAAACGTGAAAATATGGACATCCCACTTGGGAAGCGTCACTTTACAACAGCCGCTTTAACTGTAGTGCGAGCGTTGCAAGACCCGGTTGAACAAGAATTTTATCTAAAGAAAATTGCTGGCTATACTTCAACAACTCTTGAAACGGTTCGAAAGAAGTTTGAATCAAAAGAAGAGGAAGCTGCGCCGGTTCTCAAAGAAGTGAAATATAGCGGTGAAACGGTAATAGACGAGAATGCGCATGAAGATAGTTTGCTCGCACTCGCACTTTTGTATCCAGCTGTTCGCGAACTACTACTGGAACTTGATGAAAAAATGCTTTCAAACGACGACCGAAAAGTTGTTTTGGAGTTCGTAAAAACATCAACCGACTCTGTGCAAGTAACCCCTAAGGAATTGCAGGAACTAGACACCTATGTTAAAATATTACTATTAAAAGCCGACGCTCGCTATGGCGAATGGAGTGATGAAGATCGCTACTTTGAAACCGCCCGCCTCGTTCGCATTATCGTAACAAAACACAAGCAAACCAAAAAAGATGAATTGACCGCCGCTTTACGTGTTGCCGAAGATAAAGGCAATGATGAAGAGGCGCTCCAATTACGCCAGGCCCTAAACGAACTTATTAAGGAGATACCACGTGCCAAGAGGTAAGAAAAAAGAAGAATCAATCGCTGACGAAGACGCTGCAATCGAAGAACAAACTCAAGAAATTGTAGCCGCTATGGATGCGCTTCCTATTGAAGGCCCTGCGCCCGAAGACCTAGAGGAAGAAGAAGTTGATACAGACGAAGACGTTCTGAGCCAAGAACAGTACTTTGACGATGCCAGCGACGACAGCGTCCGTTTGTACCTACGTGAAATTGGTAAAATTCCACTTCTAAACTCAGAAGAAGAACTAGCACTTGCACACCGTGTTGTTGCAGGTGAGAAAAAAGCTAAAGACAAGATGGCTGAAGCGAACATGCGTTTGGTTGTATCAATTGCCAAGCGTTACAGTGGCCGTGGGCTTGATTTCCTCGACCTTATCCAAGAGGGTAACACTGGTCTTCTTCGTGCTGTTGAAAAGTTCGACCCGGACAAAGGGTTCAAGTTCTCAACTTACGCCACTTGGTGGATTCGCCAAGCGATTACCCGTGCGATTGCTGACCAAGCTCGTACAATCCGTATTCCAGTACACATGGTTGAAACAATCAACAAGTTACTTCGTACACAACGTCGAATGACTCAGGAACTTAACCGTGAACCAACTATCGAAGAGCTTGCAAAAGAACTTGAGATGGAACCAGAAAAAGTTGAATATGTCATGAAAATTAAACAAGACATTACTTCACTTGACGCTGGTGTTGGCCGTGATGGCGACGACGAAGATTCAGTACTTCGTGACTTTATCGAAGACGAAGACTCTGCAACTCCTGAAGAGTCAGCTGCAAACCAACTATTGAAAGAACAAGTGCAAGCTATTCTTTCAACACTTTCAGACCGCGAACAGAAAATCATTAAGATGCGTTTCGGCCTTGAAAACGGTAAAAGCCACACACTTGAAGAAGTAGGCCAAGAATTTGCGGTTACCCGTGAACGTATTCGCCAAATTGAAGCCAAAGCACTTGCAAAACTTCGTAAGCACAAAGACTCAAAGAAACTCCACGAGTACCTTTCTTAGCCCTAGCGGTAAGCACCATATAAAACGCAGGCGTCATATCGACGGCCTGCGTTTTTGTTTATGGTTTGAAAACAGGGGTAGAGGTGGTACAGTAACGAGTAATGGCAGAGCGATTTAGTGGAAACGTATCATATCCTCAACGAGGCAAAAGTCACGGTAGTAGCCGACGTGGTCTTGTTGCGCATGAAGGTCGGACCGCACTTGAGGTTCAACGCGCTCAATCACATCTCGATAGACAGAAACAAATTGAAAAATTTAAGCAACGTCACGAAGAGCAATTACTCTTACAACCACGGCTCATCGACCTTGGTAACAAAGAGCTCGCTGCGTATACAAAAAAACAAGAAATCCAAGAAAGCGTTCGTGACAATAAAGTCTCGATTATTACTGGTGCTACAGGAACAGGGAAGAGTACTCAGGGTGTTCAATTTTTAATTGAATCTGGGTATGACCATGTGTATGCACTTGTGCCACGTAAAATTATCGCCGATAACCTAGGTGACCGTTTGCGCGATGAGTTGAGCGAACATTTTGGCGATAATGCCGTCAACATGGTTGATATTGTGCACGGTGAACGAAGTGAAAAGAGCGAAAATAGCGTTGCAACGGTCATGACTCCGCAAACATTCTTGCGTATGGAAGAAGATATTCGCAAAAAGTACGAAGGCAAAAACATTGTTGTCTTTAACGATGAAATTCACGAACAAGATTTGCATACAGAAATCGCCTTAGCGAGCTCTGCGCTGGCTGTTGCCGATAACGAAGGCTGGCGATTAGTATTAGCGAGTGCAACGATGGACGAAGCATTTGTTCAAGCTACCTACAAAGACCTTAATAACGAGAAAACTGTGCCAGTCGTTAAAATCGAAGGCCGCCCGTTCCCTGTTACTACGAGTGAACACCCAGATGTAAGCGCTATGGAAGCGTACGTGGAAATTGGTGAAGACCACGACAAAGCGATGATATTTACTCGTGGCGAAAAAGAGCTTGAACACTTTATTAAAGAAACTAATAAAATGCTAGAAGCTCAAGAGAAGGGTTCATCTCAAAATGTAGTGTTCCGAAAACTTATTGGTTCACTAACGACTAACGCGCGCCGACATGTTTTTACTGATCCGGTTCCTGAAGGCAGTCGGCTTGCAATCGTTTCAACCCCAGCAGGTATGTCTGGTATTACGTTTGCGGGCTGTACTCTCGTTATTGCTGACGGTACGGTGAATCGTAAAAAACTTGATCAATACGGAGTAGAAGGCTTGCCTCCTGACGACGCTACTCAAGCAGAGATTACTCAAATGTGGGGACGAGCGGCTCGTGATGTTCCTGGTGGCGTGGGGTGGCTCGTGAAGCCAATTACAGTGATTGACGACATTATGACTGCGCGTGGTTTTGAAGTTGAAACACCCGAGATGGAATATAAATCTTTTGCAGAACGTGCTGTGTATCCACGTGCACAAATTTACGATAGTAACCTTTCAAGGGTTACTCTTGAAGTTGCCGGTTTAAAGAAGCGCCTTACTGACCTTGATCCTTTCCTTATGAACAAAGTTGAACTATCTGACATTCTTCAAGCCGAGTTAAACCTTACACACCTCGGTGCGTTAGAGCGTGGCCATGAAATTAGTGACATCGGCAAGTTGATGGATGAGTTCCCAATTATGCCAGAACTGTCTCGTGGTCTTGTTGAAGCGAAAACGGGCAGGACTCAGATTCACTTAGCACGAGCGGCACTAATTGCTATCGCTATCGATGCGGGCGGTTTGCAAGATTTCACAAAAAAAGACAGCCGCGAATGGGAACAGTTTGTTCGTCCTACGTCTAAAGACGACTTTATGGCTCAGCTTGATATCATGACCGCACTTCAAGGCGAAGAGAACTGGGAAAGATTTGCCGAAGATTTCGACCTTCAACCGAGCAAAGTTGAAAAAGTAACGAAAGCCGTAGGTAAGGTGTTTAAAACGCTCGGTATTCGCCCTGATAATATTGTTTACACTCCTCCAAAGCCAGAAGAAGAGGAGTTGCTACGGGACGATTTCACACCTGGCATGATTGATTTGGTGTATGAAAAATCTGTAAAGCGACGTAAAGTTCAGCAGTATCTTCATATCCTTGGTAACGAAGGTTCTACGCAGCGGGAGATTAGTGACAGAAGTGTTGCTGCTGAAGAAACACACGAGTACATAGCTGGATTCCCTCGCTGGTATACTTCACGAAGTCGCCAGGGTGACCAGTTGCATCAAATCATTGACCGAACTCTCATTGTTAAGCCTGAAGTTATTGCTCGGTATGCAACTAAAATTCCAAGTATGCTGAGCGCCGAACAGCTGCTTCCTCGTTTGGATGGTGGCCGGGTAATTGAACAAGAGCAGTTGAAGTTTGGTTCCATCATAGTAGGTGAGCCTGTTCCAAGCTCTCACGATATTATTCCTGAGGAAAGCCGTAAACTTCTCGAAGCGCGAGTGTTACAAAAACCAGGTATTGCCCAGCAAGCCTTAAAAGAAATCGCAGATGAACTTGATTGGTTTGAGAAAACTATCCCTAAAGATGAATTGGATGCCCTGAAGAATTCAGATGCGCCAGAGCTTATTACTGACGAAACTATTCGCGCAATAATTCGTGAAAAAACTGCACAAACACGTGACATGTATGTCATTGACGAGCTGTTAGTTTCTTATATCTATAGTAAGAATATTTCAATTCAAAAGTACTACGACCAAGAGGTGCTTGATGTACTACGTGCACGATCACCACGCTCAGTAATGATTGGCAAAGATATTGTTGACGTCCATTATGACAATGGCCAGCCGTACATCACAAAGGTTGGGGCGACCCAAAAACAAGCTCCGCTCTCGGATTTCTTCCTTCCTGACGGACGTGAAATTCTTGTACAACGCCCTGCGGCAGGCGGCGGCACCGAGCGTGTCTCAATTCAGAACTAGAAGTCTAAACTCTCAAGCAAATCAGATAACTTCTTATCTAACTCTTCAACCGAACCGTCGTTAATGACGTAGTGGTCAGCAATCGCAATTGGGCCGCCTTTTTCAAGGTGTTCAATTTCGGTAATATCGCGTTCATGCGCTTCAGTTGCAGTGAATGGGCGAATCGCTCGTTCAGATAGGCGGTGGTAGCGTAGATGGCGCGGTGTAACGATTGCTACGAGGCTTAATTCGCCGGGGAAGGCTTTCTTGAGTACGAGGAATTCAGTCCAGGTATACAAGCCGTCAGCGATAATGCGGTGCTGCCCAGATGCTGCTAGGTGCTTAATTTGTTCAACAATTTTATTGGCAACAAAGTCTTTGCCGTTTTTCTCGCGTACATCTTCGCGGAATTTTTGTTCACTTGCAGCGGTTCGTTCAATACCAGCTTCTTCCATGGCTTGAAGGATAACACCACCAAAGTAAACTTTTGGATATCCTTTTCCTGTAAAGTATTCAACGGCAGTCGATTTACCTGAGCCAGCGAGGCCAACAAAGGCAACAATTTTGAGATTTTCGTGATGTGTCATAAGGGTATTGTAACAGATTATCGTGCTTTTGCTTGCGAGGCGCCATGGGGAGGTTTATTATATGGCAATTAAAGGAGACGTCGGTTATGGCTGGGAATTACGAACATTTTGATAGCTTAGGAGCTTCTGCCCGACGAGGCAACCTCGATTGGCAGACAGATGCATTATGTGCCCAGACAAACCCTGAACTATTCGTACTTGATAAGGGTGGTAGCAGCGTCGAAGCGAGGAAGATTTGTGCCCAGTGCGATGTTGGTTTGCAGTGTCTTTTTTATGCATTAGAAACTGCTCGCAATGATCCAGCCAGAAACACTACTGGTATCTATGGCGGTATGTCGGCAGTAGAACGTAAGAAGCTGATTAATGCAGCCGAGGAAGAAGTTGCACGGGTATATGCAGCTAAAGATGCGATAAACAATCGACTTTAATAAATAACATACTGCTCGACCAGTGTTATACTAAAAACATGAAACGGCTTGCAGTAATTGACGGAAAGTCCGTATTTTATCGAGGATACTACGCTATGCCCGGTCTTTCTTTACCGGATGGTACTCCTACGGGCGGAGTTTTTGGTTTTGCCTCAATTGCCATCGAACTTATTAAAAAGCTTGAACCAGACTACGTAGCCGTTGCTTGGGATATTAAGGGGACTAGTGCTAATAAGCGTCTGGAAATCTTTTCTGAATACAAAGCTGGTCGCACTAAGCCTGCTGATGATTTTTATGCACAGCTGCCAATCCTTCGCGAAGTGCTCGAAGCCTTTAACTGGCCACTGTACGAACTTGACCAATACGAAGCCGACGACATTATGGGTACTTTTGCGGCCCAAGCAAAAGAAGACGGTATTGAAGCTTGTTTAATTACGGGTGATTACGACCTTCTACAATTAATCGATGACAACACGGGCGTGTATATTACTCGAACCGGCAGTAGCGATTTGGTGCGTTACGACGATGAAGCGTTTGAAGCTAAGTACGGTGTGAAAGTAAGCCAGTTTATCGACTACAAGGCGTTAGTAGGGGACAGCAGCGATAATATTCCTGGTGTGCCACGCGTTGGCCCGAAGGCTGCCGAAAAGCTCCTTAACTCATATGGAGATTTAGACGGTATTTACGCGCACGTTGATGAGGTGAAGGGTGCACAGCAAAAATACCTCGTAGAGGGTAAAGATTCTGCGTACATGAGCCAAAAGCTTGCAGCTATTTTTACAGATGCTCCAATTAAACTCGATTGGGAAGAGGCTGACATTGAACGCACTCGCGTTGATAAGATTCTCGAAGTGCTGCATAAATACGAATTCACATCACTTATCAAACGGCTTCCAAAGCACATGAAAATTGGCGATGAAGTTATTGATGTCGAAGAAATTATCGAAGAACTTGAAGAGGTGTCCGCAGAACCACTGAAAGAAGTCGCTTGGCCATCACCACTTGTTATTGACGGCCCGGTCTTTGTTGAAGTGTTTGGTGATGACGTATGGATATCAATAGACGGCAAAAGTGCATCTAAAAAAGCCATTAAAGATGTTGACCGTAATTTCTGGCATGCGCTCGTTATGGCCAGAACTGTCAGCTATGATGCGAAGGCGTTGTACCATGCACTTGATAAACTTGGTGCAGCTGCGCGCTTCGACGATGTACACGATTTACGACAAGGTGCCTTCTTGCTTGACCCACTTGCGCGCGACAGGTCAGTCGCCGCACTCATCGGTTCTGAAACCGAAAATCCACTCGCTATTTTAGCTGGATTGGTACAAGTATACGAAGCTCAAAAAACGAGTTTCGAAGCTGAACCGCGTTTAGCCGACATTGCGTATAATTATGATTTTCCATTAACGTACACATTGTTTCAAATCGAACGAACAGGGGTGAAAATAGACCCAGAACGCTTTGCGACACTCGGCGAGAAGTTTGGTGATGAACACAAAAAACTCGAACAAGAAATGTATACAATGGCTGGATACGAATTTAATATTGGCAGCCCGGCACAACTTTCTGAAGTGCTGTTTACGAAGTTACAACTTCCAACGCAAGGCATCAAAAAAGGCAAAACTGGTTACAGCACAGGCCAAAAAGAGCTTGATAAACTTCGTGGCCAACACCCAATTATTGAACTTATCGAAACCACTCGTGAACTAGCGAAGCTGAAAAATACGTATGTCGATACACTTCCGAAGTTGGTTGATGCTGATAACCGAATCCATACAACCTTCAACCAGGACGTTGCTGCAACGGGACGTTTAAGTAGTACAGAACCGAACCTGCAAAATATTCCAATTCGTACCGAAAAGGGCAGGCAAATTCGTGAAGCCTTTATTGCAGAAGGTGACAATGTTTTGGTGAGTGCCGATTACTCGCAATTTGAACTTCGCTTAGCAGCCATTATGGCGAATGATGAAGTACTCATTAACGACTTCAATGGTGATGTTGATATTCACACAAAAACAGCCAGCGAAGTATACGGCATTCCTATGGACGACGTCACGAAAGACCAGCGTCGCGCCGCAAAGGTGATTAACTTCGGGGTTCTATACGGCATGAGTCCGCACGGCCTATCTGCTGCTACGGGCATGTCGTTCCCTCAAGCGAAAGATTTCATTGATCAATACTTTGAACTTCGTAAGCCAATCCGTAAGTTTATCGACGACACACTCGCCAAGGCTCGCGACGAAGGCTTTGTTGAAACCTACTATGGTCGCCGTCGTCCAACCCCAGATATTAAAAGTACAAACTTCATGGTTCGTGCTGGCGCAGAGCGCGCTGCGGCAAATATGCCAATTCAGGGAACTGAAGCTGATTTAATGAAACGAGCAATGCTGCAGGTCGACCAGCAAATTGGCGACGTTGGAAAACAAATTTTGCAAATTCACGACTCTATTTTGGTTGAGTGTGCAAAAGAAAACACCGAAAAGGTGAGTGAGTTGTTGAAGACAATCATGGAAGGCGTCGCGCCTGAACTCAAAATTTCATTAAAAGTAGATGTGCATAGTGGCACAAGTTGGGGCGATTTGTAATGATTAAGGCTGTAATTTTTGATTGTTTCGGTGTGTTTATTGGTAACCCGTATAAAATCCGTGCTCAAGCACTTGAGGCTTCTGACCCTGAGAAGGCGGTTATTCTCCATGATATTAACCGTGCTTCTGACCGGGGGTATCTTGACCCTTTGGAAACTGCAGCGCAAATGGCTGAACTTATCGGTATTACGACTGAACAATTTTTAGCTGAACAAGTAAGTGGTGAAATCCGTAACGAAGAACTTGTTGAATACGTAAAAACACTTCGGCCTGATTTTAAGCTCGCTATGCTGAGTAATATTAGTAGTCGTGAGCGACTTGATATTCGCTTCGAACCAGGACAGCTCGATGAATTATTTGACGTCGTTGTAGCGTCTGGTGACGAAGGGTACATTAAGCCTGAACCTGAAATCTATCAAATTGCGCTCGAACGCCTAGGGGTATTGCCGGAAGAGTGCATCTTCATAGATGATATTTTGGAATACTGCCAGGGTGCTGAAGCGGTTGGAATTCATACAATCCAGTACCTTAACTTTCAACAAGCAATAACAGATTTAGAAGCCCTCATTGACAGGGGTGGCAAAACGGATTAAGGTAGGTTCATGGCTAAATATAAAAACTCACGAATTTTACCGACTATTTTAGTCGTTGTTATTGTTATTATCGCAATTGTTGCACTTATCTCAGGAGCACGAGCAATCTTTTTCTCAGGCTCTTCGTCTCGCGAAGAAGTAACTGATACAACCGTCGCATCGCTGCTTAGTACCTCTGTTTCAAGCAGTGTCAGTATGTCAGTTCGCGGCCCAATTGTTGCTGATGAGAACTTCCACTCATACCGCATTGTTGTATCACCAACCAGCCGTCAGATTACTACCTATAACGGTTACCTAGGCACTGTTATTTCTCAACAAACGCTTGGCAACAACACTGCTGCTTACGAAGAATTTGTGAATGCTTTGAACCTAGCAAAAATGACAGCTGGTAACGAACCTACCGGTGAAGACGCCGACAACGACGTACGCGGTATTTGCGCAACCGGTAATTTATCTGAATTTAGTATTTTAAATAACGACATGTCAGTTGAAACACTCTGGACATCAACTTGTGATGGCTCAAAGGGTACGCTTCGTGCAAACGTTACTCAACTCAGCAACTTGTTTACAGCTCAAATTCCAGACTCACGAACACTTATTCGTGCAATCGATTTATAGAAAGGTCGTATGCCTGAACTTCCAGAAGTAGAAACGGTTCGCCGTGGACTTGCCAATTTAATTATCGGGAAGGTTGTTAGTGGGGAAGTGCACGACACCGAAAAGGGGTTTCCGAACACTCCTCAAGACGTTCGACAATTCTTAATCGGCGCTTCTATTACCGATGTTCGCCGCCGTGCAAAGGTACTTATGATAGACCTTTCGACAGAGTACTCTTTAGTTATTCACTTAAAAATGACAGGTCAGCTGGTGTTTGTTGGCGATACTCGTTTTGGCGCTGGCCACCCGAATGACAGTTTAATAAACGAACTCCCCGATAAATCTACCCGGGTAACCCTCAGTTTTGAAAATGGCACAAAGCTGTTCTTTAATGACCAACGGAAGTTTGGCTGGGTGCGATTACTACCTACAATTGAAATCCCAAACATTCCTTTTATGCAGAAGGTCGGTCCTGAGCCACTGAGTGCAGAATTTACGGCTCATGATTTTATTCAACGCTTGGCACGCCGACCAAAGACCAATATTAAAGCAGCCCTCCTAGACCAGTCGGTTATTGCTGGTATTGGAAACATTTACGCCGACGAATCATTATGGGGTGCAAAAATTCACCCAAAGCGATTAGTTTCATCACTCACCGAACATGAGATGACACTTTTGTATTCAGAGATGCGCGCCGTCATGAACTTAGCGGTTGAAAAGGGCGGTTCTTCAAACAGCACGTACGTGAACGCCGAAGGTAAAAAAGGGAGCTACATGGACTTCGCCCGAGTATTCCGCCGTGAAGGCCTAGAGTGCCCACGATGCGGTGCAACTATTGAAAAATCACGAGTTGCCGGTAGGGGAACGCACACCTGTCCTGTATGTCAGGTCATCTAGGCTATACTTAAGGTATGATTACGCTATTAACGGGAGACAATAGTTTTGAGCGCCAGGAAGCCTTACAGGCTATCGTGGCTGGCTTTGATGGTACTGCCGAACGCGTAGACGGCGCCAGCCTCGAGCTCCGCCAGTTACCCGACCTTCTGATGGGTGGCACGTTGTTTGCCGATAAGCGCCTCGTTATTATCTCCGACCTAGGTTCTAACAGTTCATTGTGGCAAAAACTACCGAACTGGCTTCCTCGTTTATCTGACGATGTTCATTTAGTGCTGGTTGATGAAAAACCGGACAAGCGAACCGTTTCATACAAAGCACTGAAAGAAGTTGCTCACATACAAGATTACCCCGCCTGGACCGACCGTGATTACCAGAAAGCCGAACAGTGGTTTGAGGCACGTGCCAAAACCCAAGGCTTAAAACTGGATAGGAAAACAGTCCACCACATTGTCAGTAGGGTAGGGGTAAACCAATGGTTGCTTGCGAACGCACTTGAGACTTTGGCGCTGCTTGATGAAATTACGCCTGACACAATTAACCAATCAATTATCGCCAACGAATCTGAAAATATCTTTGAACTATTTGAGACGGCATTAACCGGAAACAGGGAAGTGCTTCGCGACATACTCCGCACACTTGAGTTGCAAGAAGACCCGTATGCCACATTTGCACTTATTTCTTCACAGGCATTCTCGCTTGCAGCTGTTGCGTATGCCGATGATACTCAAAACCCGAGTAAAGACTTCGCTATCCATCCGTTCGTCGCCTCAAAACTTATTCGTCACGCTAAACGCCTCGGCAAGCCGGGCGTTGCGCGCATTATTAAAAAGTTCGCCCAAACCGACGCTGATATGAAAATCTCTAAAGCTGAACCGTGGCTTTTAATTGAGCGCCTTTTGTTCGACCTCGCCTAATACTTAAAACGAGACATAAAAAAACTCCTCTATAAAAGAGGAGTTTTTAAAAGCAAGAGTAAATTACTTCTTAGCGGCAGGTTTCTTTGCAGCAGTTGTTTTCGCAGCAGCAGGCTTCTTTACGGCAGCTTTAGCGGCTGGCTTAGCAGCGGCTTTTGTTGCAGGTTTAGCAGCAGGTGCTTTTGCAGCTGTAGTTTTAGCTGGAGCAGCTTTCTTAGTGCCAGTAGCAAGCTTTACGCCAGCTGCTTTAGCAATCTTAGAAAGTTGTGCTTTACGGCGTGAAGCAGTTCGCTTTTCAAGAACGTTCTTCTTTACTGCAGTATCAAGTGCACTTTGTGCAGCTGATAGGGTAGCAGCAGTTGGAGCTGCGTTAAATTCTTTGATTGCATCGCGGAATGAACGCTTTGTAACAATGTTACGTTCACGTCGTTTGATAGTTTGTTTCGCTCGCTTAATAGCGGATTTGATAATTGGCATGAATTTCCTTCGCTTGTTTTATTTACTCTTTGACAAATTGCTTTGTCTATTCAAGGGGTGATTATAGAGTAAAACACACGAAATGTAAAGGTTAGGGGTTAGTTTTGTTGACGGGTTAAAAAACCTTATGCTATAGTGAGGCAAACGCGTCTAAAAAATAACGGACTAAAACAAAAACCATGGATGACATAAAAGCAAAACAACAAGTGGTCGAGAAGATTAAAGAAGCTTCGAAGATCTTAGTGACAGTAAGCAACAGCCCCTCTGTTGACGCCCTTTCTGCTGCCCTTGGTTTAACGTTATTATTCGATAAGCAAGAGAAGTACGCTACTGCAATTTTCAGTGGTGAAACGCCTCCAGCGATTGCATTCTTGGAACCTGAAAAAACTTTCGATGAAACAACCGATAGTCTCCGTGATTTTATTATTGCCCTCAATAAAGAGAAAGCTGACCACCTACGTTACAAAGTAGAGGGTGACTCAGTAAAGATTTTTATTACGCCTTACAAAACAACTATCAATAAAGACGACCTTGAATTCAGCCAAGGCGATTACAACGTTGAACTCGTTATTGCACTCGGTGTTGATAGCCAAGATCACCTTGACCAAGCTATGGAAGACCACGGTCAAATTTTACACGATGCAACAGTTATTACTGTTTCAGCTGGTGACCAAACAAGCGACCTCGGTGGCATTGACTGGCACGATGCAAATGCAAGCAGTCTTAGTGAAATGATTGCCGGCCTTGCTGAAGCACTCAAAGAAGACAAGAAGAAACCATTAATTGATGCACCAATTGCGACAGCCCTCTTAACTGGTATCGTTGCTCAAACAGACCGCTTTAGTAACGAACACACCACTTCAAAGGCTATGACCGTCGCTGCTCAACTTATGACAGCTGGTGCAGACCAACAACTTATTGCGACAGAACTTCAAACTGCCGCACCTGTAGAAGAAGTAATTCCGGAAGAACCTGAAGTAGAAGAAGCTGCCGAAGAGGAAAGCGAAAAACCCGCTACTGCAAATAAAGACGAACTGACTATCAAGCATGATGATGAAGAAGAAGTTAAAGAAGCCGAACCTGAAACGCTTGCCGAACTTGATGAACGAATTCGTGAGAAACCTCAAGAAGTTGTTACTGAACACGTCGCTCCGGAAGCTCCGCATCCTATTTACTCACCGTCACCAGAGGCTGTTGAAGAAGCTGAGGCACAGCTTGAAGCTATTGAAGAGCCAACACCCGAAGTAGAACAGGCTCCAGAAGCGCCTGAAGTAGTAGAACCAGTTCAGGAAGCTGCACCTGTAGTACCTGTTAATCCTTTTGACGCACCAATTATCGAAGCCCCAAGGTCTGAGGATGTTACAAGTGTATATGCACTCGATAGCGACGATAGCGCACCGTCACTTGGCGGAACATTAAACGCTACCAGCGAACAAGCAGCCGAAGACGCTCGCCGTGAAGCTATTAGTGGCCAAAACAAAACAATTTTGTCGCACGCCTACCTCGGGGGAGACTCAACAACTCAAGTAAGTAACCCGCTTGGGTCAACAGCCTTCGGATTCCCAGGTACTCCAGAAGTTGCACCTGGTTCAGTAGGTATTAACTCAACACCTGATGATGAAGTTCACTCAGCGTACGCATTAAGCGAATCTATCGACCAACAAAGCAATACATCTGCAGATAACTCAGCACCGACATTCGGCGTTGGTGGTGAACGTGTTATTGCGCCGCTTACCCAAGAGCCTGTCGCTCCACTTGCACCAGTAGACCTTGGCCTGCCACTACCTCCACCGTTGCCTGACTTTTCACAAGGTGCAGCTTTTCCTCCTGCGTTCCCTCCAGTTGTTACGCCTGGACTACCACCGGTATCACCATTTGATATTACTCCAGAGCCAACGACTCAAACTGAAATTCTTGGCGACATCTTAGCCCCAGAACCAACCAGCGCATATTCTTTTGAAGAAACACCAACACCGGCTCCAGCACCAGCGCCTTCGAACGACCCAGGTCAGTTCAAAATCCCTTCATAGTTTTTCAATGCTATACTTATCTTCATGACTGAAGACGGAATGATTCTCGTAGACAAGCCAGCTGGCATTACCAGCTTTGGTGTTGTTGCGCGCGTCCGTCGAGTACTTAGCCAACAAATTGGCAAGAAAGCCAAAGTAGGACACACGGGAACGCTCGACCCATTTGCAACTGGCCTCATGATTATCGTAACGGGAAAAGAATGCCGCAATGCCGGTAATTATTCAAAGCTCGATAAAGTATACGAAGCGACTATAACTCTTGGCCTTAATAGCACCACCGGAGACCCAGAAGGCGAACTGACACCAGTATCGAACCTGCAACCAACAAAAGAAGCCATAGAAGCCGCTTTAAAGCAGTTTACAGGCGAAATAACCCAACGTCCGCCTATCTTTAGTGCTATTAAGATTAACGGTCGCCGAGCGTACGACCTCGCCCGTAAAGGTGAAGTGGTAGAAATGCCCGAACGACAGGTAACTGTTTTTTCTTTTGAACTTATTGAATACACATATCCAGAAGTAAAGGTTCGTGTGCATGTGAGTAGCGGTACCTATATTCGTACGCTCGCTGAGGACATCGGCAAGGTACTTGGTACTGGCGCATATTGTTCACAGCTCCGTCGCACTAAAGTGGCTGACTGGGACGTTGCGGATGCAACACCGGTTGCTGTTTAACTAGAAACTATTTAGGGTCGCGTTCGTCGCTTGGTGAACTATCGGTAGGGTCGAAGTCGTCGCCTGCAAGAGGCTCGTTTTCATCCATTGGCGCTGGACGTCGCTGACCGGTGCCTGGAATAGGGCGTTCGTCGTCCGAGAGTTTAAGCGCTGGCTCATTAGGGAAGAACTTCGCGCGGAGTGATTCTTCCATGTCACGAGCGTAGTCAAGACGGTCAGTCATACTTGCACGAGTACTTGGGTCTTTCAAACCACCACGTAATGATTCGAAAATCTTCTTAACCATGGCTGCGTCAGAGTCACGCATCTCACCATTAGGGCCAACTGGAATAGCATTAAGAATACCGTCCTTGTCTGATATTTCTTTAGCAAGCTTTTCGAAGGCACCGTACTTCATACCACCTAGGTTCGCTGAAGTTGTATTACTCAATGTAGCAAGGCGAGCAATCTGCTGGTCTTTAAGGAAGACTTTTTCAACTGCTTCAATAGAACTTTCACTTCGCTTACCAGCATTGAAGTCTTCAATGTAGCGTTGCAAGCTAAGGTTAGGGTCAGCCTGGACGTGGAATGCACCCTTGGCTTTCATTGTGTTGACATTACGGGCAACGACGGCGTCGATAAGTGTCTGGTCAATGTGCTTGCTTGCACGAGCCCTGTCAAATACAACCACTTGGCCGTCATCTGCAGCAATTTCATAAGCAGCTTCGAGTTGTGTCCTGTTAACATTCTCACCGGCTTCAGCCCGTTTAATGTACTTGTTAATAGCGTAACTCGTAACAGATTCGTGTGCTTCAACTGCTTCAGTCTGCATCAAGGTGATAGAGTTATCGCGAGCATCTTTGTTGAGTTTAGTAATGGTTGCAACAGCTGTAGCTTGGGCGCGTTCACGACCGATTAATTGTTGGTCCACATCACCATAGCCTTGGGCGATATCAAGAAGAGTACCGTTGTTGCGGATACCATCAGAGATGTTGCGTTGCATGTTGTACTGGTTGTTTTGTTCACCTTGCTTCCATGCAGCTGTTTCGATAACATTTTTAGCCATGTGTGATTGAAGTGTACCAAGGCGTTTAGATTCCACGCCTTTGTCTTCTTTTCCGATGTAAGTACCAGCGCGGTACCCACTTAACATTTCAGAAGTCTGAGCAGTCGCACGTTCGGCAGTAACTTTGGCGTTCTCTAATTCAACAGTCTTTATATTGAGCTCTGTGCCACGAGTACTCATCTGACCTTGAATGTGCGCATTGTTCTTGTTCTCAATAGTTTGCTTATCTAAGTTAGCACCCTCAGCCATAGTGTGGATTTTTTCGTACCCTTCAGAGTCGTGGTATTGGTTGTCTCCCATTTGCTTGAAGGCATTGGTGCGGTCTTGCAAGCGGCGCTTACGGAAGTCAGAGTTTTTCACTAAGCCAGCACCGTAGCTCGCTGGGTTATACCAACGGGCACCCTTAGCGATGTTTTGTTGCTTAGCGTGTTCAGCGCGCCCATTCGCCCAGTTCTTGTTGCGGTCCAAAATACCCTTGCTTGGGTTGTTTGCAATTTGCGCAATACGGCCAAGCAGGCTACCACTAAGCTTGAGTAAGAGGGGAGTAATAACTAACGGTGCAATTTGCACAGCCATACCGAAGATAACAGTAACGATGTTGCTACCGGCGTTTTGAATGATAAGTTGACCAGCTAATTGTGAACCACCGAATACGAGTGAGAACGCTGGGAAGAATATCAACATAGTCATGAAGAGGTCTTTCCATTTGTCGAACCACTTCTCGGTGTTCGGTAGTAAGTTTGCTACAAAAGCGATTGGCGCGATAATTACCAAGATAACGATGATAGCTTGGCGAGCAGCTAATACGATAACAACAAAGATAAGAGTAAGAATCAAACCGAGAAGTAATGGAATAAGTAAGTACAGACCACCGCTGGCTGCATAGGCAACACCGGCATATACACCACCGCCTGCAAGCACGAGGGCGGTTAGCTTGCTCCATGGGTTCGCTGCGGTATCGTTTGCAGACCCGAAGTTGTCGTTAGTTAGATTGAATACATTCTCGCGAATATCGTTAAATACGTTCTGGATAGAGTACCCAAGGATGTTTGAGATATCGATAGCAAGTGCTGAAACGATAAATGATACGTTAACAAGAATAGCCGCGACAATTAAGCGCGGTACGAGTTTCTTTAGTCCATAGTTTGATACACCGTAGCTGGTGAGCTGAGAGTAGATGATGATTAGGAAGACAATAACGAAGGCGATGTTAGCGATGTTACGCATAACGTTCCAGGCAATGTACATACTGTTGTTAGGGTCACCAAGTACGCTTGGCTGCACCTTAATCATTTCAGAAAGAATGTTGAACACGTTATCCATTGCTTCAGCAAGGAATACGCTGACAGGACAGATAATCCAGCCGATACCACTTACAGAACATGAAGATGCTTCGTCCTCTTCACCCTTTACGGTAAGAGTGACATCTTTTTGGTTTTGTGGGTTAGAAAGCCCATCACTTGCAGAGTAAGTGAATTCGACAGTTTTAACAGTTTTTGCCGTTGGAGGGTCAACACCAGAGGTGAAGTACAGTACAAATATCTTTCGGTCGCCGTTCGTACCAGTTTGCGGAACACTTTGGTACACAGTGGCGCCAGCAGGGATAGTATTACTGGTATCCTTGAAATCAGGTGCGAGTGTGTAACCGTGGCCATCGTAAATGATTGATTCACCGCTCCAAGCAGCGGTAGGGTCGGCAGCATGAGTAGTTTGACTACTGATGAGTACCGATAACAGAGTCGTGATTATGACGACGAGAACAAAAGTAAAGATACTTCGTACGGAGAATACTCGGTGCGAAGTGGAGCTAAAACGTTCCATATCGTATTGAATTATACCACGTAACAGATTAAAAGTCAATGCATACGCTTATTTTTATTATTACAATTACACCCCTTGAAACCTGTGTAAAACTCTGATACAATAACCCTCGATGATAACTGCAGAAAACAAAGCCCAGGCATTCGCCCTGACGCAAACGCACAAAACTGACGTTGGTAGCCCACAAGCTCAAGCGTCTGTTCTTACTGTACGTATTAAAGAGATCACTGAACACCTTAAGGTGAACAAGCACGACCACATGGCTCGTCGCGGTCTCGTGCAGATGGTAGGACGCCGAAAACGCCTTCTGAAATACTTAGAGGCAAAAGACTTCGAAGCTTATAAAGCTGTAGTCGCAAAACTAGGACTCCGCAAATAGCGGGGTTCTTTTTTTATAACGCAGTATACTAGTAAACGATATGCCACGACGTAAACCAGGGACAACCGGTCGTAAATTAAATACTCGTCAAAAAGTAACGGGTATTGCTCGTGTTGCCGCCATTACCTATAAAGCGTCGCCGCTCGCGGTTTTTGTAAAACTTGCCGGCACGTTAATTACTTCAATTCTGCCAATTGTGACCACATACTTTGCAGCTCTTACGACAACCGCACTCGCAAGTGCCTATGCCGGTGATGCAAATGCTGGTACGCGAGCCATTGAGTACGTACTTATTACCGCCGGCCTTGGTGTAGCGCTAACCGCCTGGGGAAGTATCGAGCAGTACGTGAACCAGTTTGTACGCTACAAAATTGACGCTGCTATTGGCGACCAACTCTATGAGCAGTTCCTTTCTCTCGATTTCTGGCGCTACGACGACAAAGAAACCGCCGACCTTTTCGACAAATCTCAGCAGTTTGCACGCTTGTTTGCTTACGTGTTCGATAGGCTCGCGTCAATCTTTACCTCTTTCATATCACTAGTCGCCGCGGTTGTTGCGATGATATTCGTCAGTTGGTGGTTGGCGCTTATTTTGCTTGCCGCGGTTATCCCAAGTGTGGTGATTCAATTTAGATTGTCTCGAAAACAGGTCCAGCACTGGAATAGTAATGTTGAGACGCGTCGCTCAAAAGATATGATTGAGTGGAATATGTTCCAGGTGTCCGCCATTGCCGAACTACGTCTATACGGCATGGTCCGCCACTTACTTGACCTTCGTATGAAGCTGCGTGACAAAGATGAAAAGGTCCGCATTGAATTTGAGCGTAAATATATTGGCCAGCAACTCGGTGCCGATGTACTTGAAGCAGCCGCCGAGGTAGTGGCGTTGATTTACATTACGCTGCAAATTATCGCCCACACCCAGCCGGTTGGTCAGTTTATTTACGTGCAACAAATTGTCTCGCGTGCGCTTGGCGGTTCCCGCAGTTTTGTGTCACAGCTCAGTAGTATCGATGAAGATATTGCGAATCTATTCGATTACAACGAATTTATGAACCTTCCAACTTCAAAAATGGGTACGAAACGCCTTCGAAAATTACCAAAATCAATCCGTTTCGAAAACGTCTCTTTCCATTATCCAAACAACGAGCAAATGGTGCTAAATGATGTCTCGCTTACTATTAAACAGGGTCAACACATAGCGATTGTCGGTGAGAATGGCGCAGGTAAATCAACCTTTGTGAAGTTGCTTTTGGGCCTATACAAACCAACCAGTGGTACCGTGTATGTTGATGATGCCAACCTGGCTGAAATTTCCAGCGATGACTGGCATAAATACCTCGGTGTCCTAACCCAAGATTCTAACCGCTATGCATTCGCCACCGCCCGCGATAATATTCTTCTTGGCGATGTAATGCACCCTGTCAGCAACGAACGCTTCGAAGCCGCTTTGGATGCAGCTGAAGCTCGGACCTTCCTCGAAAAGCTTCCTCGTGGCTTAGACAACTACGTAAACCAATGGATAGAGCACGATGACGGCACACCGGGTGTTGATTTGTCCGGTGGGCAGTGGCAACGGCTCGCATTGGCGCGAAACTTTTATCGCAACAGTCCAATTATTGTTCTCGATGAACCAACCAGCGCTATCGACGCCTTAGCTGAATCGCGTATTTTCGAACGACTCCTCAAAAAAGAAGACAAAACAATCATCACTATTAGCCACCGTGTTACGACTATCGAAAAGGCTGACGTTATTTATATGCTTGAAGACGGCAAGATAGTCGAGCAGGGGACACATGCCGAGCTTGTCGCTAAGAATGGCCAGTACTTGCGGATGTTTAAAAGCCAGTTAAGGCAGGTGTAATATGGGCGTTGCTAAAGTTTTAATTATTGACGAGCAAAACAAATATTTGATGCTTTGGCGAGGTGACCACCCTCGGCTGCCGAACGACCCTGATTTACCTGGTGGCACGATTGAAGCCGGCGAGACGCCTGAAGTTGCCGCAATTCGCGAAGTGCAGGAAGAGGCGGGGATTGCTATTGCGCCAAACGATATGAAGCTACTCTACAAAGGCCTTGATTATTCTATACACGGTGTTGAGTATTCGTTGTACGTCGCAACTTTAACTCCTCGCCCTACAGTTGCTTTAAGCTGGGAGCACGAAGGCTATAAATGGCTAGACGCCGATACGTTTTTAGCTGAGGCGAAAGACGCCACGGATACTTATATGCATATGGTGCATGACATAGTTTCAAAGAATCTCTAAGGTGTTAGCTCTAACCATAACCTTGACAAATATGCTAATTTATGTATAATGTTAACCATGAGCTTAATAGAACAAACACCAAAAACATTCGACAAACGTAAACAAGATCACGGTGATGCCGCTAGTAGTAAAGAAATCCGAAGGTCTACCTATGACAATGGAGTCTATCAAAAAAAGATTGCAGATAACGAAGACGCATATTTTAAAGATGCGGTTTCTGAACTAGCAATTGATTACGACTCTAGCCCCGATGAGCTTGAAGCAGCAGCCGATACAATTCTTGGCGAAACCGCCAAAGATTTTGAAAGTTCACCATTCCTCAAAGCAAGCGATGAAATTCTTAAGGCAATTGACGAGACCAACGATGAGGCGATGACTGAAATCGTCGACGAATACCGAAGTGTATATATTGAACGTCAAGAAGTACTTGCGAGTATCGACGACGAATCTGATGAAGCTGCGCTAGAACTAAAAGAACAGGCAGAACAGCTGCAAGCTGAACTTGAACTTCTTGAACAGCAAGCTATTGATATCGTTAATTCACAAGATACGTTCAAAACCGAAGCCGAGCTAGGTTTGAAGTCGAAGAAAGACATCCGTGATAAATTAGCAAAAATTGCTACCATTGACCACAACCCTGATGACGACCCGGAAGATCCGGATTACCAGTCACCAATACGTATTCGAAACCGGCTATAAACTTTAATAGCCTTAATAAACCCGCAGGTGCCAACGCGCTTGCGGGTTTAATTTTGTGTTCAAGTCGTTTGTGTTCAAGTGGGGGAGGTGCCCGATATCTGTTATAATAGATACAACCCACGCGACTAAGTGCTGGATAGAGCGGTTTGAAATGTAATTTCGAAACACTGTACCCGTTACTTGCTCGTACCTAAGTAGACAATCTTCAGGAGAGTGGGCCAATTTAAACAAGGAGGCCATTTTATGCCAACAATCAACCCTTACGGTAAGGATATTATTAAAGTAACTACCGAATTCGAAGGCAAGCCTTTGACATTGGAAGTAAACCGCGTTGGATTCCGTTCAACAGGAAGCGTACTTGTAAGCTACGGCGATACTGTCGTTCTTGGTACTGCACAAGTTGGTACACGCCCAGTTGTCCTTGATTACTTCCCGTTAAGCCTCGACTATGAAGAAAAGTTTTATGCAGCCGGTAAAATTAGTGGTAGCCGTTTCATTAAACGTGAAGGTCGCCCAAGCGACGAAGCTGTGCTTATTGGCCGTCTTATCGACCGTCCAATCCGTCCACTCTTTCCAAAGGGCTACCGCCAAGAAGTTCAAGTGGTTGCAGGTGTATTAAGCCTCGACCCAAGCTTCCGCCCAGATATGATTGCCATGATTGCGGCTTCTGCTGCCCTCATGCTTACTGGTACACCGTTTGATGGTCCAGTTGCTGGCCTTCGTATTGGCCGAGTAAATGGTGAGTTCAAAGCTTTCCTAAGCCCTGAAGAGCGTGAAGCAAGCGACCTTGACCTTGTTGTTGCTGGTATCGAAACCGGTATTACTATGGTTGAAGCTGGTGCAAACGAAGTGCCTGAAGAAGTTGTCGCTGACGCTTTAGCTTGGGCTTTCGAGCACTACCAACCGGCTATTAAACTACAACAAGAACTTGTTGCTAAGGTTCAACCAGTTGCTCAAGAATACACATTGGTTCTCCCGGACGAATCACTGCAAGTACTTGCTAACGAATGGGTAGACGGCAAACTTGGCGAAGCGATTCGTAAGCCATACCCAGAACGTAACGAAATGGTAAACCAACTTCGCCGTGCATTCCACGCTGACATGCTTGAACAATTTGCTGAAGAATACGCACACGGTAAATATGACGAAGCATTCACTGCTGCGCTTCACAACGATGTTCGTAAGGGGATTGTGGAACACAACGTTCGTCCTGATGGCCGCCAGTTTACTGAAATCCGTCCACTTTCAAGCGAAGTAGGGGTATTGCCTCGAACACACGGTTCATCAATCTTTACTCGGGGTATGACGCAGGCGCTCAACGTCGTAACTCTTGCTCCACTTAGTTATTCACAAATTGTTGATACGATGGAAATTACTGATGGCGAACGCCGTTACATGCACCACTACAACGCCCCAGGTTACACTGTCGGTGAAGTACAACGACTCGGTGGCCCAGGCCGTCGTGAAATTGGTCACGGGTTCCTTGCGGAACGTGCGCTTATTCCTGTACTTCCAGCTGAAGAAGATTTCCCATACGCTATCCGTAGCGTCACGGAAATTATGAGCCAAAACGGTTCAACTTCAATGGCTGCAACCTGTTCAAGCTGTTTAGCACTTATGGACGCAGGTGTCCCACTAACTGCAATGGTAAGTGGTATCGCTATGGGCCTTATGGTTGATGGCGACAAGCACTACGTACTTAGTGACATTGCTGATGCTGAAGACTTCGCTGGTGACATGGACTTCAAGTCTGCTGGTACATCAAAGGGTATTACTGCACTTCAAATGGACATGAAAGTTCACGGGCTTCCTGTTTCTATTTTGAAAGAAGCACTCCTTGCTGGAAAGATTGGCCGTGCGCACATCTTAGAAAGCATGGTGGAAACACTTGCTCAACCTCGAACTGAACTCAGCCCATACGCACCACGTATTGAGAAGATTAAAATCAACCCAGAAAAAATCGGTGCGGTTATTGGTAAGGGTGGAGAAGTGATTAACAAGATTACTTCTGAAACCGGCGCTTTGATTGATATCAAGGAAGATGGCCTCATTACTGTTGCTGGTTCTGACCCAGCTGGTATCGCCCGAGCTATCGAATGGATTAAGGGCCTTACTGAAGAAGCTGAAGTAGGAAAAATCTACCGCGGCCAAGTAGTAAGCATTAAAGACTTCGGTGCATTCGTAAACATCATGCCTGGCCAAGATGGAATGGTACACATTAGCCAACTATCGAACGAGCGTGTTGAACAAGTAGGAGACATCCTTACTGAAGGCGAAATGATTAACGTGAAGCTTGCCGGTATCGACGAGCGCGGACGTTTGAGCCTTACAATGATTGACGTTGAACAATAGTTTTAATACTGTGCTAACCGTGAGCGTAATGCTACAATAGCGGTAATGAATGACAAGGGTGGGGACGCGGCAAAACAAGTTGAAGATTTCTTATCTTTGTTTGAAAATGATACCGAAGCAGCAATCGCTGCAATAAAAGATTACACTCACAAACCCCTTGAAGATAACGGGAGCCAAGACTCAGCCGAATTACGCGCTCAGTTGGCTCCCGTTTCTCGTGGCGACACACCAATCATTTCCGTTCAATCGGTCACGAAAACCTATAAGATGGGCAAGCAGCGAGTGGAAGCTATTAACGATGTAAGCCTCGATATTTTTCCTGGAGAAATTGTCGCGATTGTCGGCCCAAGCGGCAGCGGTAAAAGTACCTTGTTGCAAATCTTAGGTTGCTTGGACACTCCTACGAAGGGTAAGGTGTTGGTTGATGGCAATGATATTACTCGTTTGGGCGATGGTAAACTCAGCCAGTTGCGCCGTTCAACTATTGGGTTCATCTTCCAGTCTTTTTATCTGCAGCCGTTTCTTCGCCTTGGTGATAACGTCGCGGTTCCAGCTATGTTTACGTCGAAAAAGCGTCGCGACATTAATGACGAAACAACTCAATTACTTGATAAAGTAGGGCTGCTGGATCGCCGAAGCCATTATCCGAAAGAAATGTCTGGTGGGCAAATTCAACGGGCTGCGATTGCCCGCGCACTTATTAATAAACCAAAAATTATTCTCGCCGACGAGCCAACGGGTAACCTCGATTCAAAAAACAGCGAAGCAATTATTGATTTGTTCAAAACTATTCGCGATCAGCTTGGTACAACAATTATTGTTGTTACTCATAACATTGAAGTTGCCTCAATGGCTGACCGAGTGATTCGTTTGAAAGATGGAGTGGTTGTATGATTCGCCCGCGTTACGCCCTGCAATTAGCTCGGACAAAACTCCGCTCGAAAAGGGGAGTGTTGGCTGCATCAATTATTGTTTCAAGTATTTTGTTTGCGGCGCTTATTGCTGCCGTTATTGTGTTCACTGGTGTACAAAAAAGTGCAGTGCGGTTTGTTGAGGCGGCGAACAATGACCAATATCTCGTTTCGGTGACGCCGAGCATTCCGCATAGTGTTACCGGCTTTTATGGAGAGGGTGACTTCAACCTTTCACTCGAAACCGTTCGGGCTATCAGGGCTTTCGAAAAACAATATTATGAGGCCGAGCGCGCTAAATACGCCGCTGCTAAAGTTGAGTACGATAAGACAACTGAGGTTAAGGCATTAAAGCCGTCGTCATTTGCTGACCCTAAACTCCCGGAAGAGCAGCGGGTAATGATTGAGTGGACATCGCCAGCGATTGACGCATTGCTAGAGCAAAAGTTTGAAGATTACTCGAAGACCGCAAAAAATAAAACCGCTGATATTCTCAAAATTAGCGCGCAGTATAACGCGACAAATTATTATGCACAGCGCTATTCGCAACTTCCAGGTATACCAACACTTCGCCTGATTCAGGACGGTAAAGAGAACTTTGCGGACGAGTACAAGAACGAACCTATGATAAGAACCGCTGATGTGAACACTATCCACAATGGTTCGTATGGGTTTGCTGACGATACACTACTTGTGCGCCATTTGCTGAAAACAGACCCTGCAGGACTAAAGGGAATTCCGGTTGTTCCATCTGCACAAGAAGTTGCAAAACTATTCGGCAAACAGCTCGACATTCCAGCTGAACCTGAGCAAGAAGCTGACAAGCTTGCGTGGCTAAAATCAGTACAAGAAAAAGCAAAGGGCTACACCTATCAAACTTGTTACCGAAACTCAGCCGAGGTTTCGATGCTCGAAAAAATCCAGTTTGATTATGTCGAGATGAAGGCGAATGAAGGCATTAAGGACTATCAAAAACCTGCGCTGCTTTATAAAACTCCAGAAACTGGCTGCGGTGATATAACCGTTGCTTCGGACACTCGAACGGCCGCTGAAAAAAGTGCCGTTACGAAATTCGAAAACGACCAGAAAAAGCTCGGAACCTACGTTGCGCCGAAACATCAAATCCTTACCTTTGAAATTGTTGGCCTGGTGTACTCACAACCGCTGACATTCGAGACAACAAACGCAAACGAATACATAAAAGGGCTACTGTCGAGTAATGGCTATATGAGCTCAACAAATACTTCGGCCAGTATTCCAACACAGATGTATGAAGCGCTGCCTGAATCTTTGAAATTCGACTCACTGAAAGATACCGAACCTGGCCGTTTTGTATCACGTTCGAAAGATGACTTTGAGCAACGCATTGTGGCATTCGCGACTATTGATGATGCCCGCCGTTTCGTAAACGAGGTGGGGTGCCGTTCGAATAGTGCCGACTGTAAAGAACTGTTTTATACGGACACTTATGGTTCGAATTACTTGCTCCTTGATGAGATAGGGAAGACCTTCCTAAAGGTCATGACAATCGCATTGCCAATTCTGCTTGGCTTCGCGTTCGTCATTATCTGGTTTACTATTTCCCGTATTATGGCTGAAACCGCCGAGAGACCGCCGTATACCGCGCTATGGGTGCAAAACGCGGGGACATACTGGCCATTTACGGCATGTACACGTTACTGGTTGCATTCCGGATTACCGTC
>Ga0247814_10000173_pt1 | contig 60758 bp, 52 predicted proteins | sample UWRJL179409R1_FD_179947 | JGI IMG/M metagenome (GOLD analysis project Ga0247814, IMG submission 179947) | Plant litter microbial communities from Arlington Agricultural Research Station in Wisconsin, United States - UWRJ-L179-409R-1 | ecosystem: Environmental > Terrestrial > Plant litter >... | reverse complement strand
AGGTAATTCAACGTGACCGGTCGCGCGCCTTTGCTGGTGCCTAGATAGTGGCCGTCGCCGTGGGTGGGAAGAAACCAGAAAACATCCATGACAAATCCTTTAAGTGTTCGGGCGGGCGCTGTACCTGTTGAACAGCTGTTGCTCAGGCAGCAATGGGGTCCAGTTATAAAGCGCCTGGTTTATTCCGCAAAATAACGTATATCCATATTTTTAGATCTTAAAGGCATAACAAAGAGGCGCCGAACCTAGAGCACTGTCGGTTGAAAGCCCTGCGCGCCGCTGTTTGCCTATATCCTCGGCCGATCATCTCCCATCTATTCCTTGAGACTTGCGCTCATGCTGCACAAAAATCTGATCCGCCGTCTGGACCTGATAACCCTTCAAGTGTTTGTTGCGGTGCATGAAGAAGGCACCTTGACCCGAGCGGCGGCGCGGGAGGCGATTGCGGTTTCGGCGGCGAGCAAGCGTCTGATGGAGCTGGAAGATGCGCTGGGAATCGGTCTGTTCGTGCGCAACGCCAAGGGCATGACCCTCACGGCCGCCGGGGAAACCTTGCTGCACCATGCCCGCCGCATGTTGTTCGACGTGGAAAAGATGGGCATGGAACTGGGCGAACACGTGCAAGGGTTACGCGGTTACGTGCGCATGCAGGCCAATCTCTCGGCGATCATCCAGTTTCTGCCCGAGGATCTGCATGAGTTCATCGCCTGCCATGCCCAGGTCAAAGTCGATCTGGAGGAGCGGCCCAGCACCGGCGTGGTTCAGGGCGTGATTGATGGCGTCGCGGACATTGGCATCTGTTCTGCCGACACCGACACCCATGACCTGTTCAGCGTGCCGTATCGCCGCGACAAACTCGTCGTCGTGATGCGCCCCGATCATCCGTTGGCGCAGCTGGATCAAGTGGCGTTCGTCGATACCCTGGACAGCGATCATATTGGCCTGCACGCCGCCAGTTCGATCCATATGCGCACTCAGGCGGCGGCGCGTTCAGCGGGTCGCGTGTTGCGCCTGCGTATTCATGTGCCGGGTTTCGATGCCGTGTGCCGCATGGTTCAGGCCGACATGGGCATTGGCATTTTGCCGCTCAAGGCTTTTGAATTGTTTGGTCGCGCACTTGGCCTCACTGCCGTCGCGCTGAACGACGACTGGTCCGAGCGCACGCTGGTCCTGATCACCCGCGAACAGGACGCACTGGCCCCGGTAAGCCGGATGCTGTTCGAGCATTTGCGTGGTCTTGAAAACTGATGGTGCCGCTGCTGTCCTGTTGGAGCGAGGCTTGCCCGCGAATCGGCAGTAGGAGCTACCGTAGGAGCGACCGTAGGAGCGACTTTAGTCGCGAGAGCGTCAATCGCCCTCCCGGCTAAAGCCGGTCCTACACCAAACCTCGCTTTTCGTTGTTTGATGAGCGGGCCGTTCGCGTTTCGCGAACGACCATTGCCAACTGAAGGTTGGATTTATCCGCGCCCGATCCTCTACGCTGGCTCCTATTCCAAGAACAAAAGAGGTAACTCACATGACTGCTCCTCTGAATGGCATTCGCGTCATAGAAATCGGCACCTTGATCGCCGCGCCGTTTGCCGCGCGCCTGATGGCCGAATTCGGTGCCGAGGTAATCAAGATTGAGGCCATGGGGCAGGGTGATCCTCTTCGCAAATGGCGAAAACTCCATGAAGGCACGTCCTTGTGGTGGTACCTGCAATCGCGCAACAAGAAATCCCTCGCGCTGAATCTGAAATCCCCCGAAGGCATCGCCATCGTCAAGCAGCTCGCCGAAAGCACCGACGTGCTGATCGAGAACCTGCGCCCCGGCGCCCTGGAAAAACTTGGCCTGGGCTGGGACGTGCTGCATGCCCTGAACCCGAAGCTGACCCTGGTGCGGATTTCCGGCTACGGCCAGACCGGCCCTTATCGTGATCGGCCGGGCTTCGGTGCCATCGGCGAAGCGATGGGCGGGATTCGCTACACCACCGGTACGCCGGGCACGCCACCGGCGCGGGTGGGTGTCAGCCTCGGCGACTCGCTGGCGTCGATGCATGCGGTGATGGGCGCCTTGATGGCCTTGCTGCGGGTCAAGACCGGGCAGGGCGACGGGCAAATCGTCGATGTGTCACTGGCCGAAAGCGTGTTCAACGTGATGGAAAGCCTGGTGCCGGAATACGACATGCTCGGTCACATTCGCGAGCGCAGCGGCGGTGCCTTGCCTGGTATTGCCCCATCCAACACCTACCCCACCGCAGATGGCGCCTATGTGGTGATCGCCGGCAACAGCGACCCGATCTTCAAGCGCCTGATGCTGGCCATCGGGCGCGCCGATCTGGGAGAAAACCCGGAGTTCGCCCACAACGACGGGCGTGCTGCGCAGTGCGCGCTGCTCGATGAAGCAATCAGCGTCTGGTCTTCCAGCCTGCCCATCGACGAGGTGCTGCGCGTCCTGGAGCAAGCCGAAGTCCCTGCCGGGCGGATCTACAACGTCGCCGACATTGTGGCCGATCCGCATTATCAGGCGCGGGGCATGATCCTCGACGCCGAGCTGCCTGGCGGTGCCGCAGTGAAAATGCCCGGCATCGTTCCCAAACTTTCGGAAACTCCCGGCGAAGTGAACTGGCAGGGCCCGAGCCTGGGCCAGCACACCGACAGCGTGCTCGACAGCCTAGGCATCACCGCTGCCGACATCCAGCGGCTCAAACAGGAAGGAGTGGTGCAATGATCACTGACTATTCCGAGCGCTTGATCGTCCAGGAAGTTGCCCCGCGCGACGGTTTGCAGATTGAGCCAAAGTGGGTCGAAACCGCCGACAAGATCGCGCTGATTGATCAGCTGTCGCTGGCAGGCTTTTCCCGGATTGAAGCAGGGTCTTTCGTGTCTCCCAAAGCGATTCCGGCCCTGCGCGATGGCGATGAAGTCTTTCGTCGTATTCGGCGTCAGGCGGGCGTCATCTACGTCGCGCTGATTCCCAACCTCAAGGGTGCGCAACGTGCGCTGGAGGCGGGTGCCGATGAGCTGAACCTGGTGATGTCCGCCAGCCAGACCCACAACCTGGCGAACATGCGCATGCGTTGCGAGCAATCCCTGGCGGCATTTGGCGATGTGGTAGCACTGACTCGCCGGACGACAGTTAGCCTCAATGGCTCAATCGCCACCACTTTTGGCTGCCCGTTCGAAGGACCGATCAGCGAAGACCGAGTGCTGCAAATCGTCGACGCGTATCTGGAGCTGGGCATGCAAGGCATCAGCCTGGCGGACACCACCGGCATGGCCAATCCACGTCAGGTCCACCGATTGGTCCAGCGGGTGTTGAGCCGGGTTCCGGCAGCGGCGTTGACCTTGCACTTTCATAACACCCGAGGCCTTGGTCTGAGCAATGTGCTGGCGGCGTATGAGGCTGGCGCGCGCCGGTTCGATGCATCCCTCGGTGGCCTCGGAGGTTGCCCGTTCGCCCCTGGTGCATCCGGAAATATCTGCACCGAGGATCTGGTGAACATGTGCGAGGAAATGGGTATCCAGACCGGTATCGATTTGCCGCACCTCTTGAAGCTTTCCCGGCAACTGCCGGACCTGCTGGGCCATGAAATGCCCGGGCAGGTCGCCAAGGCAGGACGCAACAGCGACCTGCATCCCGCGCCGACCAACCTGCCGGGTTGAGTCAACGCAACACCGTTAGCGCTTGAATGGGGCCAGTACCCCTTCCTACCAGACAACAAAAACAAACGGCCTCCTTTGAAGGGGCCGCCTGGAGACACGCACATGACCGTTTCTGTTTTGAACGCGGGCAGTACCCCCGCGCAGATCGCCGACGCCGAAAAATCGCTGGTTCGCAAAGTGGCCTGGCGGCTGATGCCGTTGATCATGGTGTGCTACCTGTTCGCATTTTTCGATCGCATCAACATCAGCTTCGCCAAGTTTCAGTTGCAGGCTGACCTCAGCCTTAGCGATACCGCCTATGGCCTGGGTGCCGGGTTGTTCGTGGTCGGTTATGTGCTGTTCGAAGTGCCGAGCAACATCATGCTCTACAAGGTCGGCGCGCGACGCTGGATCGCCAGGATCATGATGTCGTGGGGTGTTGCGACGGCCTTGATGGTGTTCGTCAACACTGAATGGCAGTTCTATGCGCTGCGCTTCATCATCGGCGCCATGGAAGCCGGTTTCGCCCCGGGCGTCTTGTATTACCTGACCTTGTGGTTCCCGCAGACCTACCGGGGGCGGATCACCTCGATCCTGTTCCTGGCCTCAGCGTTCGCCGGATTGATCGGCGCGCCGGTTTCGGGTTTGGTGCTGGGACACATGGACGGCTTGCTCGACATGCGCGGCTGGCATTGGCTGTTCCTATTGGGCGGCTTGCCGTGCATCGGCCTCGGCCTGGTGGTGCTGCTGGTGCTCAAGGACAAAATCGCCGATGCCCATTGGCTCACCGCTGAAGAAAAAACCTACCTCTCCAGCCGCATCGCCCAGCATGAGCCGCACAAACATGGCGGATCGTTGCTCAGCGCACTGAAGATGCCCGGCTTCCTCATGTTGGGGCTGATTTACTTCCTGATTCAGGTGGCGTCCTACGGCCTGAATTTCTGGGCCCCGCAGCTGATTCGCAGCGCCGGTACGGAAAGCCCGGTGGTGATCGGTTTGCTGACGGCGATTCCGTACGTCTTCGGCGCAATCAGCATGGTGGTGGTCGGTCGCTTGTCCGACTCCAGTGGCGAACGGCGCAAATACGTCTGCGGGCTGGTCGTCCTCGGCGCTGTCGGTTTCTTCAGCGCCGGGATTTTCGCCCAGCACACCGTGTTCCTGATCATCTCCCTGGCCATGCTGGGCGCAGGCATCGTCGCCTCGATCCCGGCGTTCTGGACCTTGCCTCCAAAGCTGCTGGCCGGCGCGGGTGCCGGTGCTGCCGGCGGCATCGCCCTGATCAACACAATGGGCCAGTTCGGCGGCATCGTCAGCCCGGTCATGGTCGGCCGCATCAAAGACCTGACCGGCAGCACCACGCCAGCGCTCTACGTCATCGGCGTCTCCAGCCTGCTCGCCGCCGCGCTGTTGCTGTGGGGGTTGCCGGCGAAGTTGCGGACGTTGGATAAAAGTGAGGGCTAACGATTAAGTCATTTAAGGCTAAACCCGCTCCGGCGGGTTTTTTCCTGTCTGTAACGCCCGTCGTCCCTTCGAAACTTTTGCCGCGCCGCTCCTGTCACTTTTAAACACCTCAGACAGGGAATCAGGCGATGGCAAGGGCAATCTGGAAAGGCGCGATCAGTTTTGGGCTGGTGCATATTCCTGTCGCGCTGGTGTCGGCGACTTCTTCGCAGGGCGTAGATTTCGACTGGCTCGACAAGCGCAGCATGGAGCCGGTGGGCTACAAACGCATCAACAAGGTCACCGGCAAGGAGATGACCAAGGAAAACATCGTCAAAGGTGTGCAATACGAGAAGGGCCAATATGTGGTGCTCAGCGAAGAAGAAATTCGCGCGGCGCACCCCAAGTCGACCCAGACCATCGAAATCTTCGGCTTCGTCGACAGTAAGCAAATCCCTCTGCAACACATCGAAACCCCGTATTTCCTCGCCCCGGACAAGCGCGGCGAAAAGGTTTATGCGTTGCTTCGCGAAACCCTGAATGAAACCAAAAAAGTCGCCCTGGCCAATGTGGTGCTGCACACCCGCCAGCATCTGGCGGCGGTGATGCCGCTGGAGTCGGCGATGGTGCTGGTGATTCTGCGCTGGCCCTCGGAAGTGCGCGGTCTGGAGACTCTGGAGCTTACCGATGCGGTCACCGACGTCAAACTCAGCAAGGCGGAGCTGAGCATGGCCAAGCGCCTGGTTGAGGACATGAGTGCCGACTGGCAGCCGGAGGATTATCGCGACACCTTCCAGGACCAGATCATGCACCTGGTGGAAACCAAGGCACGCGAAGGCAAACTCGAAACCGTGGAAACCGATACCGAAGACACAGAACGTAAAAGCGCGGACGTCATCGACCTTACCGAATTGCTCAAGCGCAGTTTGGCGGGCAAAAGCGCTGGCAGTAAAAGCGCGGCCAAACCGGCCGGCAAGCCAGGTTCCAAAACAACTTCCAAGACTGCTGCCGAGGCTCCCGCCAAGCGCCGGGCCCCGGCGCGCAAGAAAACAACCAAGGCTTCCTGACAACAGGCTAGAGGATTAACCATGGCCAAGCCGGTGAGTGAATACGCACGCAAGCGCAACTTCGACATCACTTCCGAGCCTGCGGATTCGCCTGCGCGTAGCAAGAGCAAGGAAAAGGGCAAGGACGCCGCGAAGGCGTTGAGCTTTGTCATTCACAAGCACGATGCGCGCAGCCTGCATTACGATTTTCGCCTTGAGCTGGGTGGCACGCTGAAAAGCTGGGCAGTGCCCAAAGGCCCGAGCCTCGATCCGGCCAACAAGCGTCTGGCGGTGCAGGTTGAAGACCATCCGCTGGGTTACGCCAGTTTCGAAGGCAGCATTCCCGAAGGCCAATACGGCGCGGGTGATGTGATCGTCTGGGACCGGGGGATCTGGCAACCGCACGGCGATCCTCGTGACACTTACAAGCAGGGCAAGCTCAAATTCACGCTGGTCGGGGAAAAACTGAGCGGCGACTGGACGCTGGTCCGCACCCGGCTCAAGGGCAGCAGCGACAAGCCCCAGTGGCTGCTGATCAAGGAGAAGGACGAAGTGGCTCGCTCTGGTGATGAATACGACATCGTCCAGGATCAACCGCAAAGTGTGGTGAGCGGCGCGTTGGTGAGTAAGGAACGGGCGTCCGCGCCACCCGCCAGGGCCAAACGCAAAACCGCGGTTACTGCGCCTGAAAAACCGGCGACCAAGCCCAAAGCCGCAAAAAAAGCCGCTGCAGTTCCCGATAAGCTGACCCCGCAACTGGCGACGCTGGTGGATGCTCCGCCCGACGGTGACTGGCTGTATGAAGTCAAATTCGATGGTTATCGCATCCTGACGCAAATCCTCGGTGGTGAAGTGCGTCTGTTCAGTCGCAATGGCAACGACTGGACCGAACGGCTGCCTTTGCAAGCCAAGGCCCTCGCTGCGTTGGGGCTTGGTGATAGCTGGCTGGATGGTGAAATGGTCATGCTCAACGAGCAGGGTTTGTCGGATTTTCAGGCGTTGCAGAACGCCTTTGAACTGGGCCGCAGCAAAGACATTGTTTATTACTTGTTCGACGTGCCCTTTCTCAACGGGCAAGACCTGTGCGATATGCCCATCGAGGAGCGACGTGCGGCGTTGAAACAGTTGCTGGGCAAACAGCGCAGTAAATTGCTGCGCTTTTCCGATGCGTTCCGTTCCGCCCACAAGGATATTGTGGAAAGCGCCAGCGCCATGGGGCTGGAAGGGGTTATCGGCAAGCGGCCGGGCAGTGCTTATGTCAGCAAACGCAGTCCGGACTGGATCAAGCTCAAATGCCGGCTGCGTCAGGAGTTCGTGATTGTCGGCTACACACAGCCCCAAGGCAGCCGCAGCGATTTCGGCGCGATACTGCTGGCGGTCAATGAAGAGGGCGAGAATCCGGGCCTGGTGTACGCCGGCAAGGTCGGCACCGGCTTCAACCGGAGCACCCTCAAACAGCTCGGCGAACGCATGATTGAGCTTGAACGCAGCTCATCGCCGCTGGCGAAAAAACTGACCAGTGCCCAGGGCCGGGGCGTGCACTGGATCGAGCCGGAACTGGTCTGCGAAGCGGAGTTCGCCGAGTGGACTCGCGAAGGCATTGTGCGTCAGGCGGCATTTGTCGGCTTGCGCACCGACAAGCCAGCGAGTCAGGTCATCCATGAGCATCCTCGCGCGGCCACCGAACTCAAGGGCGCGTTCAAGCCCAAGGCACGCAAGGCAACCAGTGAAACTGCCAAGAAATCCGCAAAGTCAGCAAAAAACCGCATCGATGTGGCGGGCGTCAGTATCAGTCATCCAGACCGGGTGATCGACGCCGAAAGCGGCATCCTCAAAGTGGACCTGGCCCACTATTACGAAACCGTCGCCGACTGGATCCTGCCGCACTTGAAAAACCGCCCGGTGGCTTTGCTGCGCTGTCCCGAAGGTGTCGGGGGCGAACAGTTTTTTCAGAAGCACGCCGAGCGACTGAAAATCCCCAATATCAAGCAGCTCAAGGCCGGACTCGACCCTGGGCATGCGCGGTTGATGGAAATCGACACCGTGCAGGCTCTGGTGGGCGCGGCGCAGATGGGGACGATCGAATTGCATCGCTGGGGCGCGACCAGTGATCGGATCGAGACGCCGGATCACTTTGTGCTGGACCTCGATCCCGACGACAAACTGCCGTGGCGCAGCATCATCGAAGCGACGCAGATGACGCTATCAGTGCTCGACGAGCTGGGACTGCAGGCGTTCATCAAGACCAGCGGCGGCAAAGGCATGCACATCATCGTACCTTTGGCGCGGCAGGCGGATTGGGACACCGTCAAAGCCTTCGCCAAGGCCGTCGCCGAGTTCATCAGCCAACAACTGCCCGAACGCTTCACGGCAACCATGGGCCCGAAAAACCGGGTGGGAAAAGTGTTTATCGATTACCTGCGCAATACCCGTGGCGCAAGTACGGTGGTGGCCTATTCGGCCCGCGCCCGGCCGGGCCTGCCGGTATCGGTGCCGATTGCCCGTGATGAGCTGGAGGGTTTGACGTCAGCCGGGCAATGGAATGTCGGCAACGTGCAAGAGCGGCTGAGTACCCTGAAGTCCGACCCGTGGGCCGGCTACCAGAATCGCCAGCGCATCACCCGGAAAATGTGGGCGCAATTGGGGCACAAGCGCTAGCCAATACGCGGCTGCAAGGCCTTCACTTACCTGGGTTATGCAGCTGGTGAGTGTCGGCCTGTTCCGCTGGATAGAACTCACCCTGCATGTCCATTTGTGCCAGACGCTGGCGAACGGCGTCTTCGACGCTGCGGATCAGGGGCTGGTCTTCGATATCGTCCACGCTCAGCCATAAACGATTGACGTTCTGACCATGGGTGCCTTCGCTCATCATGTCGTGGGTGAACAGTTGCTCGCCGCGCCACAGGCACAGCTTGGGTTGCAGAGGATCGTTCTCCTGCGGTGCTGGCGATGATGAAAGCCAGATTTCATTGATCATGCGCAGATCAACAGTGGCCAGTTGCTCGATGGAAATGACGGTGCTCATAAGGTTATTGCTCTTCGTCGCGGGTTGCAGGTCTGACGTACGAGTGAGGCAGTCGTTCAACCCTCCGGACGAGCGCCTTTTGAACCGACCCGGACAGGCACGGTCGATCAATCAATAGCCGCCAAGGAAAGTCGCGATGCCGATCCACGGATTTTTGCCCTGTCACCCCGGCGATTCGCTGTGATGCCGGTTGCCGCCACGTCGAAATGGGTCAAGGTTGAACCTGCGGAAAAGGCTGCCTTGCTGTTGGGGTTCGCCTTTCATTTCTGTGTGCTGGCCAGCTACTACCTGGTCCGGCCGCTGCGGGATGCGCTGGGCCTGGAAGGCGGCGCGGACAAATTGCAATGGCTGTTCACCGCGACGTTCGTGGCAATGCTGGTGATGGTCCCACTGTTTGGCGCGCTGGTTTCCCGCTTGCCGCCCAGACGCTTTGTCCCCTTGGTCTATCGCCTGATCGCGTTGTCGATGCTGGTGTTCGGCGTGCTGATCGCCAATCACGCCGCGCCCGTGGCGGTAGGCCGTGTGTTCTTCGTCTGGATCAGCATTTACAACCTGTTCATCGTCTCCATTTTCTGGAGTGTGCTGGTGGACCGGTTTTCCAGCGAGCAAGGGCGGCGACTGTTCGGTTTCATTGCTGCGGGCGGCACGCTGGGCACCTTCATCGGGCCCTTGCTCGCGGCAACCATGGCGACCCGCCTTGGCCCGATTGCCTTGACCTTCGCTGCCGCAGTGCTGCTTGAAGCGGCGGTGCAATGTTATCGGGCGTTGCTGAGTCGGACCCAGAGCCAGGACCGGGCCGTGTCCAGGGATGAGCAGCGCATGGGCGGCGGCATGCTGGCGGGCGTAACGCTGATCACGCGCTCGCCGTATCTGTTCGGGTTGGTGCTGTTCATGCTGCTGCACACCAGCGCGGCGACCCTGTTGTATTTCGAGCAAGGTCGGATTGTCGCTGGCAGCTACGCTGACGTAGGGAGCCGGACGCAGTTTTTTGCGACGGTCGACCTGATTGTGTCGGCCTTGACGCTGATCTTCCAGCTGGCGCTGACGGCACCGTTGATCCGCCTGGTCGGCATCGGCGGTGCGCTGGTGGCGCTGCCTTTGGCGACAGTGGCGGCTTTCACGGCCATGGCTCTGGCGCCGGTTCCCACGACCGTCGCGTTGGCGCAAGGGCTGCGGCGTGCTGTGGAGTTCGCCATTGTCCGGCCCGGTCGCGAAGTGCTGTGGACCGTGGTGAGCCGGGAGGAAAAGTACAAGGCCAAGAATGTCATCGAAACCGTGGTGTACCGGGGCGGCGACGCCGCGAGTGGCTGGTTGTCCGTTGGATTGACGGCGCTGGGTACGGGTTTCGGGCTGTTGGCTATGGTTATCGTGCCCTTTGCCGGGCTTTGGGCCTGGCTGTGTTTCTGGCTGGCAAAGCGTCAGGCACAGCGGGCGACCACGAACGACAGATAAGGGGAAACTCATGTCCGACCCTGCTGTTTTCTCGCGCAGAAGAATTCTCACACTGGCGGCTGGCCTATCGGCGGCTTTCGCGTTCGACACGGCAACTGGCGAGTCCAGGCCGCCAACCATTCCTTCGCCGACTTCACCCTCGACCTTGCCGACAGGAGCCAGAAAAATGCTGACCCGCGCCATTCCCTTCAGCAACGAGCCGCTGCCAATGATCGGGCTGGGCACTTATCGCGGTTTTGACGTGGCCACCTCCAGCGCGGCCTACAAAAGCCTGCCTGCGGTCATCGATGCCCTGTTCGCCGCCGGCGGCACGCTGATCGACAGCTCACCCATGTACGGCCGCGCGGAGCAGTCCACTGGCGAACTGTTGTCCATCCATCAACCCAGCTCGCCTGCGTTTCTCGCCACCAAGGTGTGGACGCGCGGCCGCAAGGAGGGGATTGCGCAGATGGAAGAGTCGTTCCGGTTGCTGCGCACTGAACGCATCGATTTGATGCAGATTCACAATCTGCTCGACTGGAAAACCCATCTGCCGACGCTGCGCCAATGGAAAGAAGAAGGCCGCATTCGCTACATCGGCATTACGCATTACACGTCGTCGGCGTATGCCGATGTGGAAGCGGTGCTGAAGGCCGAGCAGCTGGATTTTCTGCAGATCAACTATGCACTGGACGACCGGGCTGCCGAGGCGCGTCTGTTGCCTCTTTGCCGGGAGCGCGGCGTCGCGGTGATCTGCAATCGGCCGTTTGGCGGCGGCGGTTTGCTGGGCCGACTCAAGGACAAGCCGTTACCAGGCTGGGCGGCACAGGTGCAAGTGACGAGCTGGGCGCAGCTGGCGCTCAAATTCCTGCTCGCCCATTCGGCGGTGACCTGCGTCATTCCCGGCACCGGCAATCCGCGTTACATGGCGGAAAATGCAGGCGCCGGATTTGGCCCGATGCTCACCGATGCCCAGCGGCAGCAGCTGATTGCGTTGGTGGGGTAGGGTCAGGCAACGCCGCCGTTGATAGCTGCGTGCAGCAAACAAAGAACAAGTCCCCTCCTACCGTTTCGCACAATCAGGTAGGACCGGACTTGTCCGGGAAGAGGCCGGTTCATTCACCGCATCTCCTCGTCAGAACTGCCGCATTCCGGATAAATCCGGTCCCACCTGTCTGAATTGGATCCTACAGCCCCCTAGCGATTCACCACCTTCGCCGGTAACGCCACCACCAGCAGACTGCTCAAAACCAGGCATACGGCGAAGAACCACATGACGCCCGCGCTGCTGCCGGTGACGTCCATTGCAATGCCCATCAGTGAATTGCTCACCAGGCCCGCGATGTTCGCCAATGAGCAGGCCAGCGCGAAGCCGGTCGCGGCGGCGCGGCCTTTGAGGAAGGTCGCCGGCAGGCTGAAGAACGCGGGCAACGCGCCGAATATCCCTGCGGATGCAATCGCGAACAGCAGCACGGTTGCCACCACGTCATGAACAAAAAAAGTGCTGCCAGCCATGGCCGCCGCGCCGATCAGGTACGGCACAATGATGTGCCAGCGCCGTTCCCGATGCCGGTCCGAACTGGCGCCGATAAACAGCATGCCCATGAGTGCGGCAATGCTCGGCAGCGCGGTCAGCACACCGATGTGGAAGGTATCAGTCACCCCCGCATTGCGGATGAACGTCGGCATCCAGAAACCCATGGCGTAGGCGCTGAGCAGCATGGAGAAGTCGATGCCGCCGAGCATCCAGACCTTGAGATTGAAGAACCCGTCGCGAAAGCTGTATTTGCTGCCCTTTTCATCGGCGGCATCCAGGGCCAGTTCGCTTTCCAGCAGACGCTTTTGCGTGTCATCCAGCCAGCGGGCCTGGCGATGATTGTTCGGCAACATCCAGAAGGCCAAAATCCCCAGCAGGACGCTCGGCACCGCTTCGAGCAAGAACAGCCATTGCCAGCCGCGCAGCCCGGCGGTCTGGTCGAAGTGGCTCATGATCCAGCCGGACAATGGGCCGCCGATGATGCTCGACAGCGGCAGGCCGAGCATGAACAGGGCAATGATGCGGCCGCGTCGATAGGTGGGGAACCAGGTGGTCAGGTAAAACAAGACGCCGGGCAGAAAACCGGCTTCGGCGACGCCAAGCAGAAAGCGCAGCACATAGAACTGCGTCGTCGTGGTGACCAACATCGTGCAAGCCGACAGCAGGCCCCAGGTGATCATGATCCGGGCAATCCAGATCCTGGCGCCGATCCTTTCCAGGACCAGATTGCTGGGCACTTCGAACAGGATGTAGCCGACAAAAAACAGCCCGGCGCCCAGGCCGAAGGCGGTCTCGCTGAAGTGCAGTTGATCGAGCATCTGCAATTTGGCGAAACCGATGTTGATCCGGTCCAGATAGGCCGCCAGATAACAGAAGCACAGGAATGGAATCAGCTTCCAGGTGATTTTCCGGTACAGCGCTTTGATGGGGTCGTTGAGGTCGGTCAATGTGTTTTTTACATCTGCTGGGGGCATGAATGAGTCCTGGCGACTGCGGGGCTGATCAATAAGAGGCCAGCGAAGATAGAAGGATTTTTGAACAAAGGTGAGGAGAAATGTACTCGCGGTTTGAGTGATGCGTCTTTAAAAGAAGTAGGACGCGTCTGTAGTCGCAATGTTAATACCCGTAGCCAGCGGCTTGAAGCCTTGGAAGTTACCCGAAAGCCTGGGTTTGCCCCTCAGGCGCCTGAAAAAAGTAGCGGCGATCTGGGTTTAAATAGCCGCTTTGCGCAGGGCAACTTTCATCAGTTGCTCCATTACTGCTCATATTTCATGAAGTAACCACTTCACAAACGCCACGGATGGCTTTTTGAAAAGGGAGAGCACGCCATGGGCGAGCCCGTCATGGCGCCTGAAAGGACCGTGACCTTGCGGGTCAATGGCCAGACCGCTGCTGTCACCGCCATGCTTGATACACCGCTGTTGCTGGTGTTACGCAATGACTTGCAACTCAACGGCCCGAAATACGGCTGCGGGTTGGGGGAATGCGGCGCCTGCACGGTGACCATCGACGGGATCGCCGCGCGCGCGTGTGTGTTTCCCCTGGGCGGCGCTCAGGGGCGGGAAATCACCACCCTGGAAGGCCTCGGCAACCGCCAGCGTCCGCATCCGGTGCAACAGGCATTCATCGACGAGCAGGCCGCGCAATGCGGCTACTGCATGAACGGCATGATCATGACCGCCAAGGCGTTGCTTGATCGTATCCCCCAGCCCACTGACGCCCAGATTCGCCACGAGCTGGCGGGCAATCTCTGCCGCTGCGGCACCCACCTTGAAATACTTCGTGCGGTGCGGCGTGCCGCGCGCCAGACGCCTTGAACGGATCACCCTCATGCCCCAAACCTTGCTCAACCGTGACCAATTGCTGGCCAAAACCGGTGTACTGCTGATCATCGACACCCTCGAACCCGCCTCGGCGCCGTTGGCCAAAGGCGGGGTGCCGCTGCCCAGGCCGCCGGAGAGGGCGCTGTTCATCGCCGTCAATGATGACGGCTATGTCTACGCGTTCAACGGTCATGTCGACCTCGGCACCGGAGTTCGCACGGCATTGGCGCAGATCGTTGCCGAAGAACTGGATGTGGCGCTGGAGCAGGTATGCATGATGCTTGGCGACACCGCCAATACACCGGATCAGGGGCCGACCATTGCCAGCGCGACGATCCAGATTGCCGCGATCCCGTTGCGCAATGCCGCTGCAGAAGCGCGCCGCTTTCTGCTGCAGCGCGCGGCGCAGCGTCTGGACGTCACGCTTGAATCGTTGAGCATTGATCGTGGAGAAGTGACGGCAGGTGATGGCCGGACGCTGAGTTTTGCCGAGCTGGTCGCGGATGAGCACAACGAACTGGGCATTTCCGGCACTGCACCGCTGAAAGATGTCGCGGCCTATCGCCTGGTCGGCAAAGGCGCAGCGCGGCTGGATATTCCCGGCAAAGCCACGGGCGAGCTGACCTACGTGCATGACATGCGCTTGCCGAACATGCTTCACGGTCGAGTGATTCGTCCACCTTATGCGGGCCTGGACAGTGGCGATTTTGTTGGCAACAGCCTGCTGGAAGTTGACGAAGCCTCGATCGCCCAGGTTCCGGGTGTGGTTCGGGTGGTGGTGATTCGGGATTTTGTCGGCGTGGTTGCGTTGCGCGAAGAACAGGCCGCGAAGGCTGCGCAGCTGCTCAAGGTCACCTGGAAAGCCTGGAATCACAAGCTGCCGGACATGGATGATGTTGCCCAGGCGATCCGCACCAACCCCCACGTGCAGCGGGTCGTGCTGGATCAGGGCGATATCGAAAGCGCACTCGCCCAGGCCAGCCAGCGCATGCCGCGTCGTTATGTCTGGCCGTACCAGATGCACGCTTCCATCGGCCCGTCTTGCGCGCTGGCGGATTATCAGCCAGAAGGCTTGCGCGTCTGGTCCGGCACGCAGAACCCGCATCTGCTGCGCGCTGACCTGGCCTGGCTGCTGGAATACCCTGAAGAACGCATTGAAATCATCCGCATGGAAGCTTCCGGCTGTTACGGGCGCAACTGTGCCGATGATGTGAGCGCTGACGCCGCGTTGCTGTCCCGCGCCGTCGGTTTGCCGGTGCGCGTGCAGCTGACTCGTGAGCAAGAACATGTCTGGGAACCCAAAGGGGCGGCCCAACTGATGGAAGTCGATGGCGGCCTGAACGCCGACGGCGCAGTAGCCGGTTATGATTTCACGACCAGTTTTCCGTCCAACGACGCGCCAACCCTGGCGCTGTTGCTGACCGCTCGCGTCGAGCCGGTGGCGGCGATCTTCGAGATGGGCGATCGCACCTCGGTTGCGCCTTATGCCTTCGAACATATGCGCGTGACCATCAACGATATGGCGCCCATGGTCCGCGCATCGTGGATGCGTGGAGTGTCGGCGCTGCCCAACACCTTCGCTCATGAGTCCTATATCGATGAGCTGGCGTTCGCGGCAGGCGTTGATCCTGTGGAATATCGTCTGCGTTATCTACACGACGCGCGCGGGGCAGCGCTGATCAGGGCTACTGCGGCCCGCGCGCAATGGACGCCACGCCGCGAACCGATGACGATCCCCGAGCAGGACAACGTGCTGCGTGGACGCGGCTTTGCTTATGCGCGTTATATGCACAGCAAGTTTCCCGGTTCCGGCGCAGCGTGGGCGGCATGGGTGGCCGACGTTGCAGTAGACAGGTTGAGTGGCGAAGTGTCGGTGACCCGCGTGGTGGTGGGGCATGACGCCGGCATGATGATCAATCCGGCAGGGGTGCAACATCAGATTCACGGCAACGTCATTCAATCCACCAGCCGTGTGCTCAAGGAACAGGTGACTTTCGAAGCGTCCACGGTTGCCAGCAAGGAATGGGGCGGTTATCCGATCCTGACCTTCCCGCAGGTGCCGGACATCGATGTGTTGATGATGCCTCGCCAGAACGAGCCGCCGCTGGGCGCGGGGGAGTCGGCTGCGGTGCCCAGCGCGGCGGCCATTGCCAACGCGGTCTACGACGCCACCGGGATCCGCTTTCGCGAACTGCCGATCACTGCCGAGCGGGTGCTGGCGGCGCTCAACGCTGCAGATGGCCAAGGCGAAGGTAGTCCGCCTGTAGCTGCGAAAGCCAAACGCTTCAGAGGATTGTTGGGTTCGATGATTCTGGCATTCGGCGCCTTACTGGGCAGCGCATTGCCGTGGCGTGCTGAAATCAGTCCGATTGCGCCGCCCGATCCTGGCACCTGGTCAGCCGCTACGCTGGAACGTGGCCGTTTGCTGGCGGCGGCGGGGGACTGCGCGGTCTGTCATACCGCGCCAGATGGAGCAAGTAATGCGGGCGGGCGGGCCTTGCAAACGCCGTTTGGCACCCTGTACACCCGCAACATCACGCCGGATGCGCAAACCGGGATCGGTAACTGGTCGTATCCGGCCTTCGAGCGAGCCATGCGCCAGGGCATCAGTCGCGATGGCAAGCATCTGTATCCGGCGTTCCCCTACACCGCCTTCAGAAATATCAACGATGCCGACATGCAGGCGCTCTACGCCTGGCTGATGACTCAGACACCCGTCAGCCAGCCGGCCAGAAGCAACGATCTGAGTTTTCCGTGGAACCTGCGGCCGCTGCTGGCTGGATGGAACGCGCTGTTTCTGCGCAGCGGGGAATCCAAGGCGCTGCCCGAACGCAGCGAACAGTGGAATCGCGGTGCGTATCTGGTCAACGGCCTCGGGCATTGCGCGGCCTGTCACTCGCCGCGTAATGCGCTGGGCGCGCAGAAGGGCGGTGCCTGGTTTCTGGCTGGCGGCACAGTGGATGGCTGGCAAGCGCCAGGGCTTAATGGCCTTTCGCAAACAGCAACGCCGTGGACCGAGGAGCACCTGTTCACTTACCTGAGCACTGGACATTCCGAGGCCCATGGCGTGGCGGCTGGCCCTATGGGGCCGGTGGTCGGCGAGTTGGCTAAATTGCCCGCTGCCGACATTCGCGCCATGGCGGTTTATCTGGTTTCGCTGGATGCATCGGCGGTGTCCCGGTCGCCGCCTGACGATGTACCGATCCCCACGCCGACGCTGGCGTCATTGAGCCGGGGCAAGCGTATTTTCGAAGGCGCCTGTCAGGGTTGTCATGCGGACGGGAAAGGGCCGAAATTGTTCGGGGTCAGTCCGGCACTGGCCCGCAACAGCAATCTGCACAGCCAGCAACCCGACAATTTGCTGAAGATCATCCTGCACGGCATTGCGACCCCGGCCACTCAGGATCTGGGTTACATGCCGGGCTTCAAAGACAGTTTTTCCGATACGCAGCTCAGCGACTTGACCGCGTATCTACGCAACCGATTTGCGCCGAATCAGCCCCAGTGGCGTGGCGTCAGGGAGAAAGTGGCCCAGTTGCGGGCCAATCCGGGAATGCATTGAAAGGTTAAAGAATGCGATACAACAACCGCTCGGCACGCACCCGGCTGACCCGCCGCAAAAAGGTCCTGACGGCGACCGGATATTCCATGAGGGTATCCAGCTCGTCGTACTTGCCGACGCGCTGGGTGTTGCGCATCAGACGTTCGATTTCGGCCTGGCGTGCGCTGATCCATTGACCCTTGGGATCGTCGATCAGCAGTGCGTTTTCCAAGTCCAGATTGAAGGCGCGCGGGTTCAGATTGTTGCCGGTCAGCAAGGTGTAACGGTCGTCGACCCACATGCCCTTGAGGTGGAAAGTGTTATCGCCTTCCTTCCACAGGTGCAGGTTCAATTGGTGGCGGGCAATGGAGGCTTTGTGCTTCTGGGCAAAACGCCGCAAGCTGATCTCGTAGAGATAAGGCAATGCCGAAATGACCTTGAACGGCTCATCAGGCGGGATAAAGAAGTCGTTAGCCTTCTTGTCGCCGATGATGATGTCGACCTTTACACCACGCTTGAGGGCGCGGTTGATTTCCCGCGTCACCGCCAGCGGCACGTTGAAATAAGGCGTGCAAATGGTCAGCTGGGTTTTGCTCGCCGCAATCAGTTCGAGAATCGTGCGATTGAGCGGGTTGCGTGGGCCGACCCCCAACAAGGGAATGACCCGCAACTCACCGTTTTCCTCTACGCCGGCTGACGTGTCGTAGACGGCGCGCTTGAGATGGTTGCGAAAGGCCCGGATTTCGCTGCGCAGGCTGCGGGACGTCGGCGGCGAAGGCAGGTCCAGGCGATGCACCGCTCCGGAAGGCAGGATGTCACGCTGCACCATGTCCTGGAACGCGTCGGCCAGCGGCGTGCTGTCCACCACGTGATAGCGGTCCAGACGGTATTTGTCGAGCTTGTGCAGGTAAACGTTATTGATGCTGGCGCCGCTGTAGATCACGGCGTCATCGATCACGCAGCCTTTCAAATGCAAGACCCCGAACAGCTCGCGGGTCTGGACTGGCACGCCGTAAATCGGCACTTCCTCGTCATATTCCAGATTCTGCGCCTGGTACCACGTGGAATTGCCCGGCTGGCGTCCCGCGCCAATCAGGCCACGCTGCGCCCGGAACCAGTCCACCAGCACCACCACATCCAGCTCGGGCCTGGCGGCTTTGGCGGCGTACAGTGCGTCGAGCATTTCCTGGCCGGCTTCGTCCTGCTGCAAGTACAAGGCGATGATGTAAATACGCCGGGTCGCCGAGGCGATTTTCTCCAGCAGGCAGCGACGGTAATCAGCAGCAGTGGGCAGAATCGTGAGGGCATCGCCGGGCAAGACAAAACCGCGCAGCGCTGCAAGGGTAGAGCGTCGGAAGTTGGACCGCATAAGCCTCTCGAAGGGGTAAACCAACAGCGCACGAGCTTACACCAGAGTCGAGGTCAGGTCGTGGATGCTCTTGAGAGATCCCGGACAAGTCCAGTCCTACCGAGTCAACACAACCCGGTAGGAGGGGACTCGTCCCCGAAGGCGTCAGTGCAAGCGCTGAAGATTGTCCTTGGCAAACCCGACGCCTTCCCGGACAAGTCCGGTCCTACCGAGTCAACACAACCCGGTAGGAGGGGACTTGTCCCCGAAGGCGTCAGTGCAAGCGCTGAAGATTGTCCTTGGCAAACCCGACGCCTTCCCGGACAAGTCCGGTCCTACCGAGTTAACACAACCTGGTAGGAGGGGACTTGTCCCCGAAGGCGTCAGTGCAAGCGCTGAAGATTGTCCTTGGCAAACCCGACGCCTTCCCGGACAAGTCCGGTCCTACCGAGTCAACACAACCCGGTAGGAGGGGACTTGTCCCCGAAGGCGACGTTACATCCGCCGAAGTTCCAAACCAGAACTGACGCCTTCGCGGGCAAGCCTCCAACGGGAAGTGCGTTGGTTGCTCAGTAACCGTTGCGCTTCAAGATCGCATCCATGCTTTCTGGCGCCGGCCGACCGTAGAACCTGAGCAGCTCCGAAGCGCGGTTGGTAAAGAAGCCATCCACGCCGTCTTCGCTGACTTTCTTGAAGTCCACTTCGTCATCGACGGTATAGGGATGCACCACCAGGCCTTTGTCATGAGCCATCTTGTTCATCCAGGGTTTGACCAGGTCCATGTAACTCTGATCGCCACCGTGAGTGAGTTTCGTAGAGGGACCGGTGCCAATCGCGCCGTGTGCCTTGGCCCAATCCATCCAGGCGGCAAACTCCGCTTCGGATTTGACCTCCTGCGCGCCGTAATAGCTGGCCTTGTCCTTGAAGCCTGAATCCTTGAAGGCTACGCCGGATTTCGGTTCGATCGATCCTTCTCCGATCCACAACAGCAGCACTTTCGGTACTTGCGGCATCTCTTTTTGCAGCAGTTCCAGACTGGGTTTCTCGAAGGTCTGCAACACCACACGCCCAGGCATGTGCGCCACGTTGACATGACCTGCGCTGGCGGCCGGGCGCGAAGTCAGCCAGCCGCGTTTATCCAGGTTCTTTTTCAAGTCGGCTTCAATGCCGGGAAACTGCGCAGGGACTTTAGTTTCGATATACAGGCCGGGCTTGTTGCTGCCGCCTTCGGCGATGTCGATCACTTCATCCAGGGTCAGGATTTGCAACCCGGCATAGCTGGCGCGCGCACGGTCGGGATAGGCCTTGTTGAACCAGGTTCCGGCGTCGAGTTGCTTGAGTTCGGCGAGGGTAAAGGTGCTGACCGGATCCTTGGCGCGCGCGGGGAAAACGTCGGCGACGTTGGTGGTGCGTACCAGAGTGTCGTCATGCAAGGCGATCAACACCCCGTCTTTGGTGCGCTGAATATCCATTTCCAGATAATCCGCCCCCAATTCACGGGCCACGGTGTAGGCCGGAATGGTTTCTTCTGGCGCGTCAAACGAAGCGCCGCGATGGGCAATGACCGCAGGCCATGGCAAACCGATCTTTTCACTCAACGCCTTGCCCGGCGCTTCGGCCGAAACCGCGACGGCCGATGACAGCAGCAAGCCTGTGAATACACTCGCTGCCAACAACTGGGCAATCGGGGTTTTACGAAACAGGTTGTTCGACATTCCTTTCAACATGGGCATGTAATTCCTTCTGATCGTCATGGATGACCGTCTTGATCCGCGCAAAGCATTACCAGCATCAAGCGGGACCGGCAAGGCGCCTGTCGCTTTCGGATGAGCCATGTCGCACCCAAACGCAGAGTTATTGAGAGGTTTGTGGCTCATCCGCACGCATTTGGGCACTATGGGTCTCATTTGTTATCAGCTTGCACGGCAAATGCGTCCGCTCCGTGAACGCGAGAATCTTCCAGGCAGTCTTTTTTATGGAAACCAACACTTACGCCGCGCTGGTGGGATTCGTCGATATGCTCATGGACGCCATTTGCGTTGTCGACTCGCAAGGCCGTTATGTGTACGTCAGCGCAGCCAGTGAGCGGATTTTCGGTTATTCACCCGCCGAGCTGATGGGCCGGCAGATGCTCGACCTGATTCATCCGGATGACCGGGAGCTCACGTTGGCTGCGGCTCGGGAGATCATGACCGGCGAGCCAAAGCTGCATTTCGAGAATCGCTACATCCATAAAGACGGGCATATCGTTCACATCATGTGGTCGGCGCGATGGTCCGAGGTGGACCGTCTGCGGATTGCGGTCGCCCGTGACATCACTCAGCTCAAGCGTTCCGAAGCCTTGCGCCAGGCACTGTTCGATATTTCCGAAGCGGCTCATTCGGCAGGAGATTTGGTCGAGCTGTTTCGGCATATGCATGAAATCATCGGCACCTTGCTGCCTGCGCAGAATTTTTCGGTCGCGCTGTTCGATCCGCTGCGTGTCCAGTTGAATTTCCCTTATCACATCGACGAGCAGGATCCGTTGCGGCAAAGTCCGCTGGCCCAAACCCTGGCCCTTGAAATCGCTGCCACGGGCACCGCTGTGCTTTTTTGCGCCTCAAGGAAAGCCTCGCTGTCGCAGGCCCTGATCAGCCTGATGGATGACAATTCATCGTGTTGGCTCGGTGTGCCGCTCAACGCGCAAAGCGGCACCATCGGTGCGTTGATGGTTAAAGGCCAGAGCGGAGAAGGGCACTACAGTGAACAGGATCAAGAGCTGTTGCAGTTCATCGCCAATCAGGCAACGGCCGCCATCGAGCGTCAGCGGATGCACGAGCGATTGCAGCAGATGGCGCAATTCGACCCGTTGACCCAGTTGCCCAACCGGATGTTGTTGCATGAACGACTGCTCGGTTCCCTGGAACGCGCACGGCTTAGCGAAGGACGTCTGGCGGTCCTTTATCTGGATCTGGATAAGTTCAAGCTGGTCAACGACACGTTTGGACATGCCGCAGGTGACGTACTCTTGCAGGAAGTCGCCCGCCGTCTTACCCATTGCGTACGTGAATCGGACACGGTCGCGCGGATCGGCGGGGACGAATTCATCGTTTTGCTGGATCGCGTCAGCAAGGATGATGACGCCAATATCGTGGCTGCCAAGATCCTTGCCGCACTCAATGAGCCCATCAACTTCAACGGCATCGACTGGCCGATAATGCCCAGCATCGGCGTTGCCCACTTCCCGGACGACGGCGCGGATCTGGCGCAGCTGTTCAAATATGCTGATGAAGCGATGTACCAGGCCAAGAAAAAGGGTGGCAACCGGTTTCAGGGGTAAGACCCGAACTCATGAACCGACCACTTCCTTGCGCGGGCGTCCACCTTTCGCGCCGTTTTTTCGTGCGGCCTGAGCCTTTGCGCTGCTGCTGCGGCTGCCATTACGGGCAGCGATCATTGAGGCGGCCATCTCCATTAGCGGCACGCTGGCGGAAATCAGTCCGGCGATCGAGACATGCAGGTCACGTGCTTGCAGGCACACAGCACTGCCACCGAAACCCAACTCAAGGCTTTCAAGGTCCTCAACGCTCAAGTGCGCCAGCTCGGGGTAATTTCTGATCGGCAGCGCGATTGCGCACTGATCGGCAAACCCGATCAGCAAGGCTTGCTGTGCTGGCAGGAACTCCACCGTGGATGCCAGCAGACCGGCATTCCGCCGTTTGCGCCCTTGGTCCTTCGCTTGTTGCAACCCCTGTTCGGTGATCACTTCATCGAACAGCTCTACGGCTTTCATTGTTTTCATAATTCAATTTCCAAAAAAGCGGGCTCGCCTGCCAGTCGTAAGCGGGTTCGATAAGCGCTGGCATCGAAGTCTGCTGACAAGATCGCCAATGCTTCATTGGGCTGCATTCGCGGGCTTACCACTTGCGCCGAGTTCATGTCCCACTGCTGATTCTCCAGGCAAAGCGTCTGTCGACTTCGCCACCAGCATTCCCTCGCCTTGCGCAGAACATCCCGGCGGCGTATGAGCCGCCGAAGCTCTTCAAGCGCCGCGACGCAGGGTTCGTTTTGCGCCGGAATCACATCCCAAAGCCGAACGCCGTTATGCCAGAAGCTAAACAAGAAACGCGCATCACACTGAGAATTCCCGACATGCACATGGGGGGGGCAATGTTCGTTTCGGGTCAATACCGCGATGGTCAGTCCTTTGTGTTTGCATATACGCATCAATAACCCATCCGTTAGGTTTAAGAGTTTACGCCCAAAAAAATGTCACGCAAGGGGGGCTGCTGTCGTTGCATGGGATTGAGCGCAAGCAGAGTTCAGCGCAAATCGGCAGTGCTGACCACGTTGCAGGCGATACAAGATTTAACAGCGCAACCAGCCGGATAGAGTCCGTAGCGTTACGCTGAATTTTCTGACCTGAACTGTTTTGAATGCCTACATATTCAGCCTCCACACCAACAATCCATCAAAGCCTCTGCCCAAGCGCGCAGAGTCGCGTTACTGTCTGCGTCTTTCAGCGGATTTTTCTGGAGCCCTGCATGACAACGACGGTCCTGGTCTTGGTCGAAAGTGTTAACGAGTATTTGCCGATTCTGGAAAACAGTGGTTTACGGTTGATCCTCGCGCCCACGCCAGCGATGCGTGCCGAGGCGATTGCAACGCGTGGCACGGAAATCACCGCAGTGCTGACGCGCGGGCCGTTAGGGTTTGAAGCGCACGAGATGGACGCGTTGCCCGACTTGAAGATCATTTGTGTGATCGGTGCTGGTTATGAGCGTGTCGATCTGCCTGCTGCCGAAGCCCGAGGCATCGTGGTGACCAATGGCGCCGGGGTGAATGCACCGACGGTGGCCGATCACGCGATGTCATTGCTGCTGTCCATCGTGCGCGACATTCCCCAGGGCGATGCGTCGGTGCGCCGCAGCGAGTGGCGCAAACTGACTCGACCATCATTCGAGGGCAAGCGTCTGGGAATTCTGGGTCTGGGCGCGGTTGGCATGGCCATCGCGCGTCGAGCGGCGGGCTTCGACATGCTTGTGAACTATCACAGCCGCACGCCGCGCACTGATGTGGATTACACCTACTGTGCGACGCCACTGGAATTGGCCAGTGCTTCGGATTTCCTGATTGTCGCCACGCCTGGCGGGGCGGCTACCCAGCACTTGATCGACCGCACGGCCCTCGATGCGCTGGGGTCTGATGGGTTTATCGTGAACATCGCCCGGGCCAGCGTCATTGATACCGAGGCGTTGATTCAGGCCTTGCAGCAGCAGCGGATCGCCGGCGCGGCGCTGGACGTCTTCGATGACGAGCCGCAAGTGCCCGATGCGCTCAAGAGCTTGAACAATGTAATCCTCTCACCGCATGTGGCCGGGCTGTCGCCGGAAGCGTCCCGTGGGACTGTGCAGCTGGTGGCGGATAATCTGCTGGCATTCTTCGCCGGCAAGCCAGTGTTGACGCCGGTGCACAGCTGATCGGTTGTGTTGCATTTGCGTTGTTTCGTCCATAAGCCCGATGGATCTGTACAAGCCGTGCGCCGGATAAATGCCCAGACTCTGCTCATCGCCTGATTCGATCAGGCACTGCCCTCAAGGAGAGGACCATGAGCGAGTTTGTCATTGCACCTGTTGAAACCCCGTCGCTGGCTGTCGAGGGCACCAGCAGCCGCTTCCCCATTCGCCGGGTGTTTTGTGTCGGTCGCAACTATTCCGAACATGCCCGGGAAATGGGTCACGATCCGGATCGTGAACCACCATTCTTCTTCATGAAGCCTGCCGATGCAGTGGTTGCCGCCCAAGGCAGCATCGCCTATCCGCCGCTGACCCAGGATCTGCATCACGAAGTGGAGTTGGTCGTGGCGATTGGCAAAGGCGGTGTCGATATCGCGCCGCAAGACGCCTTGGATCATGTCTGGGGTTACGCCGTCGGCCTGGATTTGACCCGGCGTGACCTGCAAGGTCTGGCGAAGAAGGCCGGTCGGCCGTGGGAATGGGGCAAGGCGTTCGATCAGTCAGCACCGGCCACGCCGCTGGTGCCGGTCAGTCGCATCGGTCATCCGGAGAAAGGTTTGATCTGGCTGGACGTCAACGGCGCAGAGCGTCAGCGCGGGGATTTGGCGGATCAGATCTGGTCAGTCAAGGAGGTGATCGCTTATATCTCCCAGTCCGTGGCGCTCAAGGCCGGCGACCTGATCTACACCGGCACGCCAGCAGGCGTTGGTGCGTTGCAACCTGGCGATGCGCTTACGGGTGGCGTCGAGGGCATCGGTGAGTTTTCCCTGACCATCGCCGCGCGCTGAAGCACGACGAATCCCTTGGTCCGACCGTTGCCCGTGCACTACCATGCAACGGTCTCGGCCCAGCGAATCAGGTGCGTCACCGATGGTCAGTCTGTCCAGCATCCCTACCTACGATATGCAGCAGCGCAGTGATCGCGACGATTTCTATATCCGTGACAAGTCCGCCCGGCCTGCGCTGACGACGCCCCATCGGCATGAGTACTTCCAGATCCAGATCAACCTGGGCGGCGACACCGTGCAACACATCGGCGGGGCGGTTCGACCATTCCCGCGCAATACCCTGGCGTTCATCCTGCCGCATCGACTGCACGTGATTCCCCATCCTGAAGACGGGAATTTCATGTTGATCAATTTTTCCCAGGATTTTCTGCTGCAACACCTGCACTGCGATCCGCTGGACCTGGAAGACGTGCCCATGGAACAAGCCCCGGAACTGGCGCCGTTTCGCTTTCAGGAATACCTGGATTTCATTTTCGATGACCACCAGTTCGCCAGGCTGCAAGGCTTGCTGCAAACCATGCGCGACCTGGACCGTACGCGCCAGTTGGGCACTGGCATGATGTTGCGCGGCTGCCTGTTGCAATTGATTGGGCACGTCTGCGATCTCTATCAAGACCCATTGATCGCGCTGTCCACGGGCAAGGCGCACAAACGCGGTCGGCGCGATGCCTTGGGCCGCGTCATGGATTACATCCGCCAGCAGATCGATAACCCGGCCATCAGTTTGAAGGATGCCGCGGCCGCAGCCTTTCTGTCGCCCAATTACTTGACCCATCTGTTGCGCAAGGAAACCGGCAGCAGCTTCTCGGAGCTGGTGCTCGAACGGCGCATGCGTCTGGCGCGCAGTCACTTGAGCAACAGCACTCAACCCATCAGTCATATCGCCCAGGCCTGTGGTTTCGCCGATGAAGCCTACTTTTCGCGGCGCTTTCGCCAAGTGAACGGCATACCGCCGGGGCAGTTTCGGCGGCAGCTAAAGGCCGGATGCCATTCCTGATGGCTGGGGCAAGCGAATCCCCCGCGTCAACTCGGTAAACAACGCCGACACCGAGCGCAGCGCCCGGCAATCCGGGCGGGTCAGCAGCCACAGCGCGCTGTCATAACCGGCCAGAGGTTCACCCAGCGTTTGCAGCTGTGGACTGTTGGCCAGCTGAAAATCCGGCAACGCTGCAACGCCCATTCCCGCTTTGACCAACTCAGCCACGGCCATCATCGAACTGCACCGATAGGACAGATTGATGCCGGGCAATTGCTGGCGTCGCCAGGTGACGGTGGGATGGTCAGGGAGAAAATCGTCGGGGGCGATCCAGTCCATGAGAGCGGGCTGGTCATGACCGATCCGCTGCAGGTAATCGGTGCTGGCGCACAGCACGTAGGACACCGTCCCGAGCCGGTTGCCCACCAGATGCTCCGGCGGGCTGGTGGTCAGGCGCAGCGCAATGTCGGCATCCCGGCGGCTGAGGTTGGCGAACGTGCTGGAGGTGTTGAGCTCCAGCTTGAGGGCCGGGTAAGCGGGCATGAAACGCGTCAGCGCAGGCAACAACAGGCTTTGCAGCACCGCTTCGGTACAGGTCAGGCGCACCGTGCCGCTGACCACTTCGCGACCCTGTTCCAGGCTGATTTGCGCCAGTTCCAGCGCTTGCTCCGCATCTTCGGCCTGCCTGGCCAGCGTTAGCGCGGCTCCGGTCGGCCGGTACCCGGTTCGTGTCTTGTCGAACAACGCGCTGCCCAGTGCAGCTTCAAGGCGCCGCACCGAGCGGAATACCGTGGAAACATCGACCTTGAGCAGTTCGGCGGCCCGCGCCAGCGTCTTGCCCCGCACCAGCGCCAGAATCAATGCGAGGTCTGAATGATTGAGGCGATAGTGCGTGGGTGCATTGATCACTTGTCTGAATGCCAATTTTGCTTGCGTAAACGCCAGCATATAGTCCCGGGCAGGCAATCAACAATAGATCGCCATCATCAGGGAGCAGGGCATGGAGCGGGTGAGTCAGGCAGGTGAAACAGTGCGCGTGGCCTTGGTCGGGGATTACAACGCAGGTGTGCCCGCGCATCGGGCCATTCCGTTGGCGCTGGAGCTGGCGGCCAGCGCCGCGAACGTGCAAGTGGATTACAGTTGGGTGCCCACGCCGCAGGTTCAGGATGGCGCCGGGCTGGCCGGCTTCGACGGAATCTGGTGTGTACCGGCCAGTCCTTATCTGGACATGAACGGCGCGCTAACGGCGATTCGCTATGCCCGAGAACAACCGCTGCCGTTTCTGGGTACATGCGGCGGCTTCCAGCATGCGTTGATTGAATACGCGCGCAACGTATTGGGCTGGCAGGACGCCGAACACGCGGAAACCGCGCCTGAATCAGCCAACGCGATCATCACCCCGCTGACCTGCTCACTGCTGGAGGTTGTCGCTGAGATCCGTTTGCTCCCCGGCTCCTTGATTGCCCAGGCGTATGGAAAACTGGATGTCGCCGAGTGCTATCAATGTCGCTATGGCTTGCGGGCGGAACTGCAAGAGGCGCTGTTTGCCGGGGCGTTGGGGGTGAGCGGCCGGGATAAAAACGGCGAGATTCGCGCCATCGAACTGCAAGGCCATCCGTTTTTCGTCGCCAGCCTGTTTCAGCCCGAACGCGCTGCTCTGGCGGGAAGTCTGCCGCCGCTGGTTGCAGCTTTCCTGGGTGCCTGTCTGGAATCCCGTCGTCGCTGATCACGCCCCAACGAATTGCTTTAAGGCTATTTGAAAAAATCGACGCACAGACAACGCTTCTGTAAATGGCGGGGTAGGGCTATCGTCCTCTACATACTGTTGCCATGAGCCGGGGAAGTTGCATGCTGAGTCGTCTGTTGGGTCGAGTGTTGCGCGGGCGCAGTGCGACCGAAAACAAACTCATCTGGAATCAGAAAGCCGTGGCATTTGCGCCGGTCAATATTGACCTGCGCAGCCCGGCATTCGGGTCGATGGAGCAGATTCCAGCGTCTCACGTGGGGTCGGCAGCCGGCGGTAATCTATCGCCTGCGCTGGAGTGGACAGGTTTGCCGCCCGGTACCAAAGAGCTGGCATTGATCATCGAAGATGGCGATGCCGCGCTGCCGTTTGCCTTCGTGCATGCCATTGCCGTCGGTATCACGCCGCAACTCAACGGCTTGCCGGTCGGCGCCTTGAGCAGCGCTTCTCGCGGTTTGCTGACGCTGGGGCGCAACAGTTTTGGCAGCATCACCTATTCAGGACCCAGCCCGCTGCCCGGCCACGGCCCGCACCGCTACAGCTTCCAATTGTTGGCACTTGATCGTGTCTTGTATTTCGAAAGTCCTCCGAACCGAACGCAATTGCTTCGGGCAATGGCGGGCGCGGTCATTGGTCGAGGCCGACTGGACGGGGTTCATGAGCGACCTTGAATCGTCCAGTAATTACACAGTGAGTGTCGCAATGCGCCAGGCTGTGCCAGCATTCCGGTCTGTGCCACTTCCGACTGATGTTTCCCGGCAGGAAATTTTATGAATCACCGCCCCGATACTGCACCTGAGCTGCACATTCCCGACAGTTTGCGGGTGCCACCCAAAGTGCTGTGTCACGCCACCAGTTTGCGCAAGGCAACCCGGCGTATTTCCCAGCTTTACGATGCCGTCATGGCGCCCAGTGGTTTGCGTTCAACCCAACGCTCGATCCTGATCCAGATCGCCCGCCACCAGGCCCCGGCGTTGACAGAGCTGGCGGCGATTCTGGTGATCGATCGCTCGGCGCTTGCGCAGAATCTCAAGCCCCTGGAGCGTGACGGGTTGGTGTCGGTGGAAGTCGATGCCGACGACCGACGCAGCCGTCGTGTGCGGCTGACCCAGTGTGGCGTGGATAAACTTCTGGAATCCCAGGCGTTGTGGGAAGAGGCCCAGCAGTGTTTCGAAACCCGGCTCGGCAAACAGCAAGCCTGTGAACTGCGGGAGTTGCTGGGCACGGTTGCGGCCCTGGATTACGGCGATGAGGCGCTGGATTAGCCCGCGTTACCACGCCCGGCACAGGCATGTGCCAGGCGTGGTCGCAGACTCAGGTCAAGGCATCATTGGCGGGATATAGCTCAACGTGGTGCCCAGCGCCCATAACAGAAACAGTACCAGCGGCGTGTGCACCAGCAGCTGCACGAACGAAAAACCGATCAGGTCGCGGGCCTTCAAGCCCAGAACGCCCAGCAGCGGCAGCATGTAGAACGGATTGATCAGGTTCGGCAAGGCTTCGGCAGCGTTATAGATCTGCACCGCCCAGCCCAGGTGGTATTGAAGTTCGTTGGCGACCTGCATGACGTAAGGCGCTTCGATGATCCATTTGCCACCACCCGACGGGATGAAGAAGCCCAGCACTGCCGAATACACCCCCATCAGCAACGCATAGGTGTCGTGGGAGGCAATGCTGGTGAAGAACGTCGAAATGTGATGCGCCAGGGTTTGCGCATCGCTGCCTTTGACCGTCGTCATCAATGCTGCAATCGAGCCGTACAGCGGAAACTGAATCATCACGCCCGTGGTGGTGGGCACGGCGCGGGTGACGGCGTCGAGAAAGCTGCGTGGACGCCAGTGCAGCAGCGCGCCGAGCATGATGAACAGGAAATTATAGGTGTTCAGCCCGGAAATCGCGGTAATGGCCGGTTTGGTCGAGAACTCGTTGAACAGCCAGCCGGACGCCAGCAACACCATCAGGATAATCAGCAGCGGACTGTATTCCAGCCATTCGCCGGGACGGCTGCGCGGGGGCAGGGCTGGCAGACTGAACGCCGGATCGACGCCGCAGGCCTGGGCATCCTTGGCGCTGTTCGGGCCGGGCGCCGTGGCATAGGCCACCACCAGCGACACGATGACCAGCACCGCCAGCATCACGCCGGACTGCCAGAGGAAAATCGTTTCGGTGAATGGGATGACCCCGGTAATGGCCAGGATCGACGGCGGCAGGCTGCCGGGGTTGGCCTGCAATTGCGCTGCCGAAGAAGAAAGCCCCAGTGCCCAGACCGCGCCGAGGCCCAGATACGCCGCAGCCCCGGCCGCGCGATAGTCCATGCGCAAGTCGGTGCGGCGGGCGAGCGCGCGCACCAGCAGACCGCCGAAGACCAGCGACAGGCCCCAGTTCAGCAAGGAGGCGACCATGGAAATCAGCGCTACCCAAGCCACAGCCGAGCGGCCGTTTTTCGGGATACGCGCCAGACGATCGATCAACTTGACCGCTGGCGGTGAGCTGGCGACGACATAGCCGCCGATCACCACGAAGGCCATTTGCATGGTGAACGGAATCAGGCTCCAGAAACCGTCGCCGAATGCCTTGGCCGCTTCGGCGGGGCGGGCACCCATGGCCAGGGTCGCAACGGTGACGATGACCACCGCCAACGCAGCAAATACCCAGGAATCAGGGAACCAGCGTTCCGCGAATTTTGCGCAACGCAGGGCAAATCGGGCATAGCGGCTTTCTTCGATGTCGGCGGCCACAGGGCTTACCTCTTGTAATTATTTTTGGAGTGTTGAACGCATTGTAGGAGCCAACTTGTTGGCGAAGCGTTGCGTCTGGCACACCGCCTCGCCAACAAGTTGGCTCCTACATTTTTTGCAAGCAGTTAACGAATCAGAAAGTCATTTCCACGACATCATCCGGAACGATCAACTTGCCAGCGGTCTTGGCGATGATTTCTTCCACGCTGACCCCAGGCGCACGTTCGCGCAGGATGAACGCGCCGTTGTCAATTTCCAGGTAAGCCAGGTCGGTCAGCACCTTGCGAATGCAGCCCGCGCCGGTCAGCGGCAGGCTGCAACGGCTCAGCAGCTTGGACTCGCCGTCCTTCGACGCGTGGGTCATGGTGACGATGATGTTGTCGGCGCCAGCCACCAGATCCATGGCGCCGCCCATGCCTTTAACCAGCTTGCCGGGGATCATCCACGAAGCGATATTGCCTTCCACGTCGACTTCGAACGCGCCCAGCACGGTGAGGTCCACGTGGCCACCACGGATCATGGCGAAGGATTGCGAGGAGTCGAAAATCGATGCGCCGATGCGGGCGGTCACCGTTTGCTTGCCGGCATTGATCATGTCGGCATCGATGGTTTCTTCGGTAGGAAATGCGCCCATGCCGAGCAGGCCGTTTTCCGATTGCAGCATCACGTCGATATCGTCAGGCACGTAGTTGGCGACCAGGGTCGGAATGCCGATGCCCAGGTTCACGTAATAGCCGTCCTTGAGTTCGCGTGCGACGCGTTGAGCCATTTGTTCGCGGGAAAGTGCCATGGTCTGAAATCTCTTTGTTGTTTTATCGCAGCCTGCACACGCAAGCGCCGGAAGAACGCAAAGCGATGGCGTCAGGCTTTGCGGACGGTGCGCTGTTCGATGCGCTTCTCGAAACTGCCCTGGATCACCCGATTGACGTAGATGCCCGGCGTATGGATTTCGGAAGGCAGCAGCACGCCCGGCTCGACGATTTCCTCAACCTCGACCACGGTAATCCGGCCTGCGGTGGCGACCACCGGGTTGAAGTTCTGCGCGGTGTGGCGATAAACCACGTTGCCGAAGTGATCGGCTTTCCAGCCTTTGACGATAGCGAAGTCGCCAGTGATTGCCTCTTCAAGGATCACATGACGGCCGTTGAACTGACGGGTTTCCTTGCCTTCGGCCACCGGCGTGCCGTACCCGGTTGCGGTGTAGAACGCGGGAATGCCGGCACCGCCTGCGCGCATTTTTTCGGCGAGGGTGCCTTGGGGCGTGAGTTCGACTTCCAGTTCGCCACTGAGCAGCTGACGCTCGAACAGGGCGTTTTCACCCACGTAGGAGGCGATCATCTTACGAATCTGCCGGTCTTCGAGCAGGATGCCCAGGCCAAAACCGTCGACGCCGCAGTTGTTGGAAACAACGGTCAGTCCTCGGACGCCCATGCGTTTGATTTCTGCGATGAGGTTTTCCGGGATGCCGCACAAGCCAAATCCACCGGAAAGCACTGTCATGTTGTCGGTCAGCCCGGCGAGGGCTTCTTGATAAGTCGCAACTCGTTTGTCGAGTCCAGCCATGATTGATCCGCCTTTTATAGTTGTGACCGACAGCCTGGGCGTCGGAGGAGCGTTCGCTGCATCTTCTCTCGGGACCAATGATTTGTTAATTTTGTTTTTCTGATGAATTAATAAAGAAAGCAAATATATGAACGTGAAGCAGCTCCGAGCTTTTCTGGCCGTGGCGCAGCATCTGAGCTTCGCCCAGGCGGGGGAACGGCTGCACTTGTCGCAACCGGCCCTGAGCCTGACCATCAAGAGTCTAGAAGAGGATTTGGGTGGGCAGTTGCTCAGTCGCACCACGCGCAGCGTCAGCCTCACGCCGGAGGGCGAAACCTTGTTGCCGTTGGCGCGGCAACTGCTGGCCGACTGGGACAACGCCGAGGAGTTGCTGCGCCAGCGCTTTACCTTGCAGCTGGGCAAAGTGTCGGTGGCGGCGATGCCGTCTTTTGCGGGCAATCTGCTTCCCGGTGCACTCAAGGTGTTTCGCAGTCGCTACCCACGGGTCAACGTGGCGGTGCACGACCTGATCAACGAAGAAGTGCTGGAGATGGTTCGTCATCGGCGGGTCGAGTTGGGCATCGGCTTCGAGCCCGAGGCGGGCAATTCGCTGGTGTTCACGCCGTTCTATACCGACCGCTTCGTCGCCGTGGTGCCGCTGGATTCGCCACTTGCCCAGCGTGCCGAGCTGAGCTGGGAGGAGTTGCTGAAAGAAGACTTCATTGCCCTGCAACGACCGTCCGCAGTGCGTCTGCTGCTGGAGCAGAGCCTGGAAGCGCAGCACGGCAAATTGTCGGTGGCGTTTGAAAGTCATCAACTGTCGACGATCGGACGCATGGTCGCGAACGGGCTTGGGGTCAGCGCCGTGCCCTCGCTGTGCATTCAGCAGATGCAGGAATTGGGTGCGCGCTGCATTGCCCTGGTCGAGCCGCGTATCGAGCGCCGCATCGGCCTGATGATGCTCGCCGATCACAAGCTATCGGCCGCTGCCCAGGCACTTCGGGATGTCTTGATCGAGTGTGCGCAGTCGCAACAGCCCCGGCTTGAAGCGCTCTAGTACAAGGGACGGTTGGCGAAACTGTCACAAAATTCACATTGCTCCCAAGGGCCTTCCGGTATCGTGCGGCAAAATTACAACTAAATGTTTCTGCCGAAACCCGTGAGAAGGAGTCACCCCTTTGGATGCGTCTTCAGCCGCCTGGCTTGTGCATGACACCCGTTTGATCATCTGTTGCCTGATTGCCATTGCTACGATCATCGTCCTCATCAGTGCCACCAAACTTCCGCCTTTCCTGTCGATTCTGATCGGTACGTTCATTGCCGGCGTCGGTGCCGGGTTGCCGCCAGAAGAAGTGGCCAAAGCGTTCAGCAAAGGCGCTGGCGCGATTCTGGGTGAGGCTGGTTTGATCATCGCGCTGGGGGCGATGCTCGGCGCGTTGATGGCCGAATCCGGCGCGGCGGATCGTATCGCCACCACGTTGCTGGGGTTCGGCAAGGGCCGCGCGCTGCCGTGGGTCATGGCGCTGGTGGCCATGGTGATTGGCCTGCCGCTGTTTTTTGAAGTCGGCCTGGTGTTGATGGTGCCGATCATATTTGTGATGGCCCGCCGCTCGGATCAGCCGTTGCTGAAAATCGCCATCCCGGCATTGGCGGGGATGACCACCTTGCATGCCTTGATGCCGCCGCATCCCGGTCCGCTGATCGCCGTCAGTGCATTGCATGCCGATCTGGGCCTGACCATGTTGCTGGGTTTTTGTATTGCGATCCCTGCGGTCATTCTGGCCGGCCCGCTGTACGGCAACTGGCTGTCCAAACGTCTGGATGTCAAAGAACCCGCCGAGTTGGGCGAATTGTTTTCGGCCAAAGCAACCGCCAAGCGCCAGCCGAGCTTCGGTATTTCCCTGCTGATCATCCTGCTGCCGGTGATTCTGATGCTCGGCAGCACCCTGGCGAAAGTCGCCATGGACCCGCACAGCACGGCGGCGCTGACCTTGAAGTTCCTCGGCGAACCTTTGGTTGCACTGGCTCTGGCGGTGGTAGCTGCGGTGATTTGCCTGGGTTGGGCCAACGGGATTTCCCGGGAAGATGTGGGCGGCACCTTACGTAAAAGCCTCGCGCCCATTGCGGTCTTGCTGCTGACCATCGGCGCGGGCGGCGGGCTCAAGCAAACCTTGCTGGACGCTGGGGTGAGCCAGACCATCAGCAAGGTGGCCGAAGGCGCGCATATGCCGTATTTGCTACTGGCCTGGCTGATCGCCGTGGCGCTGCGGCAAGCCACCGGTTCGGCAACCGTGGCAACCACCACCACCGCAGGCATTCTGGCGCCGATGATGGCCGGCCTGGCGGCGACGCAAAGCTCGCTGGTGGCCCTGGCGATTGGCGCCGGTTCGGTGTTCTTCTGCCACGTGAACGACGCAGGCTTCTGGATGGTGCGCGAATACTTCGGTTTGAAGCTCAGGGAGACCATTCTGGTCTGGTCGGTGTTGCAGACCATTGTTTCGGTGGTGGGTCTGGTGGGGACGTTGCTGTTGTGGCAGTGGTTGACGTGATTAAAGTCGCGGAATGATCCTTTCGGAGGCTACTTGTTGAACAAGCATTGGCGTGGTGTTGCTAGCGCCGCGAGTCGAATTGGGTGGCACCAACAGCATCTGCGGTGTGGCTTATTAAGGTTTCGCCCTGACGGTCGAGTCCTTTTGTTTCGGCAAAAGGACGAAACCATCTGCGCTGACGTCCGGCCCCTGCTTCGCAGGGATTCCTTCGCTCCGGTGCCGTGGTGTGGGTACGCGCCGACGCGCCATCCCTGGCGCAACGGCGCTCGACCGGCATCCATGCCGGTCGCCCCACACCACGACACCTCCACTCAGCCTCCCGACGCGCGTTTGGCGGTGTCTGCAAGATCGTTGTACGGAAAATCAAACGCAAATCCGCGTTGCGGATTTTTCTGCCTGTCTCACCGCAATCTTGGGCAGGTGAATAACGCAGGGCTCAAGGGCGACGACAATTGCGACTTGTGGACGGCCGAGCGCAGGTGTTGCGCAGTGGGGGACTCGGCAAGGATGCCGAGTTAGCCGCACTGGGCCAGGGATGGCCCTTTGCGGCGACCCACGGAGCAATGCCGGAGCGAGGGAATCCCGCGAAGCGGGACCGGACAAAGGAGCGGACGGTTTGGTTACTTTGCCAAGACAAAGTAACGCGCCGTAAGGGCGCAAAGGTGAGAGTGCGTCACTGCCGCTGCTGGATATGCCTGCGATTCTAATACTCAGCAACAGAGTATTTAGAGACCTCAGCCAGCCGCCAATAACGACTATCAAGCACGGTGATTTCTGCGAAAACGGCGGCGGGCGTAGCCTTGGCTCATTCCCGAACGAGTCATATTGGAGACTCCCATGAACCGTATTCTCGCCGTTGCCCTGTTACTTTCAGTCGCTGTTGTTTCGGGTTGCTCGACCCACCACGCTGTCGAACTGCGCCCTTACACCGTCGAAGAAACCCATCAGTTGGCCCTCGAAGACCTGAACCGTCGCGGTTTGTCGTTTGACGAGTATCAAGCCCGAAAAGCCCAATTGATGGCCGAGCCGACGCTGCAAGCTGTACGGGCTTTCGACAATAAGGGTGAGATCAGCGTCGAACGTGCTGAAGTCAGTCAGGATCGTCAAGGTTGAGCCTCTATAACAGTCGCGCGCAGTTGCGGTAAATCAAAAACTGTACTGCTCCAACTTTTACCCAACTGTTCGTGTGTTTTGAACTGACGCTCCGCTAGGGTGGATGGCCTGCCCTTAACTCCACGGATCGGTTCATGACCCTCTCTTTCGATTTACTGCTGGCCTTCGCGCTGTTTGCGTTTGTCACATCGGTTACGCCCGGTCCGAACAACATGATGTTGTTGGCCTCGGGGGTGAACTTCGGTTTCAACCGTTCGATCCCGCATATCCTCGGTATCAGCTCTGGCTTTTTCAGTCTGGTGCTCGCGGTCGGCCTGGGTTTGGGGGCTGCGTTCAAGACCTATCCGTTGCTGTACACCGTATTGCGTTATGCCGGTGCCGCTTATTTGCTGTATCTGGCCTGGAAAATCGCGACTTCCGGCCCGGCTTCGGATGCCGATGGCCATGAAGGCAAACCGCAAACCTTTCTGCAAGCGGCAGCGTTTCAGTGGGTCAACCCCAAAGCCTGGGTCATGGCCGTGGGCGCGATCAGCACCTACACGCCGTTGCAGGGTTACTTCACTAACGTGGTGGTGATTTCCGCCATCTTCGCCTTGATCAACGCGCCGAGCGTATGCGTCTGGGCGGGATGCGGCAGCCTGCTGCGCAACGCCCTGCGTGATCCGTTCTGGCTGCGGGTTTTCAATGGCGTGATGGCAACCCTGCTGGTGGTGTCGCTGTATCCGCTATTGGAAAGTTGAGTCGACGTTCCTACAACGCCAGGCGCAAATGCCCACCCGCCTGCTTCTGTCGCGCTTGCACGCGATGTTGCAGGCCGAGATAGAAATGCTCCAGGCCTTCCTGTAAACGTTCGGTCAGAATTTCGTCCAGCTCCCCACCCAGTTCGTTGTCGGCATAGCGGATCTGCGTGTCGATGGCGAAAATCCCATGCAGCACTTCCTGGCATTTGAGTGCGGATAACACCGGTTTGAGCGCGTAATCCACAGCGAGCATGTGCGCGATGCTGCCGCCGGTTGCCAATGGCAGCACGACCTTGCCGTGCAGCGAGCGCTCCGGCAGCAAATCCAGCAGGGTTTTCAGCGCCCCGGAGAACGACGCCTTGTAGACCGGTGTGCCGATCAGCAGGCCATCGGCCTTTTTAACCGCGTCGATAAAGTCGATCACTTGCGGGCTGTCGAAATGCCCGAACAGCAAATCTTCTGCGTTGAAATCGCGGATGCGCAATGTGGTGACATCCACGCCATGGTCCTGTAGCCAGAGGCGCGCGTGTTCAAGCACAACACCGGAACGGGATTTGAGAGCGGGGCTACCAGAGAGTGAAACGACTAACATGCGGTATTCCTTACTAAAGCGTCTGTGTCATAAAGCAGCATGCATGCCAGCTTGTTGAAGAAGACTAACCTGTTGAATTCAAAGGCTTAATGTCGCCAGCTAAACGGTTGGTGAAATCCCGCAGTGCTGCCTGGGTCCTTAACTGTTGAATGACTGTTGTCTGGGCAACACTTGCCGGTCGTGTTTGCCCGCCAAAGTGCGGGCAAAAAAAATCCCCGCAGTCGGCATATGCGGGGACGTTCTGTTGCTTGGTTGCGTGATGTCGAGGAGGTGGTGCCGATGGATCAGTTGCGGAACGCAGCGCCGGTCTGAATGACGTTGGCCGAGCCCAGCAGTTGACTGACGAAGCGGCTCCAGCGAGTGATGTTGGCCGGGCCGACGAACACAACATCTTGAGCGGCGAGTTCGAAGTCTTTGGCCAGAATGTAAGCGGTCGGTTTTTCGGCATTGAGGTGGTAGACAGTGGCACCGACGTTCGCCTGATTGTCGGCTCCGCGAATCACATACACCGCATCACCGTCAGCGCTGTCCGGGCTCAGGCCGCCGGCATTACCCAGGGCTTCAAGCAGTGTCACGCTGGTGGTGCCGAAGGAAATGACCTGCGGTCGCTGGACTTCGCCCATGACGTAGATCTTGTTCTTCGAGTTGCTGTTCAGGTGCAGGTAATCGCCGTTCTTGAGAAAGATTTTGCTCAGCTGCGAGTCTTTGCGGTTGAGCGCATCGACATCGATCACGTAGTCCTTGCCATCGCGGCGCAGGGTCAGACCCGCGAGGTTGGCATCGGTCAGGTCAAGACCGGCAGTACTGATTGCCTGGACCAGACTTAACGGGATATTGGTGATCGATTGCGGGCCGGGAGATTTGAAAGAGCCGGAGAGCAATACGCGTTGGCTGTTGTAGCGCAGGACTTTGACGTCGACCTTGACCTCGGTGTACTGCGGCGACAGGCCCATGCGCAATTGTTCGCGGATCTGCCCGACTGTTTTACCGCCAGCCTGGATTCTGCCGACATAGGGGAAATAGAGCGTGCCGTCGCTCAATACTTCCCGGCTGTTGGCATCGAGTTGGTCCTGGGAACCGGGTGCGGTCAACTCTGGGTGTTCGAAGACGATCACCAACAGTGTGTCACCTGGACCCACGATGTACTCGGGAGTCTTGTAGTTCAGCAGTTCGGTTGGCAACGGCTTGGCGGCGGCCGTTGCTTGCTGTCGCTGCTGTTTCAGCGTTTGCGGAGTTATGTTGACCAGATGGACATCCGGACCGTCCGGGTCTTTCTTTTCAACGTCACTTGGAGTCATGTGCTGCCCGGGTGCGAAAGCGCAGCCTTGCAAAATCAGACTGGAGAGCAGCACAACAGCTAGGGTTAGCTTCATATAATTCTTCCTTCCTAAAGGTGCGCTTGGCACCACAGTGATTTCATTGCGTCCCTTACCAACACCGACATTGACTTCATGTGTGATTTTGCGAATGCGCGCACCTCCCGCGGAGCCTGTAGCCCCGAGCATTGTTCTGGTGGGAATGATTGGGTTCAGAAGGCGTTCTTGTTCAGAAAGCCTTTGAACAGGGTCAACAGAATGATTTTCAGATCGAGCCACAGCGACCAGTGCTCGATGTATTCAAGGTCGTACTCGACACGCTTCTGCATCTTGTCCAGGGTGTCGGTCTCGCCGCGCCAGCCATTGATCTGCGCCCAGCCGGTGATGCCTGGCTTGACCTTGTGACGCAACATGTAACCGTTAACCTGTTTGCGGTATTGCTCGTTGTGCGCCACTGCATGGGGACGCGGGCCGACGATGGACATGTCGCCGCGCAACACATTGAAAAACTGCGGCAGCTCATCCAGCGACGTGCGCCGCAGAAACGCGCCCAACGGGGTGATGCGTGAGTCGTTGCGCGTGGCCTGGCGAACCACTTCACCGTTTTCCTGCACGCTCATGCTGCGGAATTTCCAGACCATGATCGGCTTGCCATCCAGGCCGTAGCGACGCTGGCGAAACAGCACCGGGCCGGGAGACGTGAGCTTGATCGCAACGGCAATCAGCAGCAGTGGCAGGGCAATCATCAGCAGAATGACACTGGACAGCAGAACGTCCTCGATGCGTTTGACCAGGCTCCACGCGCCGTCCATGGGCGAGTCGAAAATGCTGATGCTGGCCAGGCCGTTGATGCTCTCGCTGCGGGCGTGCAGCAGTTCGAACATGAACACGTCAGGAATCACATACACCGATGCCGTGGTATCGCTCAGGCCTTTGACCAGATCATGCAAGTGCGGCTGGCCGTCGATCCCGAGGGTGATGTAAACCTTGTCGATACGGCCTTGGCGCGCATCTTCGATCAGCTGGTCAAGATCACCCAGCACCGGAACCTGCGGCACGGCACCGTTGGCTTCGGACTGCTGTGGCTGCACGTCGTAGAAACCCAGCAACTGCAGACCCATCCAGGGCGCGTCGCAAATCGATTGCGCCAGGCGCTCGCCGACATGGCCGGTGCCGACGATGGCCACCCGACGTGTGTTGAAACCACGCCGGCGCAGGCCATGCAGGACGCTGCGAATCAACAGCCGATAGCCGCAGAGCACCGCCAGTACCGAGGCGAACCAGGCCATCTGGCTGTCATCCGGCACCTGCGCATGGTTGAGCAGCAGGAAGTCCACGGACAGCAGGATGACGAAGGTCAGCCCCCAGTAATTGAAGACCTTGGTCAGCTCACGAAGGATGCGTTCGCCGCGCCACGAGCCGTACATCTGATGAAATTCGCTGAGCCAGTGAAAGACCAGCACGGCCAGCAGTATCTGCAGCCAGGCTTCGGCATTGGACACCGATGGATCCTGTTGGCTTTGCCAGTAACCGCCCAGCACGATGACGGTCAGATCCAGCAGGCGATGGGCAACCGATAGCAGTGATTGATGCGCATGAAGGATGCCGCGAACTTGCGTACGCATAGACGTTGCTCGCTCAGACAGATTTGATCGGGACGACACGTGCACTCAGGTCGCTGTTGACCAGGATCGGGGTGGCTTGCGGCATGCGGTATTGCGCCGGTTGACGTGCCAGGCGTGCAGCGGCCAGGCGGCTTTCGACGAAATATTTGATTTCTTCCTCGAAGCGCTCGCAGGAAAAACGCTCGGCGTTCGCCCGGCAGGCCTGGACGGTAATGCGCGCCTGTGCGGTTTCGAATTCGCCGACGGCGGCAACCACCGCCGCCATGGTTTGTTGATGAAAAAACACCCCGGTCGGCTGCGGATGATCCAGTCCGCAGACGGTTTCCAGCGCGCCGCCCTTGGCGAACGCGATCACTGGCGTGCCACAGGCCTGGGCCTCCACGGGGCTGATGCCAAAGTCTTCCTCGGCAGCGAAGACAAAGGCTTTGGCATTGCGCATGTGCTCCAGCAATACCGCGAACGGCTGATACCCGAGCAACGTGACGTTGGGTGCGTGAATGGCTTTGGCCCTGGCCATTTCCGGGCCATCGCCGATCACGATCAGGCGCTTGTCCGGCATGGCCGCGAACGCCTCGATGATCATCGGCATGCGCTTGTAGGGAACCATGCGCGACGCGGTGAAGTAGTAATCCTGTTTGGTGTCCTGGGGCGTGAAATTGACGGTGTCGACGGGCGGGTAAATCACCGTGGAATCCCGACGATAGGCCTTGGAAATCCGCCCGCCGATGAAGTACGAATTGGCAATGAAATCGTCCACGCCCGCTGAAGTGCGCTGGTCCCACATGCGGATGTAGTGCAAGACCATGCGCGCCAGTTTGCTCTTGAAGCCGGTGCTCATTCCGGACTCCAGCAGGTATTGATGCTGCAAGTCCCAGGCATAGCGAATGGGCGAATGCACGTAACTGATGTGCAATTGATCCGGGCCGCTGAGCACGCCTTTTGCCACGGCGTGGCTGCTGCTGATGATCAAGTCGTAGCCCGACAGGTCGAGTTGCTCGATGGCCAGCGGCATCAGTGGCAGATAGCGTTGATAGTGAGTTCTGGCTTTGGGCAGGCGTTGGATGAAAGTGGTTTTGGCGACTTTGCCGCCAAGATGGGCGCGATCCTGGTCGCTGAGAAAGTCAATCACGGAAAACAGATCGGCCTCGGGCCAGACCTTCAGCAGCGAAGCCAGAACGCGCTCGGCACCGGCGTAAGTCACCAGCCAGTCGTGGACTATAGCTATTCTCATTGGGTTTCCCTTCTATTGGCACATGCTCCACTTCAGACGCGGGCAGGCGGCGTCTTGGCGTGTCGTTGTTGAGTTGTTTGCCCTGGTGAGCCAGGCGTTATCCATGCAGTAAAAGCACTGGCCGTTTCCTTCGGCGTTTCAAGACTTGCCTGAAGAGGAGTCAGTGATCGCCCCTCGAGATCTCGGCGCGGGATCGGATTGCGCGTTGATCAACGCGTCGATACGTTGCGATACGCGGCGGGCAGATTCCTCCCAGGAAAAGCGCCGCACGTTGGTCAAACCACGACGCCGCAAAGATTGGCGCAGGGGCAGGTCGCTCAGAATGCGCTCCATGGCGGCGGCCATGTGGCTGACGTCCAGCGGGTCGAAATACAACGCGCTGGCTTGCAGCACTTCCGGAATCGACGCGGCGTTGGCGGCTAATACCGGGCAACCGCAGGCTTGGGCCTCCAGGGGCGGAATGCCGAAACCTTCATACAGCGAGGGGAAGACGAAAGCCGTTGCGCTCTGATACTGCGCAATCAATTCAGCGTCATTGAGTCGCCCCAGAAAGCGGATCCGCGGATCGCGGCTGGCCAGGCGCTGCAGATTGGGATCGGCGAAAACATCGTTGCCGCCGCCGACGATATGCAGCTGGGTATTTTCGTGACCGCGCAGGCTCAGGAACGCCTGGATCATGCGGCTGAAGTTTTTGTGGGCGCTGGGCGAGGAAACCGCCAGCAGGTATTCCGGTTGATCGGCAGCGGCATGGGCGGGTACGAACGCCTCGCTGACCGCCGCCGGAATCACGTAGATCCGGTTCTCCGGGAAGCCATAGAAGCTTGCGATCTCGCCCTTGGAAAACTGGCTCACGGTCATCAACGCTTTGAGCCGGGACAGCAGCACCGGGGTGAGGGTGCGGTAAGCGGTGCGAAACGCTCGGGAATAGCTTTGCGGGAAGCGGATGTAATTGATGTCCAGATGAGTTGCTATCTGATTGCTGTACCAGATTGGCGCGGTGCTGGTCAGCGAGACCAGTAACGGGCTGCCATGGCGATAAAGATACAGCGGCAAATCCACTTGTTCCCACAGGTGGCCGTTGTTGCGACCGATACGCTGCACGTTCAGCGCTTTCGCACTTTCGTGCAGTTTGATGTCGTGGGGAGCAACGAAAACCACATCGTCTCGCAGCTGTTTGAGGGCCAGGCAGGTTTGCTCGGCGAAACGCTGCACTCCACGTATTTCCTGGGTCAGAAAACGGGCATTGATCACAATCATTGGGGCGCGACCTGAAAAGAGAATTGGGTCGATTGACGGGTTCGCGCAAGCAGACTTTGACCGATAGGCTGCTCGCACCGCGCGATACCTGGGCGCTGTGCGCCTTCGTTATTGGGCTCATGACTCATTGGGCAAACAGCGGTGGTTTACTGCCCAGGCTGATGATTTTCGGAAATTCGTCGATGGGCACCTGGGCTGAACAGCGGCTGTCGTTGCAGTCCCAGGCAATGCCGGTGTCGATCAACCCTTTGCCCGGCTTGCCACTGTCAATCAGCAGGACGTTGCCGCGTTGTACGCTGCTGGCCTCGACCCGAATCAAGCGCGGCTCACCGGTTGTCCAGGCCACCAGGGCCTGCTCCGAGCCTTTGGCGAAACGCAGCAGATAGGTTGAATCCAGCTCGCGGCTTTTTTCGGCGTCGTAGCGGTAATCATGCAGGATCGGGCTGATCGCCTTGAGGGTCAGGTAAGACGGTTTTAACGTCAGATCCTGTTTGAGCAAACCGAAGTTCTGCTCGGGATCGTTGATGTCATTGCCATCGTTGAACAAGTCGTACCACCACAACCCTTTGATATCCGGCAGTGTTTGAGCGAGGAAGAAACTGCGCGCCAGGTAGGCGGCCTGGGTCTGTTCGCTCAGGCCGCATTTTCCGGTGTTGCTGGGCCAGCCCATCTCGGTCAGATACAAGGGCACCGGTCGCGAGGCCAAGGCCCTGAGATCAGCATCCACCCAGCGCAGCCAGGCGATCCAGCGTTCCGGCGTGTGTCGCTCCTCATGCCGGCAATGCACATAAGGATGCAGCGAAAGACCGTCTGCATGGTTGAGTACGCCAGCCTCCACCAGCCGGTCGGCGAAACCCAGGTCCATGCCGAGGCTGGTCACCGCACCGGCAAGAATCGTCACCGGTTTTTTCTGCTGACGGATGCGCTGTGCGGTTTCTTCTATCAGGTTGCTGTAGTCCCTGGCGAAGGCCGGGTCCACGGGATTTTCTTTATCCCACTCATTCCAGATTTCGTAGAAGTCCACGCTGTCGGCCAGTTCACGGGTCACGAATGACACGTAGTTGGCAAAACCTTCCTTGACCAATGGGGTACGAGGTTTGGCGTAGTTGCCGTAATAGGTGTTGCCGTAGCCCAACACCAGCAAAGGACGCAGTCGATGTTCCTGGGCCTTGCTCAAATAGGCTTGCCAGGCCGGGTCGATGCGCAACATGCCGCGTCGGGGTTCGGCGGTCGACCAGTAGGCATCGTCGCGTACCGAATCGACGCCGGCCTCTTCGAGCAGTTGCAGTGCCTTGGCCGACGAACTGCTTTTGTTCATCAAATGAGTATCGACACCGATGATGAATCGCTCATCGGCTATTGCCATACAGCTCATGAACAGGCAAATCACAAGCATCGTCAGCGTTCGCGATCGGGCGATGGGCGGCTTGGGCATATTTTGTCTCAATGAAGAGGCACGGTCCGGAGCGCTTGCTCAGGTGAGTCACGGGCCGATGGATAACACTTCCCTATGTACAGCGATTGCCCGGGCTGGGGCCGGAAACCGGCTCATCACGCCGTACGATCTTGTTCAGCAGGGTCTGGGCGAAAATACTCTGGTAGCTGTCGAGCATCAGGTCCGTGTCCAGCAGCGAAGCAACGCTGACTCGGGCCTGGGAACTCAAGCGTGCCAGCAAAGCCGGCTGCTGATGCAGTTTGAGCATGGCCAGCCCAAGCGAATCCGGATCATCCGGATTGCACAACAGACCATTGAGCGGGTCCTGGATGATCTCCGGCAAGCCACCCATGCGACTGGCAATCACCGGTTTGGCATAAGCGCAGGCCTCAACGGCGACCATGCCGAACGGTTCGTTCCAGATCGATGGCACGATGGCGACATCAATCTGTTTATAAAACGCCTCGGGTGTCTGATAGCCGACAAAACTGATCCGGGGCGACTCTGCTGCCAACGCCTTGAAGCGGGCTTCGTCGTCCAGTTGCCCACGCCCGGCAATTTGCAGCGTTGCATCAAAGGGCAGCGCCTGAAATTGTTCGATCAGCCAGCGCACGCCTTTAGGCTCCGAGAGCGTGCCCATGAAGCCAAAGCGCAGCGGCGTGTTCCCGGGCTCCGGTTGCAGGTTGGTTTTTGCCTTGACCGGCAGGGCTGGGCAAGGGCTGGCGTTGTGTACAACAAAACCCCGGGCGTTCCTGAAGTAACCGTTGTTCTGCAGGGTGTCGAGCATGAAGCGGCTGACGCCTACCACCGTATCGACCTGTGCCGAGCGATCATCATGGCCTTTGCGAAAGTGTTCGCAACGGCCGCATTGGGTGCGACAGCTTGCTCCGTCTTTGAACATGGTGCTGCTCGGGCAGAGCAGATACAGGTCGTGCAACACCTGCACGATCGGTTTGCCGGCGGCGGTGATTTCATCCCATGCCGACACCGACCAGCCGGTGAGGTTGTGACAGACCACCAGGTCGGGCTTTTCGATATTGATCACCCGTCTTACGTATTCACGCATGCCGCCGTTGTATCGATCGCGAAGATGCCAGCCCAACCGCGCCAGCTTCCCAGGGCGCTGATCCCTGAAGTGCCAGTAGAAGTTGCGCAGCCCTGCGCGATACACCCTGACTTGATTGATCATCTCCTCCTTGAGGCCGGACTGGGCTCCGGTCGCCAGTACCGCGACCTTGTAGCCCCGCTTGTACAGACCTTCGACGGTGCGTTGCAGGATGATCTCTGCACCGCCGCCGATATTGGGTGTGTAAAGGCTGGAGATGAATAACAACTTCATAAGGGGTACGAGCGGTTCAGGCCCAGCACGCCTGCCTCGCCATCCTGAATGGCCTTTTCGATCAGGTTCAGACGTTGTTCTGCGCCACGGCGTTTGGCGATCAGACGCAATAGGCGAAAGAACATCCAGCGGTTGAGGCTGTACAGCAGCGACGACGAAGCCCAGATGTTCTTGTCGAACCAGGCCTGGTTGCGGGCGCCGTAATAGGCCCTGAGGTCTGAACCGCCCAGCAGGAAACTTTCGTAGATGTTGCTGGTGCGCGCCTTGATGTTCCATGAATCTTCGAGGTCGTCGAGCAGTGCGTCGGGCACCAGGAATATCCGCCCGCCACCGGCGGTGATGCGCCAGGTGTATTCACTGTCATCGGCATACAGCATCAAGGCATCGAGGGGCAGGCCGATCCGTTGATAGAGGCTGCGATGGGCAAGCAAGCCGCCGTAGGTGGCGAAGGGCAATTGCACCATCGGGATCTTGTCTTGCCTGCGCTGGGGACGCACCCAAGGGCGGCGACGCCAGAGTTTGTAGGGCAGTTGCGCAACGTGAAAACCGAAGAAGCTGGAACGGCGCTGAATGGCGAACCGACCGGGCACCCCGGCGGCGATGTCAGCCTGGTGCGTCGGCCGAAAGCCAAGGACTGCCGACTTGTCGCGGCCATCGATTTCTTCCAGCTGGCTCAGGCATGTATGCAAAGCGGCGATGGCGTTGTGCGTCGGGGCGTTATCGTCGTCCATCAGCCAGATGTATTCGGCACCGGCATCCAGTGCGGCCTTGATGCCCACCGAATAACCTTTGGCTGAACCGGTGTTGTTGTCCAGATAGATCACGTCAACCTGGCCAGGCCAGGTAGTGCGCAAGTTTTCCAGCGGTGCAACCGACGCGTTGCTGACGATGATCACCCGATCGATCAACGGGCTTTCCAGCGAGCGGCTGACAAGGGTGTGCAAATAGTTGAAACGGTCACCATAGGTGAGCGTCACCAATGTCGTGAGTTGAGTCATGCTGAGGTTCCGTCCGCAATAGCGATGAAGGTAGTGCCGCAACCCCGGTGCGCGTGGACAACCGGGGCCTGGCGAAACGTTGCCTTAGACCCTGGCTTCCATCCGCAACAGACTGCTCATCGGTAAAACGACTTTCTGTTCCCGTTGCAGCAGGTTAAGCAGGATCACGGCACGCTCGGCGCCATCAGCGGCAAGGAAAATCGCCTCGATATCACACAGTTCACCGGCCTTGATCATCACGCGCTCGCCTTGTTGGAAATCGACCCTGGCGACAGGCTCGTGCAAGCGTCGGCGGATCTGTTCGATGAGCTCATCCTGGACCGGCACCGGATGGCCGCCGAAGGTGACGATGCGCGCCACGCCCCGGGTCGAGCGAATCGGGTACCAGTTGTCATGCACCTGATCCATGCGAATGAACAGATAACCCGGGAACAATTCTTCTTCGCTCGCCACTTTCGGCGTGCGTTTTTTCGGCTCGCCTGACTTCAGCGGTCGATAGCATTCGAAGCTCTGCCGTTGCAAATGCTCTTCTGCGCGGGCCTCCTGGCGCGGCTTGGTCTGGATCAGGTACCAACGGGCGGGGCTATTGAATTGAGACATACATTCACTCCACTGCGGTGCGTGTGAACGAGGGTTTCGTGGCGTCCTGCTGGCTGACAAGCTCGGCCAGCAGGTCCTCTTGATTCCCGGTGGCGCCATCGCTGACGGTGAAGCAGGCGAGCATGGCCTGGACCTGTTCGACGCAATTGAACATCAGCACATCGATGATCGACAGGTTGGGTACGAACGGCTTGCCGAATTGGCGATAGACCACTTCATCCATCTTGAAAAAGCGCACCAGCAGACCATTCCTGGCGAACAGGTCCCGGTCGTACAGCTCGGCACCGCCGATGGGGTTGAGAAAGGTCGTCGCGGCAAAGGTATGGGCGATATTGATCACCCGGTCCTGCTTGTCGGTGCACGAGTTCAGCTTCAGGTCAGAGCCGCGCAGAATCGGCGTCACGATGTGCAGATACGCGCACAGCTCGCGGATGACATGCTCGGCGTACAGCGCGAGGTTCTGCTGCGGGAAGCGGATCAGGCGCGTCACCAAAGGCATGACCTGTTCGAAGTACGGCGCCTTGCGGTAGTTCTGGGTGATGATGTTGATCAGGCGTTCGGCTTCGTCGCTGAAGGTGTCGATGAACTGGCGCTGCATGATCGGCAGCTCGAAGCGATCCTTTTTCAGCGGGAAGGTGATCAGCTTTGCCTCGCCGTTGTTCAGAATGCGGTTTCGATTGACCCAGCCGGAGCGGATATATTGCAGATCGTCTCCCAGGACGAAGACATCTGCTGCTGCGATCAATTGAAAATAGCCCAGGTAGGGGAAGAGGTATGGCTGCATCATTGCTATGGTCCTGGCCATGCGTAACTCCTTGAGTGTGTTGGGTGATCTTTGCTCGTTATTTGCGCACTGGACTGTAGTCGTATCCATAGGCGGCGCAGTCATAATCTGCGGTCGAAGCCTTGCGTAGCACGCCGTTGAATATGGCGCCCTTGATGACTACACCGTTTTGACCAAGTCGACGCTTGCAGGCTTCGATTTCCTTGACCGAAGTCAGCCCGAAACGGGTGACCAGCAGGCAGGTTCCGGCCTGGCGACCGACCAGCGTGGCGTCGGTCACGGCCAGGATCGGCGGCGTGTCGACCAGCACCAGGTCATACAGCGGCGAGAGCTCGGTGAGCATCTTGTTGAAGTTGTCGTGCATCAACAGCTCGGAAGGGTTGGGCGCCGCGAAGCCGCAGGAAATGAAGTCCAGATTACGTACTTCGGTATGATGGATGACTTCGCTGCTTTTCAGGCGCGCGGCCAGCGTGTCGGACAGACCGTGCTTGGGTTGCAGGCCGAACACTTTGTGCAGGTAGCCTTTGCGCATATCGGCGTCGATCAGCAGCACGCGCTTGCCAGTCTGGGCGATGATCACCGCCAGGTTGCTGGAAACGAATGACTTGCCGGCACCCGGCGACGGGCTGGAAATCATCAGCACATTGTTGCGTGCTTCGAGCATTGCAAAATGCAGGCTGGTACGCAGGCTGCGCAGGGATTCCACCGCCAGTTCGGTCGGTGCCGAGACGCTCAGCAGTCTGGATTCCTTGCTGGCCGTGCGGCTTTGATTGTTCTTTTCCAGGCGTTCCTGTTGGCGCGAGTAGGGCAGGGATGCGTACACCGGCATGCCAATGTTTTCGATGACTTCCGGGTTGTCCACGCCGCGATAGAACGCCTGGCGAACGAACACTGTCGCCACCGCGACCAAGACACCCAGCAATGTCGCAATCAGCACGATGAGTTTCTTCATCGGCTTGACCGGTTCTTCGACGTTGGCGTCGGCGTTGTCAATGATGCGCACGTTGCCGATGCTGCCAGCGCGCAGAATGTCCTGCTCCTGGCTCTTGTTCAGCATCAAGGTGTACGTCTGGCTGGTGACCTGCATGTCGCGCGTCAGGCGCAGCAATTCCTGTTGGGTTTCAGGCAGTGTTTCGATCTTTTTCAGCAGCCCCTGTTTCTGCGCTTCCAGCTGGCTCATCTGGCTCATCAAGGCGCGATAGTTCGGGTGTTCGCGGGTGTACAGCCGCTCCAGTTCGACGCGGCGCATCTTGAGCTCCGAGAGCATCGAATCGAGCTTCACGACCTGATCCAGGACGCCCTTGGTTTCGATACTCAGGTCCACCGACTTGGCGCTGGTCTGGAAGTTGTTCAAGGCGACTTCCGACGCTTCCAGCTGTTTGCGTACGGCCGGCAATTGCGAGCGCAGGAAGTCCAGGCGTTGAGCGGCCTCGGCGGAACTGCGTTCGACGTTCTGGCGTACGTAAAGACGGCTGATCTCGTCAACGATCTTGTTGGCCTTTTCCGGGTCCGGGTCCTGCAACGCCAGGTAGATGATCCCCGAATCTTTGCCGGCTTCGGTAATCTTCAGGCGTTCCTGATAATTGAGCGCGGCAGTCAAGGTGCGCAGTTTGGAAACCGTGAACTCAGTCCCCGGCCGGGCATTGAGCGTGGCGACCTGAATCTTCGCACCATGGCCTTCGACAGTCTGATTGACGGCTCCGCTGAGAATCTGGTTGCGGTCCTTGTCATACAGCGTGAAGAAACCGGGCTTGCCTGCGACGAGGGTCAGTTTCTCACCCAGCAGATCTTCAGGAACCTCAAGCTGGAAGACGTCGAGCTTTTCACCACCCCAGGCGTATTGACCCATGCCGAACCACGGCTCGGCGAACTGGCCCGGTCGCTCCGGCTTGAAGGTGCGGCTGAGATAGCCGCCGATCATCGGGAAGTAATCGGGGCGCTGCACGATGTTCAGCTTCAGGTCATCGACCACCTTGCCCAGCACTGCCCGCGACTTGATCAGCTCGATTTCGGTCGTCGCCTGGGACACCGACATCGGTTTGTTGGAGACTTCCGGCGTGCCTTCGATGCCGATTTTCTTCGGCTCGATCTGAATCATCGCGTTGGCCTGATAGATCGGCTCGGCAAGTATCGCGTAGGCCAGCCCGACCAGGCAGAACAGCCCGACGATCGAGAAAATCAGGCCCTTATGGTCGAATAACGTGCGCAAGATAGTTGCCAAATCGATCCGGGAGTCCTGGTAGTAGTCCAGGGAAGAACGGTTCATAGCGGTCATTTATCTTGTTTCTCCTGACTGAAGATAAGGTAGCCAGTCGTCGACACATCGCGAGAGGTGCTCGTAGGTCTGTTCAAAGGCTAATTTTGGTTGCCGGTAGGGGTCGGCTATTTCCATTTGTTGTTGCCATTTGCCAATCAGAAAAGTCTTGCCGCGAACTTCGGGGGCTAACCTCAAAACGCTTTTGAGTTGGGCGTTTTCCATCAGCAGGATCAGCTCGGCCTGATGCAACATGTCGCGATCCATCTGGCGGGCGCGGTGCCTGAGTGTCGGCACCTGGTGCATCTGCAAGACCGCCTGGGCCAGCGGGTCGATTGGCGAATCGAGCATCGCGTGGGTGCCTGCCGAGGCAATCTGCACATCGGCCGCCAGTACACGCTGGCGCAACAGCGCTTCAGCCATGGGGCTGCGGCAGATGTTGCCGATGCAGATCACCAGGACGTTACTGAACATGGCCCTTACTTATCGAAGGCATGAGCCGTTTGCCGAGGTTGACGGTGAAGTTGCGCGCCACCATCAACAGCGCCTGCAGCTTATGCACCGGCGCCAGTGCCGAAATCGCCAGACCGATGGTTTGCATGAGGAAGTATTCGTACAGTTCCTGATTGCCCTGCCGGTTGTAGTAATTAGCCAGACTGCTACAGGTTTGCAGGCTCATATGAAGCTTTCGTTTATGGGTACGCATCGAGAAAATGCCGCCCGGATGCACGCGATAGGCGGCAGGTTTGATCTGGGCGAGAAACTTGCCTTTGCCGACCGCCCCCAGCAGCGACCACCAGCACATGTCATTGAGCGGAGCAACCGGCATCAGCAGTTCTGGCGGCAGGGTGCAGAGCACATTGCGGAAACACACCGTCAAGGTCGAAATCGGCCGAGCCTTCTGCAGTTGCAGAGCCGTCGCATCGCTGCGTAACTTGCCCTGCAACTGGATGCCTTTCTCGCCTTCGCTGTCGAACGCCATCGCATCGTGGTAAGTGATGACGTAGTCCGGATGGCTTTCCAGGAAGTCCACCTGGATTTGCAGTTTGCGCGGATCGGTCCAATAGTCGTCGGCTTCGCAGTACGCGATGTAACGACCCCGGGCTTTGGCAAACAGGCCCGGAACGCAGGGCTTGCCGTATTGGTACTGATTCACCGATTGATAGAACGGCCGGATGATCGTCGGATAACGCTCGGTGTATTCGGCGATGATTTGCGCCGTGCCGTCGGTGGAGGCATCGTCGTTGATCAGGATTTCAAAACTGAACGTCGTCTGTTGGGCCAGAAAACTATCCAGTGTCTGAGCGATGAACGCTGCCTGGTTGTAGGCAGGGCAGACGATGCTCACTAGCGGTGGCTGGGAAGGGGCAGTGGACGTTTCTACTGTCTTGTCATCCATGGCTCAGGTACTCGGTTTGCTGAACAAAATGAAAATTCTCGAAGCCAGCGGTTTGTCGCTGGCGGCCACAACGATCAACGTGATCAGGCCGCTGACCACCAGACCGGCGAATACGCTGAAACGGTCATCGGCCGCGATCAACCGAAACAGGGGCTCGCTGATTGCCAGGCCGACGCCGGTCATGACGCTGATACGCAGAATGTCGCGTAGCCACGTGCCATGAATGCCCGGCGCGAGGCGGTTGTGGACGATCATCGGCCACACCGCGAACGACACGATGCGCAGGAAAAACCAGGCCAGCGCCGCGCCATAGGCGCCTTGGTAGTGAATCGCCAGGACCACCACCGGAACGGTAATCAGCGCTGAAACGACGCTGTACCAGACGTGCAGATTCATTCGCCCATAGGCGTATTGCAGATAGAACTGAAAGGCGCTGACCGCCATGATCGCGCTGCCCAATGCGTACCAGCACAGAATCGAACGGCTCCATTGGGCGGCGACCTGATCGCCGGTCCAGGCATAGATCAAGGGCTGGGCATGCAAGGCAATCACCGCAGCCAGCGGAAACAGAAACGTGCAGACGAAGCGGTTGGCAGCCAGAAACAACCCGTGCATATCGTCGCGGCGACCCTCGGCCATCAATACGGTCAAGCGCGGCAGCAGGGTTTGCACCAAAGGATTGGTCAGCATCAGGATCCCGGTGGTGATCAACGCCACCAGCGAGAAGTAGCCGTATTGGTCCAGAGGCAGTTGCTCGGACAGCAATACTTTGTCGATCTGGGTCAGGACGATCCACAGCACCGCCGTGAAGGACATGCTCGCCGCAAACGGAATGATCGGTTTGACCAGTCGCCAGTTGAACCCGGTGAGCCAATGCGGCGTCGGCATTTGCTGATAGGCGCGCCCGGCAAACATCAAGGTTTCGATCAGACCTACCGCGACCTGGAACTCGAAAAAGTCTGCCGGGTCCTGGGAGTAGACGCTGACCAGCAGCAGACCGCCGAAGTAGCGCAGCGTGGCAATGATGATATTGGCCAGGTTGAGCCAGCCATGTTGCTCCAGGCCCTGAATACCGCTTTTGTAAAGCGTCGAATACAGGCGCAGGGCGATCACCACGCCCATCAGGCTGATGCAATGGATCAGGGTTTGCGGCTGCAACTCTTTGGCATTGAGCCATTGCAGGGCAATCCACGGGCTGCTCAGGTAAATCGTTACGCAGCACAACAAGGTCAGCGGCAGAAAGATGATCTCGAATGACCGCAGCAGCTGTCCCGAATTGCGTTCGTTGGCCGGTGTACCTTGCTGATGCGCGACGGCCCGCACCAGGCTGGGCGACAGACCCGCGTCAAGCAATTGCAACCATGCCTGCATGACCGCAAAGAACCCGATCAGACCGTAGGCCTCGGCGCCCAGATGGCCGAGGTAGAACGGCATGATCAGGATACCGACCAGCAAGACGTAGGCCTGCCCGGCATAGTTCAATGCAGTGTTGCGGATCACGGAGCGTTTCGTTTGCATAGCCACTAGATGACCTGAGCGAGCACAGGGCTTTGGTAATGGGCGTTGCTGAAGCTGCATTCTTCGATGATGGTGTTGATCACTTTGTCTTGATCAGCGCGTTGCAGGCCGGGATAAATCGGCAGGCATAGCACGCGCTCACTCAAGGCACGGGATTCGGTTTGCGGGATCTGCGGCTGCAGATATTCGAGGGTATCCAGCGATGGGTAGAAGTACCGGCGCGGATTGATATCCCGGTTGTTGAGTGCGGCACGTACCCGCAGCAGTTGCTGCTCGTCCCGCAAGCCCACCGGGTAATAGCTGTGATTGAGCTGGCTGTTGGCTTCGGCCTGTTGCAGGTCCAGGTAGTTTTCCAGTCGCGAAGTGTAGCGATAGGCAATTTCGGCGCGTTCTTCGAGGATGTTCTCGATGTCATCGAGCACACACAGGCCCATGGCCGCAGAGAACTCATTGAGCTTGGCGTTGATGCCGATCCCGTCGATCTTGTCGACGTCGGCAATGCCGAAGTTGCACAGCAGGTAGGCACGCTTGGCAATTTCGTCATCGTTGGTGATGATCGCGCCGCCTTCGACTGTGTGAAACAGTTTGGTGGCGTGAAAACTCAAGGTGCTGACATCACCCCAGTTAAGGACGGACTGCCCGGCATGGCGCACCGCGAACGCATGAGCACCGTCGTAGACGACTTTCAGGTTACGTCGACGAGCGATTTCTTCGATGCGTTCGACCGCGCATGGATTGCCGAACACATGCGTGCCGACGATGGCTGAAGTGTCTGGCTCGATACGACTTTCAATGTGGTCCGGGGAGATGTTCCAGGTGCTGGCGTCGATATCGGCAAAGATCGGCCGGATGCCTTCCCACTGCAACGAACTGCTGGTCGCGACAAAACTGAAGGGCGTCGTCACGGCGCTGCCGCTCAGGTTCAAGGCGCGATAGGCGACTTGCAGGGCAAGTGTTCCGTTGTTGGTGAGAATGATGTGTTTGACGCCCAGATAATCCTTGAGGCGATCTTCCAGCTCCGTTACCAGCGGCCCGTGATTGGTTAACCAACCCCGCGCATAAATGCCTTCAATGTAGGTCTTGAACTTGCCGATATCGCCCAGGTAGGTTTTGGTTACGTTGATCATCGAAGCCTCCATGTCTAACGTTGAACGCGGGAACTGCATATGCCCTGAAGTTGGTTGCGTGCGGCCCCGGTTACTGGCCGAGGGTCGATTTCGGAGGCTGAGCGCCGGTTTTGTCGCTGACCCGACGTGCGCGACGCTGGTTGAATTGCAGGATCAGCCGAGTGGCCAGGCTGCCGGCATGGGGATCGCCGAAATGAAAGATCGCGGTCGCGCGTTTGACGCCGGCGCCGCACGCCTTGTTGGCGTGTAAGGAGCGATAGCCCCAGAACAGATAAATGTCGCCTGGGACCAGCGGAATTGTCTGCGGCTTGAGCCAGCCTCGATCTATGGCCAGCGTCATCAACTTGCGTGTGAAGCGGTTCTGCACCAGGGCCTTTTCAATCACGTTCAGCAGTACGCTGTTGCGTACTTTGCGCAGATTGGGAAACACCATCAGATCGCCGCGATCACTGCCTTCAGTGGGAATGAATATCGGTACCAGAGCGGTGACCAGGCTGGCGTCAAAGTGAAAGCAGTTGGACTCTTTTTGTCCCACATTGCCTTGCACGCAACGCAGCACCGGGAAGATTCGGTCACTTGCCGACTCCTGGTGGGTCGCCTGGCGGTACAGCGCGCCGACCAGCTGCTTGAAGTCAGGATTGCCCCAGATGCTGCCGAGCAAACTTTGCGACAGTGCCTTCTCGCCGTGGTAAGCAAAATATTCGCCGTGATGCAGCTGGGCGTGGGCGTCCGTAAAACCGCGCAGTTGTTGCAATTCAGATTGGCTGATTACGTTGCGCAACCGAGCAAAGCCATTGGCGTTTATTTCTGCTGCCAGTTGCTCGGCTTGCTGATCATTCATAGGCAATGAAAATGGCATGACTCACACCCTGTGGGTCCGAAGTAAAAGGCTCGCCGTGTCGGCGGGCCTGTTTTATTCATCTCAAATGGCGCCTTTGCAGCCACGCTACCGCCCAATCCTGCACATCCGGACTGGTTGAAATCGACTGCAGGCATGTAAGTGCTTGAATGAACTTGTTATCTGGCGCAGCAAGGCATCAGGCCAAGCTACCGCCATGCCGAGCAAACTCAGCAATTTATTCAGTTTCCATCAGACGAAAGACTCCCACCGACGCAAAGAACTCGCCGTTTAATAACTAACGTCTTGGGCAGAACAAGTGGTGTGTCGGTCGAACAATTCCGCGCGTCACTCTGTGGCGACGCTGCACTGGCTGGGAAATGTTTGACAGGCATATATATCGATGGGGATGGGCTTTCTGTCAAATTATTTCGTCAAGTTTCTGTTAAATTTTTGATAAGCGGTTCTGAAAGCAACGTAACTGTTTGAATTACATAGGAGTCAAAAAAACATCACATGCACTGCTACGGTGCAATGACGTTTTTTAGGCACATGTACAGTTGGGTGCTTAACAGCCTGCGGCCTCGGATTAGTCGTTTTATTAACGCCAGAAGTTAGTCGCTAAGTGCGTCGACGAGTGCGGTGCAAGTGCAGTATCGATACTTCATGTTCAAACGAGTGTGTCTGGAGATGCATTCAACACTCGTTCGATGCATTTATAAAAAACCTCCGGTATTTAGGTGACGGCTTCAGACTGCTGCTTCTCTCATGCCTGGCAAAGACGCATACAGGCCAGTGAGCCGCACGCCCACGGGCATGGAATGTGCTTGATGTCAGCAACGCCAGGTCATTTCCGATGCGCGTTATATCGACATTGCGGCCGAATCGAGCAAGGCTGTGCTCACATATCTCTTTATGGAATATACAAATAATAATTAATAATTTTTTGATCTAACTATTTTAAGGCATCATCGCTTCATGGCCTGAGACCCTGGCCTCGCAGATTGCGAACGAGCCAGGGACACCACTGGCGACAACAGCCTGCGTTCCAGGCTGCGCATTTAAGAGCGATCTTATGAAAAATATTGCGCTGTATTTTGACTACGCGGCTACCACTCCTGTCGATGAGCGTGTTATTCAAGTGATGGTCCAGTGTCTGGGCATGTCCGGCAATTTCGGTAATCCGGCGTCCATTTCGCATACCTATGGGCAAAACGCACGGTCCGCTGTCGAACTGGCCAGACAGCAGGTCGCAGGACTCGTTGGCGCTCAGGCTGACCAAATCATCTGGACGTCTGGCGCAACTGAATCAAACAACCTGGCGCTCAAGGGTGTTGCGCAGTCCCATGCACAGCGCAACGGCCAGGCACGCGGCCACATCATCACCAGCCAGATCGAACACAAGGCGATCCTTGATACTGCGCAGCAACTGCAGGAGCAGGGTTTCGACGTAACGCTGCTGGCGCCTGATGCAGATGGCCTGATCACTGCTGATGCCGTGGCAGCCGCACTGCGCCCGGATACCTTTCTGGTGTCGTTGATGCTGGTCAATAACGAACTCGGCACGCTCAATGACATCGCCGAAATCGGCAGGCGCGTGCGCGCCCACGGTGCTTTGTTCCATGTTGATGCGGCGCAAGGAGCGGGGAAGGTCGGGATTGATCTGTCCGGACTGGCCGTTGACTTGATGTCATTCTCTGCCCATAAGGTCTACGGCCCCAAAGGCATCGGCGCTTTGTACGTTGGCCCTCGTGCCGAGCAGCGTGTGCTTGCGCAGATTCACGGCGGCGGTCATGAATGCGGGCTGCGCTCCGGCACGCTGGCGACTCACCAGATCGCCGGGATGGGTGCCGCATTCGCGTTGGCCGCAGCGTCATTCGAAGAAGAAGTTGCCCATATCCAGCGTTTGAACCTGCGGCTGCGCGAATTGCTGGCCGATGTGTCAGGTCTGCACTTCAATGGCAGTCCCTCCCAGCGCATCGCTCATACCTTGAGCCTGACCTTCACCCACAGTGACCTGGATATCTCGGCGCTGGGTCACGGTCTGGCGTTTTCCTCCACGTCCGCCTGCAACTCGGCCAAGAACACGCCGTCCCATGTTCTGCTTGCCTTGGGGTATGACGCGACAGCCGCCAGTCAGACTATCCGCCTGAGCCTCGGCCGCTTCACCGGTGAGCAGGATATTGATCGTGCGGCCGGTTTTATCAAGGCGTCCCTCGTGCAGCCTGCGTTCTGGGCGGTTGCTCAGTCTTGAGTGGTGCTCCATTATCTGCCCCGATAGCGATCACTTTTCGGGACAGCAGGAGAATCCATGACTATGCAATCGACAACCAGCGGTGTGGTGTCGCAACGTTTGGCGCAAACACGAGCATTGATGAGCCGCGAGCGAATCGATGCTTACCTGGTGCCTTCGGCTGACCCGCATCTGTCCGAATACCTGCCGGGCTATTGGCAGGGTAGGCAATGGCTGTCTGGCTTTCATGGGTCCGTAGGCACGCTGATCATCACTCAGGACTTCGCCGGCCTCTGGGCCGATAGCCGCTACTGGGAGCAGGCAACTAAAGAGCTGGCAGGCAGCGGCATCGAGTTGGTGAAGCTGGTTCCTGGTCAGCAGGGACCGCTGGAGTGGCTGGCCGAGCAAGCCAAGGCTGAAACCGTCGTTGCGGTGGATGGCGCAGTGCTGGCCGTGGCCTCTTCAAGAACCCTGGCCAGCAAGCTCTATGATCGCGGAGCCCGACTGCGTACCGATCTGGACTTGCTCACTGAGCTGTGGGAAGACCGCCCGGCATTGCCGACCAATCCTGTCTATGAGCATTTGCCACCGCAGGCGTCGGTGGCTCGCGGCGAAAAACTCACTCGCCTGCGCAAGGTCATGGTGGAGCGGGGTGCGGACTGGCATTTTCTTGCGACGCTGGATGACATTGCCTGGTTGTTCAATCTGCGTGGCGCCGATGTTTCCTACAATCCGGTGTTCATTTCTTTCGCGTTGATTGGCCCCAACAGCATCAACCTTTTTATTGACTCCAGCAAAGTCGACGCCGGCATCCGTCAAAGCCTGGAATCAGATGGCGTCACCCTGCTCGAATATACGCAGATCGGCGCAGCACTGCGCGCGGTCCCCAAGGACGCTCGTCTGTTGATCGATCCTGCGCGGGTGACCTGTGGCCTGCTTGATTACCTGGACAGCGAAGTCAGTTTCGTCGAAGGCTTGAACCCGACCACGCTGTTCAAATCACAGAAAACCGAAACAGACACCCGGCATATTCGCCAGGCAATGGAGCAGGATGGCGCGGCGTTGTGCGAGTTTTTCACCTGGCTGGATTCGGCGCTGGGTCACGAACCGGTCAGCGAGCTGACCATTGACGAAAAACTCGGTCAGGCGCGTCAGCAGCGTCCGGGTTATGTCTCTGCCAGCTTTGCTACCATCGCCGGATTCAACGCCAATGGCGCCATGCCGCATTACCGGGCCACCGAAGAAGAATTTGCGCAGATCGAAGGCGATGGCTTGTTGTTGATCGATTCCGGCGGTCAGTACCTGGGCGGCACCACGGACATCACGCGCATGGTGCCCGTCGGGACACCGACTGCCGAGCAAAAACAGGACTGCACCCGGGTCTTGAAAGGTGTGATTGCTTTGTCCCGAGCGCATTTCCCGCAGGGAATCCTGTCACCACTGCTGGATTCCATTGCTCGTGCGCCCATCTGGGCGGGCGGCGTCAATTACGGTCATGGCACCGGCCATGGCGTGGGCTACTTCCTGAATGTTCATGAAGGCCCGCAAGTCATTGCCTATCAGGCTCCGGCTACCCCGCAAACCGCAATGTTGGCAGGCATGATCACATCAATCGAGCCGGGCACTTATCGCCCGGGCCGTTGGGGAGTCAGGATCGAGAATCTGGTGATCAACCGCGAAGCCGGCAAGACCGAATTCGGAGAGTTTCTGAAGTTTGAGACGCTGACGTTGTGCCCTATCGATACCCGGTGTCTGGATATAGCCTTGTTGGCTGAGGACGAGCGTGCGTGGCTCAATGATTACCATGGCGAGGTGCGGGAGCGGTTGACGCCTCTGTTGCAAGGCGCTGCGCTGGAGTGGCTGAACTCTCGCACTGCCAGCATCTGACGTGAGTTCCTGCGCTTTGGCGATGGGCCAAGGCGCAGTTCGACCGGCAGTCCTGAAGCTAGGGTTTTGCCGGCTTCTTGCAGATGATGATCATGCTGCGGCTGGTATAGCCGGCCGGATTGAGCCCGAAGGGATAATCGCCGGGTTCTTCTGCGGCATCACCGGATTTGGCGATGATCCGATAGTTCTGGGAAACGCAGGAGCTCGTCGCCATTTCGTAGCATTTTTCCCACGAAGAAGACAGGCCGGAACAGTTGATGTGAATTCCGCGCTTGGTCTGTTTGACCGGTTTTGATGTTGCCGCGCATCCCGTAGCTATCAAGAGCGCCAACACTATAAAAATGTGTTTCATTCCCTTCCTTACCTGAGCATCGACCAGAGGCGGAGCCCAGCCTGAATTCAGTAGCTCGCTACAAGGCGGCGTACTGCCCTGCCTGGATTGCAATCCAGAAAAGAACATCGCCTGACGCTAAACATGGCTCAACGACGTTACAAATGCTAGCAACATCTCATTTTCAGGCAAAACATCCGTCAATCGGCTGGCACCAGTTGCGATGTGGCTCGTTGGGAAGTGAGTGTCGCGCCGGCTGAAGCCAGGATGATTGCGCCAATCGCCAGCCACTGCAGAAGTGACAGTTCTTCATGAAGGAAAAGCATCCCGGATAGAGCGCCAAACACTGGCTCGATACTGGCCAGGGTCCCGAACGTTCGTGCAGGCATTCGCGTCAGCGCGACCATTTCCAGACTATAGGGCAGGGCAGTTGATAGAATCGCCACGCCAATGGCGGTCGGTATCAATGCAATATCAAGCAGCGCGGTCCCCGCGTGCACCATTCCGATCGGCGCGATGAATATCGCAGCAATTAATACGCCTAGCGCGGCGGTCTGAATGCCATTGTCTTCTCCAGCCTTTTGGCCGAACAGGATGTAAGCGGCCCAGCAAACCCCGGCGCCCAGGGCATAGGCGACACCGGTCAGGTCAAGGTTCGCGCTGGTCTCGCCCATGGGAATGAGTAGCAGCAATCCGGTGGCAGCCAAGGCAATCCACACGAAGTCGATCGCCTTGCGTGACGAATACAGTGCCACTGCAAGTGGCCCCGTGAATTCCAGCGCGACGGCGATGCCCAGAGGCACGCTGCGCAATGACATATAGAAGAGAAAGTTCATGCCACCCAGCGCGATGCCGTAAATGAAGATCGTACGTAGGGATTTGGCAGTGAAGCGCGCGCGCCAGGGCCGTAGGGCAAGCAGGAGAATCACGCTCGCAAAAACGAGCCTCAGCGTCGTGGTCCCCTGAGCACCGACTATAGGGAAAAGGCTCTTGGCCAGGGAAGCACCCGTTTGTATGGATGCCATGGCAATCAGTAACAACCCAATCGGGAAAAGCATGGAAGAAAGCTTGCGAGCGTCGTTGTTCATTGGAGATCGGGTCCACGGTCATCGGGCAGGTAGTGCAATGGGCGACATGATGCTTAATAACCAGCCATTGAGCAATATATTGCTCAATGGCTTTCTTCTTATATAAAGAGAGGGTTATAAATCGACGCCTATACACCTTTTGCAGAAAGTTCAAATTAACGGTTGACGGCCTCTCGAATCTGTCTATAATTCGCACCTCTTCCGGAGCAGATGAAACGGAAAACTCCTTGATAATCAAGTAGTTAGCCGGTTTGATTGGCGAGGAAGAGGTTTCGATGAGTTGATCGAAAGCGGTGAAAAAAGGGGATTGACAGCCGGTTGTAACGCTGTAGAATTCGCCTCCCGCTAACGAGCAACGCGAAGTTGATCGAAGCGCAAGTGGTTGAAGTTGTTAAAGAATCTTACG
>Ga0247814_10000172_pt1 | contig 61205 bp, 57 predicted proteins | sample UWRJL179409R1_FD_179947 | JGI IMG/M metagenome (GOLD analysis project Ga0247814, IMG submission 179947) | Plant litter microbial communities from Arlington Agricultural Research Station in Wisconsin, United States - UWRJ-L179-409R-1 | ecosystem: Environmental > Terrestrial > Plant litter >... | reverse complement strand
ATAATAACCTGCGGCAATATTTTGATATTTTGTTGGCTATAGGCAATGCCCCGGCTGAACTTGCAGATGCTATAAAACACACCCGTAATAACCTGGTACGCACAGGAACCGAGATAGGAGAGATGCTAAGCATAACTAAGGTGTAGCGTAGCAGGTAGTGTGATACACCCTGCTACAGGGTGCTATACGCAACTTTTTGATTATCAATAGTTAAAATTTGTTCATCCCTGATTTTTAACATAAAATGTAAGAAAACACACTGAAGTAGATACAACTAATAGGAATAATTGCTTAATTAGCAAGCAATCAGATTTGCAAAAATTATACATAAATGGCGTTTCGTCACAGCTGCATCAAATAAATGCCGTTTGCTTGCAATTAAGTTTAAGGTAATTAATATTGTACTATGGAAAATCAAGAAATATCACAACCAATAAAACTGATCATTCAATTTTGGGAAAGCAACAACAAGCAGATCACCCAACTTTTTAATAAATATCCAGACCATGTTTACGCCGGTAAAGTAGCACCCGGCCGTAACAGCGGTTTATACCTGCTGGCACATTTGGTAGCCGTATCCGATGGTTTGTTCACTATATTGGGCCTCGGCGATAAACAATTCCCGGAGCTGCAACAGTTTGTGGGTGAAAGCGAAACCAATATCAATTACCAGGTAGATATTAACGAGTTAAGGGCAAAATGGGATAACATCAATGCTAAATTAACTGCTGAATTTGCCACTAAAGACAACAGTTGGTGGTTAGATAGGCACATGAGTGTTTCTGAAGAAGACTTTGCCAAAGAGCCACATCGCAATAAATTAAACGTTTTGTTAAGCCGCGCCAGTCACGAAAACTATCACCGCGGGCAACTGGTGTTTTTAACAGAAGAAGTGATTGCACAATAATATCGGTTATTCGCTATAGCGATCATTTCGCCAGGGGTAGGCAGTGTCAGAGTAGCCACGCTCTTCCCAAAAGCCTAACTTGTTTGCGTTAAGAAACTCAATGCGTTTAATCCATTTGGCACCTTTCCAGGCATACAATTGGGGTGTTATGATACGGCAGGGGCCGCCATGCTCTTTGGGTAATGGCTGCCCTTCGTAAGTATGTACCAATAGTACATCGGGCTTAAGTGCCTCGGCAAGCGACAGGTTGGTGGTGTAGGTGTCATAACCGTAGCACATTACGTGCGTGGCCTCTTCCTTAGGATGCACCAATGCAGCCAGATCAAGCAGGCTCACACCTTTCCAGGGCATGTTGAGCTTTGACCATGTGGTAACGCAATGAAAATCAGAAATATCTTTAGTTTGCGGCAGTGCCATAAACTCACTCCATTTTAGCTTTACCGGATTTTCTACCGCGCCATCAATAGTGAGTCGCCAGCGGTCGTGTGAAATATCAGGATGATAACCCAGATCAAGCACCGGCCATTTATAGGTTACTGTTTGGCCGATAGGCAACACAGGCATGCCATGCCGGTTAGTCTCGCCGCTTCCCTTGGGCGCATCATCAGCCATTGATGGTGTATCAGCCATTTGCTGCTCAAAGCGGGCTTTCAGCTTCATGCGGGCTTCAATAATGCGGTTAAGTTTTTCGGGATCTTCCATAGCTACAAGTTAAGTATAAAATAGTTGATAGACAATTGTGTTTAAACTGGGCTTGAATACGAAAAAAATGAATTAACTTAATTCTTCACCCTTTATTAAACGCGATATATTCATACTTGTGCTTTTGTTAGGTTCAATTCTACTAAGTTGTTGAAGCTTAGTAAAAATCATTTCAGACCAATTTACTTTCCCCCATTTTTGTAAAACTTTCAAAGCCATATTTCTGTTCCTTGTCATAGGACTCAAAAGAGCTGCGAGTAAAATAGGCTCTCCTTTCCCTGGGTAGGTTTCAAGAAACGTAACTACGTAATCTAAGCATTGGTGTTTAATAAATTCAGGACCCATTCCTAATGAATCACGCGGCCCTGTTGCTATCTCTTTTAGGGGAAGAGCATTAATAGCGAATTGTATAACTTCGTCTACGTTATTTGCTTTTGCTTCGTTCACAACATCGTACCACATCCAACTGTCTGTTGGGTTATTTTTAAGTTTTGACCAAACGATATCCCAAATATCAATGTGTAATATTTTAGCCGCCTTTTTTCCGTTCCAGTAAATTAAGTTATCATCACTTTTAAGTGCGGCAATCGCTAATTTGGTCCAATTATTTTTATCAAGAATAAAAACGATATCAATTATGCAATTTGAGATAAGGTCTTCCGTCCATCCATTTTTAGCGTAATTAGAGATATCTGTTTGGAGTTCTGTTAAAAAATCCTTTATTTGATGAAGTATATTAAAATCTAGAATATCAGCAACGTGAGTTTGGGCGTGTCTTATGTAATTTGAGATTAAAATCGACGCATTCTCATAGTGCGAGATATCCTCAGCAGGACCTCCTGTAATTAAAGCTTTAATTATCTCACCTGATGATTTAAAAATCTCATTACTTATTGTATCAGCAATGATTTTATCTTGTAAATTACCATGTATTGCACAGGTATAAGCAAGATATTCGTACATAATGCTGTTTTTGTAACCATCAGTAATAAGCCATTCTTTTATGTTTATCGGTAACTCCAATTTTGTTAAACGTTCAACAGTATGAATTTTACCCCAACCATCTACCTTCTTTGCTATTTCCCAAAGGTCATCTACCTTATTGTCTGAAGTATTTAAAATAGCTACAATAGAGAACAAGGTAAACTCATCGTGCAGGCCAATTACTTTAACTTTATCAATATAATTTTTTTCCCCACAAACGCCAAGTATTGCAATTCCGACCTTTACAGCATTTCTATCTGATGTTTCAAAAGCCAGATCTTTTGCAAATTCTATAAGATACGGATAAACCGGTGGCGATATTTTCATTACATTTTCAAGAAAATCATCTATAATTCCGATAACCGAATCACTTTCAGTAATAGTTTGGAAAAATTTGGATTTACTTTTTACATCTCCGTACTCTGCGATACGGATAATGAGTTTTGTTAAGTCATTTGTTTTACCCTTTGACTCTTTGTTTTCCTGTGGACCCAATATCGAATCGAAGAGACCAGGCGCAAACCTTACTCCATTTTCATCAATTGCTTTTTCATCGGGGAGATCATTTGCAGAATCTTTGAGTTTTCCATCTTCATCCAAATTTTCTTTTAGAAATTTGTAAATGGATGAATCAGTTTTCCAATCTAATATCTCTGTATTATTATTTTTAATAAGGTTTTTTATCCAGGTTAGCATCATTCAAGCATTTGACCGAAAATACAAAAGCTTTGGGACATGTATTCAAAGGCTCACCTATTAAATTTTCAATACAACTTCCCATCATGTATTAAGATAGACGATTTGTACCAATGGAAATAAAAAAGCCCGGCAATTAGTGCCAGGCTCCATACATATCTTCCGGAATTCCCGTCTTTACCGACTTCCGGACTCAAAAACCCTACTCAAAATACTCCTTCATCCGTTCAAAAAAGCTTTTCTCGTTCTTGCCCGGGTTGGGTTTAAAGTTAGGTGAGTTTTGTAATTTCTCCAATATAGCACGCTCCTCGTTGCTAAGCGCCTTAGGCGTCCAGATGTTTATGTGGATCAACTGGTCGCCGCGGTGATAAGAGTTCACCTCGGGCACGCCTTTGCCTTTTAAGCGCAATATTCTGCCACCCTGTGTGCCGGGATCTATTTTGATCTTAGCTTTACCATCAATGGTAGGTACTTCAATGCTGGTACCTAAAGCTGCGTCAATAAAGGTGATATGCAGATCGTATATCACATTATTGCCATCACGCTTCAAAGTTTCGTGTGGTATTTCTTCTATCAGGATGATGAGGTCGCCGGGTGCACCGCCGCGTGGGGCAGCATTACCTTTGCCGCTCATGCTTAACTGCATACCTTCGCTAACACCTGCTGGTACGTTTAAGGTAATGGTTTCTTCGCCGCGTACAACGCCGTCGCCATGGCAAACATTACATTTTGAAGTAATAACACTGCCTTCGCCGTTACAGGTAGGGCAGGTGCTGGTAGTTTGCATCTGGCCCAGTATGGTATTGGTTACCCTGCGCACCGCGCCCTGGCCACCGCAGGTTTTACAAGTTTGAAAAGACGATTTATCCTTTGCGCCGCTGCCATCGCAGGTTTTGCAATGCACCTGCTTGTTAACTTTAATTTTCTTTTCGGTACCGTTGGCTATTTCCTCCAACGTTAAGCGCACTTTAATACGCAAATTGCTGCCACGGGCAACCCTGCGACCGCCGCGTTGCTGACCGCCACCGCCACCACCAAAAAAGTCGCCAAACGGGCTGCCACCGCCAAAAATATCGCCAAACTGGCTGAATATGTCTTCCATATTCATGCCACCACCACCGTAGCCGCCACCACTGGCTGACTGCGCGTTGGCAGCATGACCAAACTGGTTATAGCGCTGGCGCTTTTCGGGGTTGCTTAAAACCTCGTATGCTTCGGCAGCTTCCTTAAATTTTTCTTCAGCTTCTTTATCACCCTCATTTTTATCCGGGTGATATTTAATGGCCATTTTACGATAGGCTTTCTTTATCTCATCCGCGTCGGCACCCTTTGAAACGCCAAGTATATCGTAATAATCTCTTTTAGACATGTTTTATTATTTCGGATTTCGAATTTTCGATTTCGGATTTATTTCGATTTCGGATTTCGAATGTTCAATTTCGATTTTCTTTTAACTCTTTATTCGGTCGGACATTCAAATAAATTCGAAATTGAACATCCGAAATCCGAAATTAACCTACGCTCCTACAATTACCTTAGCAAAGCGTATCACTTTGTCGTTAAGATAATAACCTTTTTCCATTTCATCAACCACTTTGCCTTTCAGGTCATCAGTAGGGGCGGGTATATTGGTTATGGCTTCGTGTATATCAGCATCAAACGCCGTCCCTATTGATTCCATGGGGATCAAGCCTTTTTGCGTAAGCATGTTCTTTAGCTTGTTTTGTATCAGTATAACGCCTTCCCTAACCGGGGCAACTTCAGTAGCGTTTTCTGTCGCTTTTAAAGCACGTTCAAAATCATCTAATACCGGTAAAAGCGCAGTTATAACATCTTTGCCCTCCATTTTGCGTGCTTCTTCGCGTTCTGTTCTTGTGCGGCGCCTAAAATTGTCAAACTCCGCAAATAAGCGCAGGTATTTATCATTAGCCAGCGCCAGTTCTTCTTTCAAAACATCCTCGGCAGATGGCGCAGCTGTCTCAGGCTGCTGTTCCGCCTCAACTGCATTATTGTCAATATTCTCCTGGGTAACCTCAGGCGATTCTGGGTTATCTGTCTTCTTTTTCTTCAACATGTCGTTAAAATTCATAGCTGATAGTGCCAAACAAGTACCTTGCCATTAGTAAAAAACCGACAAGGTGTCAGCGAGATTATAATTTTTATTGAAGTTATGGCGCAATAGCGCTACACTGACAGTGACAGTAAGGTTGTAAGAAGTGTATTTTGAGATTGACTATTACTGACCAATGTATCTAATGATACCTTGATCGCCACAGAAATAAAACTTCTCCTCTTTTTTTAAGAATTCAATCGTTTTATCGTAATGTATTTCCAATGTCTGATTATCAACCCATGTAGCGGTTACAAATTTTCCTAGTTGGTAAAAATTGAAAACTCCGGTACCAGCGCCTGGCCATTCAATTATTGAATGTGTGTCGTGATAAACTCCATTCAAATAGCTCTCTGCGATTTTGAAGGTTTTGTTCCCATCAGGAGAGGGTATGGTTAACAGAACATCCTCCTTAAAATCAAATTTCGCTCTTTTTCTGCGCTTTGGCTTTTCTTTTTGTAGTGAAATTTGTTTGAGAAATTTTTGAAGTTCAACCCTTCTTTCTTCAAGAGTCGCGGCATCTGCACCAAGCTGTTTCCAAACTTCAAGATCGTTCCCAGTTTCAATTACACGCTTTACCTGCTCAAAAATTATTGGGTTAAGAGACTTAGTTTCCCATTGAGCCAAAGCAAGACCAAAAAGGCAATCATTTTTATCATCATTAAACATTTCAGCAAAATCGCCTCCAATCTTTTTACCAACACTAACAGGGTGTTCACCATTGTTATAGAGATCAAAGAAATTTTGATAGATGTCCTGAAAAGTGTCGCTACCATCTATTTTTGTACTCCAGGTTCCCATTTTTTACACTGCCACTGCTACTAAAAACCTGCCACTTACTCAGACTTGTGCCAACTGCACATCTTCCAGCACCTTGCCACCTTCGCATTTAATAATGCGGGATGGGAATGCGCGGATGATATGATAATCGTGCGTGGCAACTACCACGGCGGTGCCTGATTGGCTGATCTGTTTTAGCAGCAGAACAATTTCTTCGGAAGTTTCCGGGTCAAGGTTACCGGTAGGCTCATCGGCCAGAATAATTTCAGGGTCGTTAAGTAAAGCGCGTGCTATAACCACACGCTGCTGCTCGCCGCCTGAAAGCTCATGCGGCATTTTCTTCAATTTTGAACGTAGGCCCACTTTTTCCAAAACATCAAGTGTGCGGTCGGTAATCAGTTTTGGATCTGTCCAGCCGGTGGCACGCATTACAAATTGCAGGTTATGCTCTACTGAGCGATCTGTAAGTAACTGAAAATCCTGAAAAACTATACCCAGTTTGCGGCGCAAAAACGGAATATCTTTTTCGGCGAGTTTAAACAAACTATAGCCGCATGCGTGGCCTTCGCCATCGGTAAGCGGCAAATCGCCATAAATAATTTTAAGCAAACTACTCTTGCCCGATCCGGTCTGACCTATCAGCCACACAAAATCGCCTTTATCAATATGCAGGTTTACTTTAGCCAGTACTTTGTTTTTCTGCTGAAAAATATCAACATTATTTAGTTTGATAATTGATTTTCCTATCATGATGTTGTTAGAAATCTAATTTTAAGATCTGCCCAAAAGGCAGTTCTTTTACTACATTCATTATGTACTCGGCCTTGTGGGCAAGCCCCACCTTGTCTAAGGACTTTTCGGGCCGGTCAACCCTAAAGTATGCCAGCAGCGTAAACTCATCGTCGCGCAGCTGTACATAATCTGGTATTTTGGCAACGCCTTTTACTTTTATAATATACATTTTATAATGTCATTAGTCATTTCGCTTCGCGTCATTGGTCATTATTAAAATAGTTTAAAAAACAGCCCAATGATTAATGACTAGTGACCAATGACTATCATCAAAGGTATTGTTATTTTACAGTTTCACCAAGAATTCCATCGTATCTACACCATCTGCGTAATCCCACAGTTGCGGTTGCTGGCTTTGGCCCGGGCTAACCACCTGGCTGGTTAATTTTAGCGGCGATATGCAAACCACGCATTGTATTTTCTCGCTATTGGTATTTACTATTGCTTCGGCATTGGCAAGGGTATCATAATATTCGTAATGTAATACTGCCAATGGCGATGCCATGCCTTCACTTTCTTTTAACAATAAAAAACCATTATCAAAATGCTTTTCGCTGTTTACCATGTATACAGATTTGTTGTAATCGTAATTGTTGTTGTATTTATGGTGGTTGATGATGGGCTGATAAGTTTCTATCGGCCGGAAGAAAGTCCCGATATCATAACCCTGCGGGATAAGTAATTTAGATACGTTGCGGCATCCTAATCCAAAATAATCGAAAATATCATGGCCCAGCAAACTCAGTTCTTCTACAGTTTCATCGCCGGTTATAACAGCTACGCTATTGCGGTTTTTGCGGATGATATGCGGCACCTTGCCAAAGTAGTACTCAAAATACCGCGATGAGTTATCGCTTCCGGTAGCAATAACAGCGTCAAAATCTTTCAGTCTCTCAACAAAGCTGTACTTTTCAGAAAATCGTTCATCAATGGTAACCAACATGTTTAATACATGTTTTATCAGTCTTGCATCCTGTCCGGATGCTTTGATCAGGGCATGATTACCGCTCACCAGCACACACAATACATCATGAAAACCAACCAGCGGAATATTGCCAGCTAATATAAGACCCACTTTTTTTTCGTCTGCGGTTTTGTTCAGGTCATACCCGCCCAGCCATTTTGTTAAAGCTTCTGCGTTTAACATTTGGCCAATGGATAAAATAGCTTTTTCTACACTGGCCGGCGTAAACCACGCATTATGATACTGCTCCTGTTGTATAAGCATTTGCAGTTGTTCGTTGGGTTTTTCAAGCTGCGCGCCCAGTTCAGAAAAGATATTAACCAGCTCGGCCGGATGTATTTTTGACATATATATGTTAGTATTGAAACTCTTCAATTCTTTTTTTGTTTATATTTGCGAATATTTAGCCTTGCAAAGGTAAGTTAGAATAAAAGATATTTTTAATAATATGGCGATTATAATCACCGATGAATGTATAAACTGCGGAGCCTGCGAACCGGAATGCCCCAACAACGCGATATATGATGCGGGTGCTGCATGGCGTTTTTCTGATGGTACCGGTTTAAGGGGAGTTATTGATTTTGGCGACGGTGTTACTTTAAATGCTGAAGAAACACAAGCTGCTTTGTCTGACGATATTTATTACATAGTGCCGGATAAGTGTACAGAATGTGTAGGTTTTCATGATGAACCACAGTGTGCTGCAGTTTGCCCGGTTGATTGCTGTGTAGACGACGAGAACGTACGCGAAACACGCGAAGAATTGCTTGCCAAAAAAGACTGGCTGCATTTGAATGAATAAATTTAACGATATTTAATTTTTAGTAAAGGGGATGCATTGTGTATTCCCTTTTTTTGTGTTGAAACATTTAAATAATTTTAACGTAGAAATAACCAAAACAACGCTGCCTGATATTTAACTATGGAATACGGAATTTGCAATTTAACTGTAATACCAATGCGTGCTGATGCTGATGAACGCAGCGAGCAGGTATCGCAGCTGTTGTTTGGCGAAGCCTTTGAGATACTTGAATGGAAGGAAAATTGGGTACGTATAATTGCCGCCCACGATGGCTACAAGGGATGGATAGCACGCCTGCAATTTGCCATGTTGGGCCATATGGCCTATCAGCAATTAATTAATAATCCACCAAAATTAACTTACCGCCCTATAACGCAGGCCTGGAAAATTAAGGATAACAGCGTGCTTTATTTACCTGCCGGAAGTTCGCTGGCATTTTTAAATGGCACTACCTGTTATATGGACAGAGAAAAGTTTGAAATAATAGGGCAGATAGGCGAGAACGAAAACATAGATGTATTGGCCAGGACCTATATAAATACGCCCTACTTATGGGGGGGGCGCACTCATTTTGGTATAGATTGTTCAGGTTTTACGCAGATAATATACCGCATGAAGGGTATAGCTTTAAAGCGCGATGCAAGCTTACAGGCCGAGCAAGGACAAACTGTTGGCTCGTTGGCTGAGGCACGCATGGGTGATCTGGCTTTTTTTCACAATACAGCCGGAAAAATAACGCATGTAGGAATTTTGCTTAACGGCGAACAGATCATTCACGCTTCGGGCAAAGTAAAAATAGACGGTATAGACGATACGGGGATTTACTCTGATGATCTGAAACGTTATACGCATCAGCTGTCATCAATCAGGCGTTTTTTTTAACCCGTAACTGAGCCTTCAAAATTCTATCCGCCAGATAATGATGCGCTTATCATCACTTAATGAAATTAGATCATTACTGTCCCAGGCAATTTTATTGATAGATAATTGGTGAGATGCATAACCCTTTTCGCGGCTGATGACCTTGTACAATTTAAAATCATCCGATCCCCAAATTTTTATGGTTTTATCCATGCTTGCAGTGGCGAAGTAGGGCTGGATAGGGTGAAAAGCAATATGGTTTACGGCGAATAGATGCGCAGCTATATTCTCTTTTAATTCAAGCGTGGTAGTATCCCATATTTTTACTTGAGCATCCCGGCTACCCGACACTAAGTAATCGCCAAGAGGGGAGTACTGCAGAGAAAAAACCGCCATGGTGTGGCCTTTAAGGGTTTTTATCAGTGTGTAATCTTCCAGATCGTATACTGCAATGCTGCTGTCGCGGCAGCCTAATGCTACCTGTTTTTCGTTGGGCGAAATGGTTATACAACGTACTGTATCGTTAGATACTTTAATAGTATGAACCAGTTGTAGCGTATCTAAACTCCAAATAGAGACTGTTCCATCTTCGGATGCTATCAATAGCTCTTTTTTGTTATTAACCGATTTAATATCAAATACTGGCTTAACATGGTGGTTTAGTGATTTAATTACTTTTTGTTCAATAAAATCAAACACCAAAACCTGCCCACTGCGTAAGCCCGCAATCAGATACGGAAAATTTTCAGGGCAATGAATGGAATACACCGATGCCGCCACGGGGAACATCACTTTGATGAAAGAGTTGGTTTTTAAACTCCATTCTACCACACCCTTGTCATTACCGCCAGAAAACAGTATACCCGGCTTTTGCGAAAGCGCCAAAGCAAAAATAGGATTGCTGTGCCCGGTAAGTTCGGCTATTTTTTCTACGGTCATGTGTTGTGAGTTGTCAGTTGCGAGTTGTGAGAAAGAAAACTACTCACTAATCTCTAATCACCATTCACCATTCACTAACGATGTCTTCCCTCTAAATTTTTTGCAATAGTTTCTAATGAAACCCCTTTTTCGCGCAGCAAAACCAGCAGGTGAAAAACCAGATCTGATGCTTCGTTGATCAGGTCGGTTTCTGTTTCCGCCAAAGCTGCTATAACGGTTTCAACGCCCTCTTCGCCAACTTTTTGCGCTATTTTATTAAGGCCTTTACCGCGTAATTTATTAATGTATGATCCTTCCTGCGGGTTCTCATACCTGTCGGCTATGATCTGCTCCAACTGCATTATAAAATTCTGATTGTAGTCAGTATTAAAGCAACTGCGGTTGCCGGTGTGGCAGGTAGGGCCATCCGGCGAAGCCTTTATCAGGATGGTATCGTTATCACAATCAATGTGCATGCTTTTAACATGCAGAAAGTTATTGCTGGTTTCGCCTTTTGTCCAAAGGCGGTTTTTTGAGCGGGAAAAGAAGGTTACGATATTTTCCGTAACGGTCTTTTCGTAAGCTTCCTGATTCATATAACCCAGCATCAGTACTTCAAGTGTTTTATCATCCTGAATGATTACCGGCACCAGGCCATCAGTTTTATTGAAATCTATGTTCATTTATCTTTTACTAAAGCGGGCTGTCATCGTGAGCCTGTCGAACCATGTGTGCGGCAGGCCTTCACGCGCATTCTTCGACAAGCTCAGGATGACACCCAGTTTTGATTTTTATCTTACCTCAATCCCTTTACCCCTCAAAATATCTTTCAGATCGGGAATCAATATTTCACCGTAATGAAAAACCGAAGCGGCTAAAGCAGCATCTACATTGGTTTTTTCAAACACATCCACAAAATGCTGTACAGACCCTGCGCCACCTGATGCAACTACGGGTATGTTTACCGCATCGTTAACCTGTTTTAAAAGAACGTTGTCAAAACCAGCCTTTGTACCATCATGATCCATAGAGGTAAGCAATATTTCGCCGGCTCCTCTGCTTTCTGCTTCCAGTATCCAGTTTAGTGTTTCTTTTTCTGTGGGGATGCGCCCGCCGTTCAAATGTACAATGTTTTTACCATTCATGCTGCGCGTATCAACCGCAACTATAACAAACTGCACTCCAAAAGCTTTAGCCAGTTCATCAATAAGCGCCGGGTTACGCACCGCTGCGGAGTTAATGGAGATCTTATCAGCACCTGCGTTTAAAAGCACCTCTGCGTCGGCAATTTCGTTAATGCCACCGCCAATGGTGAAAGGTATATTTATTTGTCGTGCTACGGCTTTTACCAACTCAACCATGGTTTTGCGGCGCTCGTGGGTTGCGGTAATATCCAGAAAAACTAGTTCATCTGCGCCTTGCTTAGAGTAATTCCAGGCCAACTCAACGGGGTCGCCTGCATCACGCAGGTCAACAAAGTTCACACCTTTTACAGTGCGGCCGTCTTTTACATCAAGGCAGGGGATAATACGCTTCGAGAGCCCCCCCCGCCCCCTGAAGGGGGAGCTCTTGTCCTCAAGCATGGGGATTAAGGGGTTTAATTCGTCTTTTATGGTATTCAATACTTGTTCGAGTTGGTTAAATATTTGATTGTTAGAAAAGCGAAGAACCTTAAAACCGTCACCTTCTAAGTGGCCTTGTCTTATTATATCGTTAGCGGCAATATCAGGAATATTATGTATGCTGCCATCTAACTCTATAATCAGTTTACGTTTATGACAATAAAAGTCTGCTATGTAAATACCAAGAGGATGCTGTCGTCTAAATTTTAGACCTAATTGACTGTTTTTAAGATAAGCCCACAATAGCGCTTCTGCATCCGTCTGTATATTTCGCAAACTTTGAGCGTTTTGAAATACAAATCGATCAGCACCCAAAAACATTTGCTTCTTCATCCGCTATAGTTCCCCCTTCAGGGGGTTAGGGGGCCGGAATCTATATCGACATCAAGCTTTCTAAATTCCAGTTCTTAACATCGTCAATGCTTATCCGGTCTTCGTAAATAGCTTTACCAACCACGCATGATTCTACTTTTAAACGGCTCAGATCTTCAACATCCTGCATTGAGCTTACGCCGCCTGATGCAATTAATTTTATAAACGGAGAATGGTCAAGCAGTTTGGCATACAGGTCTATACCTGCACCGCCCAGTTTGCCATCTTTACCAATATCAGTACATAAAAAACGGAAGAAACCCAATGCAAGGCACTTATCAACGTAATCCATTAGTTTTATAGGAGAGCTTTCCATCCAGCCTGAGTATTTTATTACCTCGTCTAATACGTCAATGGCTATAACAACCTGATGCGAGCATTTATCACGGCCGCAAATAGCTTTGCTTAACTCATCCAGAAACATTGGGTTGGTAATAGCTTGGGTACCTACAATAACACGATGAATGCCGGCATCTATCAGTTCTTTTACTTTATCAATACTGCGAATGCCACCGCCGTACTGCACCTGCATTTCTGTTTTTTTAATTACATCAAACAGATATTGCTGATTAGAAAAGTCGTTTTTGGCTCCGTTAAGGTCAACTACATGGATGAGATTGGTACCATTAGACTGGTATTTCTCAATCATTTCCTCAAGGGTTACATCGTATTCTGTAACCTGGTTGTAGTCGCCCTCGCGTAAACGGACAACCTTTTTATTCAAAATATCAATAGCGGGGATGATATACATATCTTTTTATAATTTTGAAAAATTTGCTAATAATGTTTCGCCGTACACGCCCGATTTCTCAGGGTGAAATTGTACACCGTAAAAATTGTCTCGCCAAATTGATGCCGAAAACTTTGTGCTGTAATCTGTTGCGGCTAAAGTAAATACGTTATCATACTCAATAAAGTATGAATGTACAAAGTAAAAATGTGAACCGTAAGGAATATTTTCAAAAAGTGGGTTTTCCTTTTCAGAAAACACACGGTTCCATCCTGTGTGGGGTACTTTGTGCGCCGAATCGCTGGTGAACTTAATAGTTTTCATCGGAAACAGGTTCAGCATTTCGGCATCACCTTCTTCAGAATGGGACGATAAAAGCTGCATCCCTACACATATACCCAACGTTGGTTTGTTAAGCGCTTTTATTTTAGGTACCAAGCCGGTTTGCTGCAATTTTTGCATAGCTGCGCCCGCGTGCCCTACACCCGGAATAATGTAACGCTCGTAATTTTCAAGATCGGCCTGGTTATACACCATGCCGTATGCTACACCCAGCCTGTCTAAAGCTGCAGTGAGCGAAAATATGTTACCGGCTCCGTATCTTATTATTCCGATCATTTCTCTGTTAGAATCAAGAGTCAAGAATCAAGAACCAAGATATTCTAATCAAGACAATGCCACTTCCAGGCTCTTGATTCTTTACTCTTGATTCTTGCATCTATAATAAACCTTTCGTTGAAGGTAAAACCATTTTATTCACATCTCTTTTAACCGCCATTTTTATGGCTTTGGCAAAGGCTTTAAATATAGCTTCAATTTTATGGTGCTCATTTTGTCCCTCTGCTTTAATATTCAGATTGCATTTTGCAGCATCGCTGAATGATTTAAAAAAATGATAGAACATTTCGGTTGGCATATCGCCAACTTTTTCTCGTTTAAAGTCTGCATCCCATACCAGCCATGCCCGGCCGCCAAAATCAATAGCTGCCTGTGCAAGGCAATCATCCATTGGCAGGCAAAAGCCATAGCGCTCAATTCCTTTTTTATTCCCTAACGCTGCCGCAAAAACCTCGCCTAAAGCAATGCCGGTATCTTCTATTGTATGATGTTCGTCGATATGCAAGTCGCCTTTTGCCGTGATTTCCAGATCCATGCTGCCGTGGCGGGCAATCTGATCTAGCATGTGATCAAAAAAATGCAGACCCGTTGATACCTTGGCCTCGCCTGTACCATCCAGATTGATTTTAACGGATATGTCAGTCTCTTTTGTGGTGCGTTTGTTTTCAAAAACGCGTTCCCCAAGCTTCAAAAATTCATAAATGGCTTTCCAGTCGTTAGTTTCTAAAGCTACAACCTCTTTAATTTCAGTGTTTTGTTCGGTGGTAAATTCACCTCCGCCTAAGTTTGAGTGGTTGTTAAGCCATATAGCTTTAGCGCCCAGGTTTTTAGCCAGTAACACATCGTTACGGCGGTCGCCAATGGTGAAGGAGTTTTTCAAATCGTATTTTTCAGCATCAAAATACTTGCCTAGCAATGCTGTTCCCGGCTTACGGGTAGGGGCGTTGTCTTTAGCAAAAGTGCGGTCGATGATGAAATCAGAAAACGTTACTCCTTCATTCTCAAAAGTTTTAACAATAAAATTGTGTACTGGCCAAAAGGTATCTTCAGGGTATGAAGCGGTTCCCAAACCGTCCTGATTTGTAACCATTAACAACTGGTAATCCAGTTCGGCAGCAATTTTGGGCAAATATTGCAAAGCGCCCGGGTAAAATTCCAGTTTTGCGAATGAGTCTATCTGCTCGTCAATGGTCTCATTGATCAGCGTTCCGTCGCGGTCAACAAAAAGTATCTTCTGCAGGTTGCTCATTTATAGTCCTGTAAGCTTTTTATCAATATATTATTTTCTTCGGGGGTGCCTACTGTTATGCGCAGCGAGCCTTCGCAAAGTTCAACTTTCGACCGGTCGCGCACAATTATTCCATGTTGAACAAGAAAATTGTATATGGCTTTAGGATCAGTTGTTTTTACGAGGATAAAGTTAGCGTCTGACGGGTAAATATCCAGCACAAAATCAAAGTTTTTAAGTGCCAGTACCAAATTATCCCGCTCTTTCAGCGTTTCTTTAATCCATTCGTTAACCTGATCTACGTTTTCCAGAGCTTTTAGCGCAAGCTGTTGTGATGCTTCGTTAATATTGTAAGGCGGTTTAACCTTGTTCATTACCTCGATAATTTCTTCGCTGGCGAAGGCCATCCCCACGCGTAAGCCGGCTAAGCCCCATGCTTTTGAAAGCGTTTGCAACACTACCAAATTAGCATATTCCGTAAGTTCCTGAATAAAGGTTTTTTGTCTGCTGAAATTAATATAAGCTTCATCAACCACTATTAAGCCATTAAAGTTGGCTAAAAGAGTTTCTATATCGTCGCGATTGATGGAATTACCGGTTGGATTATTCGGTGAGCAGATGAAAATAAGCTTGGTATGCTCGTCAATTGCCTCCGCAATACCTTCTAAGTTTAATTGGTACTCATCAGTAAGTGGCACTCTGCGCAACGCAACATCATTAATATTGGCTGATACCTGGTACATACCATAAGTTGGTGGTACAATGATAACATTGTCAACGCCCGGGTTACAGAACGCACGAAAAAGGATATCAATCGCCTCATCGCTGCCATTGCCTAAAAATATGTTGCGGATGGGTACGCCTTTAATTTCGCTCAGGCGTTTTTTTACATTGTATTGCAGCGGATCAGGATAGCGATTGTATTGCTCATCCAGTGGTGAACCATATGCATTCTCGTTAGCATCCAGATATACGCTGGCCTCGCCTTGATACTCATCGCGTGCGGAGGAGTAAGGGGTGAGGTTTTTTATGTTTTCTCGAAGTAGTTTATTTATATCGAACATTGTAATTGTCTTTTGTCTGAACTATGATTTTTAGGATTTGATGATTGAAGGATTTCTTTCTTTTGCGGACTGAATCCTATAATCCATAAATCTTAGTTCTTATTTTTCATTCTTACACTTACCGCATTTTTATGCGCATGCAACCCTTCCAATTCTGCCAAAATTTCAACAGATGGGCCAATATTGGCAATGCCTTCCGGTGTGATATGCTGAAATGTGATCTTCTTCACAAACGAATCAACAGAAACACCCGAATAAGCCCGTGCATAACTGCTGGTAGGCAAAGTGTGATTAGTGCCTGATGCGTAGTCGCCCGCACTCTCCGGTGTTAAGTTGCCAAGGAACACCGAACCGGCATTGATTATATTGCCGGTCAGCTGCTGCCAGTTTTCAGTTGCCAGTATCAAGTGTTCAGGTGCATATTGGTTGCTAAAATCCATAGCTTGATCCAACGTATCCGTAATAACTACATATGAGTTATTCAGGGCCTGTCTAACAATTTCCGCTCGTGGAAGTACTTCGGTTTGTCTTTCTACCTCGGCTAAAGTCGCTTCTGCAATTTGTGCCGATGTGGTAACTAATATGGCTTGGCTGTCAATACCGTGTTCAGCCTGCGCTAATAAGTCGGCAGCTATAAACTCCGGCTTAGCTGTGTCATCTGCAATAACAAGTACCTCTGACGGTCCTGCAGGCATATCAATCGCGGTTGTGGTATTTGACTGTATAATGGTTTTAGCTTTAGTTACAAACTGGTTACCCGGCCCAAAGATCTTATCAACCTTATCAATGCTTTCTGTGCCGTAAGCCATTGCGCCTATAGCTTGCGAACCACCTACAAGGAAAATTCTGTTTACTCCAAGCAACTGCGCTACGTAAGCTATAAATGCATTCACTTTGCCGTTTTTTTGCGGAGGCGAGCATACAACTATTTCCTTGCAGCCTGCTATTTGAGCGGGTATGCCCAGCATCAAAAAAGTGCTTGGCAACACGGCAGATCCTCCCGGAATATACAATCCCACTTTTTCAATGGCCCTTAATTCGCGCCAGCAGGTAACGCCGGGCATGGTTTCAACCTTGTCCTCGGTTTTTACCTGTGTTTGGTGAAATTTATAGATGTTATTGTAAGCGGTTTGCAGCGCGGTTTTTTGATCTTCGGATATTGCTGATGCTATTTCTGCTAACTCGTCTTTATCCAGATGAAGTTTTTTAAGCTCTACCTTGTCAAACTTTTGGGCGTAATCTATTAAGGCGCTGTCGCCGTTTTGCTTAACATTGGCCAAGACTTCTTCAACAATAGTACGGATCTCGTTAGCCGGGTCAACGTTGCGTTGTACCAGCGTAGCTATGTCAGATGTTGAAAGTTCGGAATAGTTGTAAATCTTCATTTTATATCGGTTTCGTGTGTCGGGTGTCGAGTGGCGTTATTACCCGCCACACAAACCACGCCACTGGACACTATAAAATTATCTTCTCTATCGGCATTACCACAATGCCCTGTGCACCGGCCTGTTTAAGCTGACTTATGCGTCCCCAAAAATCGCGCTCGGGTATTACAGTATGCACGGCAACCCAGCCTTCCTCGGCTAATGGTAGTACCGATGGGCTTTTAACACCGGGCAATAAAGCCAATACCTGTGGTAAATTAGCTTTTTCAACATTAAGCACAACATACTTGGTCTCTTTTGCGCGTAATACCGATTGTATGCGTTGAATCAGCTCCTGTATCAGTTCATCGTTCTCACTGCCTTTTGAGCCAATTAATACGGCTTCTGATGACATTACATCTGCAAAGGGTTTTAAACCATTGCTTTTTAATGTACCACCGGTTGATACCAGATCGCAAATAGCATCGCTTAAACCTAAACCCGGCGAGATCTCAACTGAACCCGAAATTGTACGTATATCAGCATCTATGTTTTGTTTTGCCAGAAACTTACCTAAAATAACAGGGTAAGTTGTAGCTATAGATTTGCCATTAAGGCCTTGTAAATCGGTAATATCGCTGTTATTGGTTATTGCTATTTTAAGCGAACATTTACCAAAGCCCAGGCGTTGAAGGTAGCTTACCCCAACTTCTGTTTCTTCAATAACATTTTCGCCAACTATACCCAGGTCGGCAATGCCATCCTGCACATATTCAGGTATATCATCATCACGAAGAAAAAGTATTTCGAGCGGAAAGTTAGAAACAGGAGATATAAGCGAGCTTTTGTAGTTTTCAAAACTAAGGCCGCAATTTTTTAATAATTCAACAGATTTTTCGTTGAGGCGACCCGATTTCTGGATCGCTATTTTAAGTGTTTTCACAAAAAAGGTAATTAAGTACTATAATAAAAATATAAACCGGGGCTGTTATTTCGCGTAGAAACATACATTATCTATTCATCACCGGGCGGTGATGATGCATTTGCAGATGATGTAAGTTGTATGATCCCATTTTTATTATTACGAGTAGTAAAACTAAAGCCGCATCAGTTAACGGATAGCGCTGCAAATATAGGCAGTTATTTAAAAAAACAAAATGTTGACTGAGATTTATAGGATTTGAGGATTTTGGATGCTATTGATAACAGCTGATTTTCCGGTTCACCCCATTTTATTTGCGGTTCACCCCATATTTTTTTTGGAACATTTAATGCCCGTTTATTTGTGACATGAAAATCACATCACTAAAGCTCTGGATAGCCGCTATCATGCTCGCTATTGTACCATTATTATTAATTGACGTAGCCCAACATTCTGTTGATTGGACTAAAGAAGTGCACGACGAAATAATTGAGCTTGCTCAAAATTCAGAGACTTTTAACAGACAGGAAAAAGCGGAGATATTAGACACCATACTTGAAAGTAATGCTAACATTACTCCCCGGGTGTATATAAAATCTTTTTTAGCTTTAATTTTCCTGTTTGCGGGCGTTTACCTGCTGCGACTTTACATAAGGAAACAAGGAGGTGGATTTTTAAAAACCGCGTTATTTACTGCTGTGTTGATATGCACGTTTGCTGGTATTAAAGTTTTCGCCCTCCCAAGGCTCACCTTTAACTCAAATATGAATACCCTGGACTATCCTGTAGGTAACGACGCTTTTAAAAAGTTGTACAACACCAATTTTAAAGGCAAGGTAGTTTATGTTGATTTTTGGGGGCCTACATGCGGGCCGTGTTTGTATGAGTTTAGGCACTTTACCTCATCGGTTAAAAAGCATTACGCCGGTAAAAATGTTGCATTCCTATATATTTGTGGTGGTGAAAAACCGCGCCATCGATATATGTGGAGCGAACAAATAAGGAAATACAATGTGGAGGGCAGTCATGTTTTTTTAAGTCATGAAGACTATGTTAAACTCTATAATCAGCTTACAGCCAATAACAAAACCTATGTCACCATGCCCCGATATGTTGTAATTGACAATAAAGGTAATGCTGTTGTTAGAGATGCCGCACGCCCAAGCGACAAGGGTAAACTATACGCCCAAATTGATAAAAGTGGTACCATCAATTAAACATCACATATCTGCACACATTTATTTAAAGTTACCAGTTGCGCCTTTTCTTTCGGAATAAATTCCTGCGCAACAAATCCTTTATAGCCTGTATCTATAATTGCTTTCATAATTGCCGGGTAGTACAGTTCCTGTGTTTCATCAATTTCATGGCGGCCGGGTACACCGCCTGTATGGTAGTGGGCAAAGTATTTATTGTATTTTTTGATAGTTGCTATTACGTCGCCTTCATCAATTTGCATGTGGTAAATGTCATACAGTAACTTAAAGTTTTCAGAGCCTACGCGGTTACAAAGCTCAACACCCCAGGCAGTTCGATCGCATTGATAGTCTTTATGGTCAACCCGGCTGTTTAACAGTTCCATTACCAGAACCACTTTGTGTTTTTCAGCAAGCGGAATTAACTGTTTTAAACCTTCAACACAGTTTTGCCAACCTTCCTCATCACTTTTTCCGCGCCTGTTACCGCTAAAGCATATCAGGTTAGTATACCCGGCATTGGCTACCAGCGGGATCATATCACTATATCTTTTTATCAACTCGGCATGAAATTTTTTATCGTTAAAACCGTCAATCAGATTAATTTCTGCGCCATTGCACATGGATGAGTGCAAGCCGTGTTTTTTAAGCGTAGCCCAATCTGCCGGGCCAACCAGATCAATACCCTTAAGCCCCATTTTTTTACCTTCGGCACAAAGCACATCCAGCTCAAGTTCTTTATAACACCATCTGCAAACGGAATGGTTGATATTGCCCTTCAACGGCAAAAAGGGCGTGTCCGCGCTTGATTGTGACCGGGGCGACCCGAACAAATTATTAGCTGATAGCGCAGCGGCTCCGGTTAGCATATGTTTTATGGTTGATCTTCGGTTTAACTTCATGGTATTTAAATAGGTAGGACGAGTGCCCCGGTTATTAATTGATATGCCAATGTATAGATTTTAACCGTGTAACGCAAACGATTTCCATTCTATCACTACTTTTACAAAAAATGACGATTAACACGCACAACCGCTCTCGGATATTAAATAGAAAAACCCATATTTGCGTATCGAAATATAAAGCTTAAACATATACCCAAAACATTTTATGACACTGATAGCTGATAATTTTATTGGATTTAAAAACAGCGCTAAAGGCGAAAAAACCTTCCAGTCTTTTGCGCCTGCAAAAAATGAATACCTGCCCGAAAAGTTTACCCAGGCAACACAGGAAGAGTTTGATGCTGCTATTGCTTTGGCGCAACAAGCATTCCCGGCTTACCGCGATTTAACTTACGAAAAACGCGCCCAGTTTCTAGACGCAATTGCCGATGAGATATTGGCTTTAGGTGATGCGTTGATTGAAAGATGCAGCGCTGAGTCTGGTTTGCCAATTGCCCGTATTACAGGCGAGCGCGGCAGAACCGTGGGCCAGTTAAAATTATTTGCGCAATTGCTTCGCGATGGTTGGTGGTTAGATGCACGCGTTGATACTGCTCAGCCAGATCGTCAGCCATTGCCAAAATCTGATATCAGAAGAATGCTTATTCCCTTAGGCCCCGTTGCCGTTTACGGAGCAAGTAACTTCCCGTTAGCATTTTCTACTGCAGGTGGCGATACCGCTTCTGCTTTAGCTGCCGGGTGCCCTGTAATTGTAAAATCGCACTCATCGCACCCAGGTACCAATGCTTTGGTAAGCTCTGCTATAGCTAAAGCTGCACAAGCTACCGGTATGCCTGAAGGTGTTTTTTCATCGGTATATTTAAACCACGAGCATTCAGTTAAACTGGTTGAAAACCCTGTTATCAAAGCGGTAGGTTTCACCGGTTCACGCCACGTGGGTATGACCTTGTTTAACGCTGCCAATGCACGCCCTGAGCCAATCCCTGTTTATGCAGAAATGAGCGCCATTAACCCTGTTGTGTTAATGGAGAATGCTTTGCAAACCCAAAAAGAGAAAATAGCTAAAGCACTTTCGGGTTCTGTAGTTATGGGCGTTGGTCAGTTTTGTACTAACCCTGGTTTAATTTTATTGGTTGATAGCCCTGCCGCTCAGGATTTCCTTGCATCATTCGCAGGTGAATTTGTGAACACTGCACCTGGAACTATGCTTAACAAAAACATCTGCAAAGCATATGCAAGTGGTATTGATACGCTTAAAGGCGCTGCTAACACCACTTTAATTGCCGAGGCTACCACAGCTGCAAATGCTGATAAAGCAGAAGCACGTCCTTCAGCTTTCAGTACAAGTGCTGCTGAGTTTTTAACTAACAAAGCGCTTTCTGAAGAAGTATTTGGCCCTGCTACTTTATTTGTAGTTTGTAAAGATGCTGCTGAACTGGCACAAGTGTTAGAATCATTAGAAGGACAATTAACCGCTACCGTTCATGCAGCAGACGGTGATAAAGATGCTTTGTTACCTGTTATCAGCATCATTACACAAAAAGCCGGTCGTGTTATATACGGTGGTTACCCAACCGGTGTTGAGGTTTGCCATTCAATGGTACACGGCGGACCGTTCCCTTCAACCAGCAACGCCGCGTCTACTTCGGTAGGTACCGGTGCTATCCTTCGTTTTGTTCGCCCTGTAGCGTTCCAGGATTTCCCTGATGATCTGCTTCCTGAGCCATTGAAAAAAGGCAATCCATTAAACATCCTTCGTTTAGTTGATGGCAACTGGACAAAAGATAAAGCATAATTTTTTTTAAAATTATATTTAAAGCGGCCTGTCTATTTTAGACAGGCCGCTTTTTTGTTGTTTTATTGTTTACGTAAATTCAACAATGTTTCATTATATTTGAGATGTAAACCAATTTTACTTTTTATGTTGAGATCATTAAAAGCTTGTGGCACATTGCTTGCAATTTTTGCTGTATGGTGTAATTATAGTATCGCACAAAATCAAGCTACCCCGGCAACTATTCAGGTTAACTTTAACAAAGAGGTTGGCGCTATGCACCCCATGTGGGCCTGGTTTGGTTATGACGAACCCAACTATACCTATATGAAGGATGGCAGAAAACTGCTTAGCGAAATTGCTGCCCTTAGCCCTGTACCTGTTTACGTACGCGCGCACAGCATGTTAGTTACCGGCGATGGCATACCCAAACTTAAATGGGGCTCTACCAATGCTTATACCGAAGATGCTAATGGCAAACCTATTTATAACTGGCGATTGGTTGACAGCATATTTGATACTTATGTGAAACGTAAAATGAAGCCTTTTGCACAAATAGGCTTTATGCCCGAAGCACTTTCAACTAATCCGCAGCCTTATAAGCATAGTTGGACGCCGGGAGGGAAGTCATCCATTGCCACCGGTTGGGCATATCCACCAAAAGATTATAACAAATGGGCCGAACTGGTTTACCAATGGGTTAAACACTCGGTTGACCGTTACGGCAAAGCCGAGGTGGAAACCTGGTACTGGGAGCTTTGGAACGAACCCAATATTGAATACTGGAAAGGCACTCCCGAAGAATTCTTTAAATTATATGATTATTCTGTAGACGCCGTTAAACGCGCCTTGCCAACCGCACGCATTGGCGGCGCTGATGTGGCTGGTACCGGCGGCAGAGGCGGCTCTAAATTCCTTACAGATTTCCTAACACATTGTGTATCTGGTACAAATTATGTTACGGGCAAGGTAGGAACACCTATTGATCTTATCTCGTTTCATGCCAAGGGTGCGCCTACACTTGTTGATGGTGTTGTACGCATGAATGTGGGTACTCAGATGCGCGATATACAGAAGGGTTTTAATATAGTTGCATCCTTCCCAACGCTTAAAAACCTGCCTATTGTTATTGGCGAATCTGACCCTGAAGGGTGCGCTGCCTGCGGCATGGTAACCAGTCCGCAAAATGCTTACCGTAATGGTACTATGTATCCAAGCTATACTGCCGCCTCTTTTGCGCGCAAGTATGCCCTGGCAGATCAGATTGGTATAAACTTTAAGGGGGCAGTTACATGGGCGTTTGAATTTGAAGATCAACCCTGGTTCTATGGTTTCCGTGATCTGGCAACAAATGGCGTTGATAAGCCGGTACTGAACGTGTTCCGTATGTTTGGCAAAATGTCTGGCAAAAGGGTGGAGGTTATTGGTAACCGCATGTACCCTTTGAGGACGTTTGTTGACTCCAGCGCCCGAGGACTGCAAACTGACATCGGGGCCTTGGCTGCCAGGGATGCAAAAACGGCTACGGTTATGATATGGAACTACCACGATATGGATATTCAGGCACCAGCCGAACCTGTAGCCGTAACGTTAAGCGGTTTAAAAGCTGCCAGTGTTACTTTAACGCAATACCTGGTTGACGCCACGCACAGCAACTCTTACGAAGCATGGAAAAAGATGGGATCGCCGCAAAACCCTACCAGGGAGCAGATAGTTACATTAGAGAAAGCCGGTATGCTGGAAACCGTTGGCAAGCCTCAAAAACTGACTGTTAAAAATGGGAATTTGCTTATCAATACCTCGCTTGCTCGGCAAGGAGTGGCTTTGTTAAAGTTGGATTGGTAGGGTTTGTTTAGCTTGTATTTTTAAATTGTTTGCGCTATTTTTAAGGGTTGATCAGCGCAAGCCGTTATACGCAGCCCCGGCAGAACTGGCTTTATCAATCCTTTAGAAATATGGAAAAGAAAAATGCATTAACCTTTACACTTAGTATTGTAGCTATAATTTTGGGTGTAACATTATTTAAGCAGTTCGATTTTGAAAATTTAAAATTTGAGAAACCCGCTTTAGCCATTATTTACCTTATCGTATTTATTACCGCAGTTTATTTGCTGATAAAGAACGCTAAAAATAAACAGCCGGGTTGATTGTCAACTTCAGGGGCGGCAATACCAATTTGAATAAAATTGCGCTTGTTTGGTTGTAAATTGATACTTTTAGTCAAACTTTTCCGCATCACAATATTCATGAAAAAAACATTACTCCTGCTTATCGCAACTCTGCTAGTGAGCTTTGCAAACGCCCAATTTAAGCTGATAGCTGAGGGCCCCGTATTTAAAGAACCCGAAGAGGGCTATGCCAAAATATTGCAGCTAAAAAACGGCAACACCATGTTTATTTACGTTACCGACAAGGACGGCATAGACACGCGTTTATATAACCCTGCCCATCAGGAAGTGGGCACCAACCACATAGAACCCGCGTATAACAAACTGGGTAGTAACGACGACGTAGAAAGTCTGTTTGAAATAAACGGCGACGCTGTTTTAATGGTAAGTAAAATAGAATCGCGCACGCCAATACTTCACCGTATTATTATTGACGGTAAAACCGGCACTATTAAGGAAGATAAAAAAATTGCACAGTTAGATAAGGTGGCGCTATTTGGCGGCTATGCTATGCTATTTGGCAATGTGCCTATGCCTAATTTCTTTATACGTAAAGATCCCGCCAGCGATAATTACGCCATTGTGCTGTTTAATAGTTTTGAATCAGAACGAAGCAAGGTAATAGAAATTGTGAGTTACGGAGCCGACAATAAAGAAACCGGAAGGGCATATTATGCATCGCCCAATGAGCGATATAAATATCTTCGTTACGTAGATATGGCCGTTATAGGTAGCGAGAAGGTATCTGTTTTAGCCTACGGATATAATACTGCCCGCAGCGGCGGTAAAGAGAGTGAATTGATATTGGCCAATTTAGATAAAGGCAATACGGCAGTAAGCTTTACCGAATTGGGTTTTACCAAAGACCTTTTAATTAATTATGGCATTTGCCGTTATAACGCTGCTACTAAAAACCTGGTGGTTGTAGCCCTTGCAAAAGAAAAACAAAAAGATAAGGGTTTTATACCGGTTATGGCGTTGATAAATCCGTTCGATAAAAAAATTATTAAAACCGGCTTAGCTGTGCCTTCCGAGCGTATAAACCCGTTTTCAAATAATAATTTTACAGGGCTGCCTCAAAACCTTTTTATAAAAAATGATGGCTCTTTCAGCATAGTATTTGAAGAGATGGCCACAACAACCTATTCCAATTCTTATGGCAGTACTTCCAACACGCTACTTGGCAACCTGGCTGTAGTAAATTACACCGCAGACGGTACCCCGTTAACTGATTATGTTATTCGTAAAAGTCATGATCTTAGTAAAACTTATCTGTCGCCGCTTTACCATTCGCGCAAAGAGGGTTCAATGCAGCGGCTAATTAACGGCAATCAATATAAATCATTCGCCCTTATTAGCGGCGCAACCAACAGTTATATTTTGTTTAATGATACCGAACGAAATAACGACAAGCAGGAAAGCGGCAAACTGGTTACGATAAAAGGAGTGAGCGATAGCGACGGCTTTTATTACCCCTTAACCGGCACTCAAGCCACTTTAAAAAGAGAATATTTGTTTGGCAATGCTGAAGCCAAAAGAGACCATAACCTGGCACTGTTTACTATATCAGACTATGACAGCAAAAACAATATGTACGTTACGCTGAGGCTCTCTAACCAAAAGGGGAAAAAAGGCGTGGCCGTTGTTTGGCTGCAACCTTAAATTGTTGCAAATTGGCTTTACTTGTGCCAATATTTAACAGGCACAAGTAAAGCCATGCTTTTTTATTCGTTATTAAATTTTACAAAATTACCTGTAAACAAAAGTAACGCTGTCTGCAACTTTTAAACCGCTAACATTTTCGCTGGTATAGGCAACTGTATATTTTCCGGGTTTTGTTAACGCATATCCAATTGATATGTCCGCTTTAACAGCCAGGCTATCGTTGGGTTTAAGGGTAATGTAAGCGTCTGCAGGTGGCGGCATCATTCTTTTAGCCATAGCGCCTTTATATTGCATTTCTTCTCCGGCTTCATTTTTTACGTCAAGGTACTTGCTTATCAATGGCTCAAATGGAGTTTGCCATTTCAAAAATTTGGCTACAGTATCAGTATGGTTATAAACAGTGAAAGTTAATTCGGCCGGATCGCCAATTCTAACGGTGTCCTTAATCTGTATCACTGCAAATAGCTCTTTAGCAGGAATTGTCTGTTCTGCAGTATTTTGATTTCCGTTTGTTCTGCTGCTGCATGCTGCGGCAATAATTAACAATAATGCTAGCGGCAAATAAATAATTTTTTTCATGGTTGTATATATATTTTGCAAGGATAGACAATGCAAATGGATTAATGTTTAGGCAGACCTTTGCTTTTTTACAGTAAATTCCGTTTAAAATGCTTTTACTTTCCGCTAAATTGCGGCAGATTTTAATATACCAAAACATGAACCAGCAACCAATAATAGTATTTGCTAAATGGCAGGTGCAGGATGGCCAAACCCCCACAGTGTTAAATCTTTTTACAGAACTTGTTGAGCAAACCCGGCAAGAAGAAGGTAACCTGTTTTACACTATCCATCAAAGTATTACAGACGCAAATACGTTTATGCTGTATGAGGGTTATAAAGACGAGGCAGCGGTAGCAGCTCATCGGGCTTCTGAGCATTTTCAAAGAATTGCCCTGGGGCAACTGATACCATTATTAGCTAACCGCGAAGTAATTTTATCTACGCAGATATTTTAACGTGTTATGTGTTAATTGGGGATCTGGCAGGTCCCCAATTAACATTTCAATCAATATTAACTACGCTTCTACAGCGTCATACACAATCACTTTGTCCCAAAGTGCGCTGTGTTCTTCTACAAATTTTAAGTGGATAGGGTCGTCCTGATACGCAGCTTGTCCGGCCAGATCACTAAAAAACAAAAGTTCAGATACGGCCCAGCTGTTATCAACCACATCGCGTTTTTCGGTACTTGCCACCACGCCTACATGCAGTTCGCGTACGGTTTTAATTTTTGCCAGCGTTTTTACGCCTGCAATCAGTTTGTCGCGGTCTGCTTTTGAACTTGGATTTTTCAACCAGAACAATACATGGTGCACTACCGGATATTTATCTGCTGCATTGGTTGTTGACATGGCTGATGCTGCTGTACCGGCAGCCAGTGCGGCTGTGGTTGTTAAAAATTTTCTTCTGTTGGTTGATTTCATAGCTTAAGTACTTCTGATAGCTAAAGTAAGAGATTTGGAGGGAAGATAATTCATGCTATCCTAATTATTAGAGATAAAATACCCGATCTGTGGCCACTAGTCAACTATCTCCCGTCAACTAACTACATCCCGCCGTAATCATTCGTTTTATCGCGCCAAACAGAGTGGGGGTGTATGCCCTGGTAAACTACACCATTCTGGCTTACATATTCTATCCATAGCGAAGGGCCGTCAAGGCGCACATAATCATTACGGGTTACAAAATCAGTAGTGCCGGTGAACGACAGATAGGTGTTATCCAGCTCTTTAGTATATTTTTTTAAGTAAGCTGCAGCATCTTTCTCGTCAATATCATCAGTATAGGTATTAATGGCAGCTATGATCAGCTTTTTTTGTGCCGATGACAGGCTGCTGCATTTTATACCCGATGGTGTAGCCGGAAACTGCCCGTCTTTATTAGGCCCAAGCACAACGTCTCTGAAAGTTCGGTCTAACCTGGCGGCTTGCTGCTGCTCAGGCGTAAGCGATGCAAGTACAGCGGCAAAAGCGGCATGTTCCTGTACCATAGGCTCGTTACTGCGCCCGTTTTGCTCAAACTTACCAAAGGGCTCTGCCCCGCGGAAAGATGGTGTGGCACCAACCAAAATGCCGTCTTTGTAAGTGTTAGAAAAAGCAACATGGTGGCCGCCATATTGAATTTCAAACATTCCGGTTGATGATGGCGTACCTAAAAAAGCCATATAATAATTGCCCGATCCGTAATCGTTTGATTTTTTAAGGGCCAGATAATCGTCGGCATTTAATAGTTGCTGCATTTCATCAAAGCCTTCGTCGGTACCGGTGCCCGATACTTCTTTTAAAAGCGCTTTGGCAGCCAGTAATTGTTCGGGTGTTAAATTACCAAACTTTAAACCTATGCGCTTAGCAGTAGGAAAAGTGGCCGGCAGGTTACTCCATTTTTGCGCATCGGCTTTTGAGTATTGCAGCTGCAAAGCGGCTAACTGCTCCGGGTTAAGCATGGTTTTTAAATTATCGGCAAGGCAAACCACTTTAGCAATGCCTTTTGCTTTGGCACAATCAGTAGCAACAACCACAACAGGCGTAGCGCTTTGATAGTTGCTGTCAGGTTGCCCAGGCAGCATTAAAAGGGTTGCTGCCAACAGCGAAGCAGCACCTATAAAAAGCATGTTATTAGCTGCCGGACTTAACCGCGCGTTAACAGATAATGCCATAAAAAGGTATTTAATTGGTTTACAAAAGTAAATATAGTTTTTTTATTAATTGCCGGTACTTTGCCTGCCGTTAATTCTTACGTTAAGCAGGCAGGCCGCTATAGCTAATAAAATTATTAGTCGCAGAGCGTACGGCGTTACATCATTTAATGCGATGGTTATAACGTTGGCATTGCCGGTAATGCGCTCAATTATCCAACCTGTAGCGGCAATAGCGGCCAGCACAGCCGCAGGTATTCTGAAAAAAGCGTAGTAATTGGTTTTGCTTAACAGTATTAGCCAGGGGGCTATTATAAATATAATAAAAAGCTGCATTCGCTCAATACCCAAATTAAAACCCAATATGCTTAGGGCCAGCGTGCCAACATTCAGATAAAGCCCTGCCAGTACAGATGCGAAAGCCATACCATGTATAAGCCCGAACCCAGCTGCTATAAATACCTCTTTGCCTGCAAAAAGCGGCCGTACTGCATGAACCGCCGAAACTAATATGGAGCCCGCTATTAATACCTCAACCGGCTGCGAGGGTATATTTAACCAACCAGACGCACATAAAAGCAAGGTGATAGAGTGCCCTACAGTGAAAGCAGTAACTATTTTTATCAGGTTTTTAAGGCTGTATTTAAGGCCGCCAAAGCTTCCCCATTTTTTATTTTGGGCGATGAGCATAGCGGGCAGCAAAAGCACAATCAAAAACAGCAAATGATCTGTACCCTCTTTTATATGCTGCATACCCAGGTGCAGCATACTTGCAAACCCCTTCCATGCACTGCCTTTTTCAAGCGTTACCGATAAAGGATATATTTTGCCGCTTGGTACGTCCAGTTTAATGGTGCCTATTACGCGGGCCGCGCTTTCCGAGTTAATGCCGTTATACCAATCTTGCTGCAAAAACACCAATGCCTGATGCGTTATAACCTGATGCATTATAACATCATAAGCAAAAGTAAATTTGCGCAGGTGGGCAACATTTACCGGTCTCAATTTAAAAATTACTGTTACCTGATGATATTTGCCAACAGCAGCATCCAGGGCGGTACTTAGTTTAACTGCAGTTATGGTAGTGTGCCAGGCCATTGCACCTGTAAATGCCTTAATGTGCTCAGCAAAATAAAGCCTAAAAAACGGGTCGGTAAGGAGGTTGCCTGCCGGATGGTTTACTGCAGCCTCCAACTCTGGCAGGGGCATTGTTGCTTCGCCTTTTATATAACCATCCATAACAGACAGCTTTACCACAGATGCGGGCATAGGGTGTGCACACCCTATCGCGACAGCAAAAAAAAAGAGTAGAGCAAGAAGGTATTTACGCATTCATAATTATTGGCGGTTTGAAGGTAGGCATAAGTTAAAAAAGATTGGTTGTTGAAGATTAAAGATTAGTAGTGGAGGAACGGCTGTTTCGTAAAGGAATCAGCAACCGTAGTAAATACGATAGGAAACCAATCTTTAATCTTCAATAATCAATCTTTTTTACTATCCAAAATTAACGGTAATACTACCACTGGTACTTACCTTAACAGGTACACCACCGCCGTTAACGGTGCCATCAACGCTATCTTCATCTTTACTGCCACTAAAATTGGTAAGCTGATTTATTTTTATGCGGTTGGCACGCAGCTTAAGGTTTAGGCCCTGATTAGGCATTTTTAAATTAATGCTGCCGCCCGAGTTATCTAAAGTAAGGTATTTACCCATTTTGGTAAGGGTTGCAGTAATGCTGCCACCGCTGGTAGAAGCATCCAGGCTGCCAGATATGTTTTGCAAAGCCATGCTGCCACCGCTGGTGTGGGTCACTAATTCGCCACTTATATTGCTGGCGCTTACAGAGCCGCCGCTTGTATTGGCCTCTATGGTACCATCCAGATCAGCAAGGCTTAATGAGCCGCCGGAAGTATTCAAATTAATGTTACCGCTGCAATTTTGAGCTTTAATACTGCCGCCGCTGGTTGTAAGGGTTATCTGGTTTTTTGAGTTGGCTACATTAATGCTGCCGCCGCTTGTGTTTCCGTTAATGTTACCGGTTAATTTATCCAGACTTAAGCTGCCGCCACTGGTTGAAAAATCGTGATCGCCGTTTAAATCATTCATAACAATGCTGCCGCCGCTTGTATTTAATTTGGTTGATACGTTTTTAGGTACAAATATTTTGAAAGAAATACTTAAACCGTTTTTCCAGTTAAATAATTTATTTTTATTAGTAGCTATTGCATTTAAACGGCCGCCAGATGCCGAAATGTCAAAGGTATAATCTTCGGCAAGCCTTTCATCAATCTGCGCTTTGCTAAGCGTTTTGTTGTTTTGTCCCTTAATATAAACTTCAATACGGGCCTCGCTGCCGGCCACGCCATTAACGGTTATGCTGCCGCCTGATGTTTGAGCTAAAACATTCTGAACAGACGTACCCGTGAATGATTTTGTTAAATAGGGTGCATTGTCTGTTTGGGCAAACGCGGCGGTACTTAGCGCCGCTGCCAGTAAAAATGTAAGTAATTTTTTCATAATGCTGTGGTTTATATCTTATACGACGCTTGTAACGATACAATGGTTACACCAAATAAATAAAATATTGATTTTTAGGTAAATATGGATTTTGTGGAAAGTGTAATTGGATTAAAACTAACAGCTATAGTTTGATTTCAGTAAAGTTGGCAATTAATTTAACACAAATTAAACACTATATTAAAATTACTGTTTAAATGGCATGGATTTCGGAATAGAGCTTAAAGATATTTTCAGCATTATCACTTCAATTATTTGCGGTGGCATTATAGGCTTTGAGCGCGAGTATAAAAACAAATCAACGGGTTTTCGCACCATAATGCTTATTACATTGGGTTCCACTATTTTTACCATCGTATCAAAGCATGGGGTAGGGGCCGATGACAGAATATCAGCCAATATTATTACCGGGATAGGTTTTATAGGTGCAGGTGTAATTTTTAAGGATAAAATGTCTGTACTCGGGCTAACAACCGCCGCAGTTATATGGACATCTGCAGCTATTGGTATGACAGCCGGAATAGGCTATTACTCGCTGGCTATTGTATTTACTGTTATTACGTGGATAATATTGGTTTTAGTGAATAAGATAGAAATGCTGATAAGCAACCTCAAAAAAAGTAAAATAGTGAATATTACTTTTAATGATAACGATGTAAACCAACTAACATTTGTTGAAGGCAGGGTGAAAGAACTACAACTGCACAGCAAGCGCGTGCAGATTTTTAAGGCTGATAAGGCATTATGTGCCGTGTTAGAAATATCGGGCACAAAAAATAACGCAGATAAACTAATAGTTGAAATGCTGCTGATGGACGAAATAAAGGAGTTTCATTAAACTTATTATAAATAAACACCTTAAGGAGCGAATAAAATTAGTATTCTTTATAATAAAGCGCTTAACAACCAAAATTAACCGTATCTTGCGCTCTTAACATTTAAAAAAATCATGGCAACAGGAACAGTAAAATTTTTTAACACCTCAAAAGGCTTCGGCTTTATTACCCCGGATGCAGGCGGTAAAGAGGTATTTGCACACGTAACAGGTTTAATTGACGAGATACGCGAAGGTGACTCAGTTACCTACGAAGTTGAAGATGGCAAAAAAGGTCCGAGCGCGGTTAAAGTAAAATTAGCGTAATCACCTTGGCAAGATCAACAGAAACATTCAATAAAAAAGAGCGGGAAAAGAAACGTCAGAAAAAGTCGTTGGATAAAAAGGAGAAGGCGCAAGACCGCAAGGCTAATTCCACCAAAGGTAAAAGCCTTGACGATATGATGGCCTATATTGATGAGTATGGCAACATAACATCAACACCTCCTGATCCATCGCGTAAATTGAAGGTAAACTCTCAGGATATACAGATTGCTGTACCAAAACAGGAAACCATAGTTGAAGACATTGTGCGAACCGGCATAGTGGCCTTTTTTAATGACGCCAAAGGTTACGGCTTTATTAAAGACATGCAAACCCAGGAAAGTATTTTTGTACACGCTAACAGCCTTAGCGAGCCTATAAAAGAAAACAATAAAGTTACTTTTGAGGTAGAGCCAGGTCAGAAAGGACCTACGGCCGTTAGAGTAAAAATATCCAGATAGCTACTATTGATCTTCTTGTCGCCAGTTGCCTCTTGCTTAAGCAGGCAGGCAATTGGATGAGAAATTGCAAAACACAAAAGCCATTCGCGTTAGCGAATGGCTTTTGTGTTTTGCAATAAATAAGAAGCTATTAAATAAGCTCGTAATCGTTAATCATTAACTTATGCTTGCTTTGCAAATTGTACGTTAAAAATAAGTTTAACCTCATCGCTTACTACAACAGAACCTGCTTCGGTTATGCCATCCCAGGTTAAGCCAAATTCTTTACGGTTAATTTTGCCTGTAACATCAAAACCAGCTTTGGTGTTGCCATAAAAATCGGTTGCTACACCACCATATTCCGCTGCAAGCGTAACCGCCTTTGTAACATCCTTTATAGTAAGATCGCCTTTAAGCGTATAATCGTCGCCGGCTTTTTCAAATGACGTTGATTTGAAAGTTATAGCAGGATATTGTTCGGCGTCAAAAAAATCAGCACCTTTCAGGTGCCCGTCGCGTTGATCCTGATTAGTATCTAAACTGTTAACATCCAGGCTGATGTTGATATCTGCGCCTGTAAAGTCTTCCTTATCTGTTTCCAAAGTGCCTTCAAATTTTTTGAAAGAACCTGTAACGGTTGATATAACCAGGTGTTTTACTTTAAACTGTACTTCTGAGTGCATTGGGTCTAATACCCATTTTGTTATTGTTGACATTGTTTTAGTGTTTTAAATTTTAAAATGACAGGACAAATGTAAATAATATATGTTTAAACATCTAATTTATAATATCAATATTACAGTGAGAAGACAAATGCTGTTTAAACATACAAAAACAGTTGTTTGTTTTTAGTGAAGGGAGAAGAATTTCCGTCACATTATCTAAAAAAATAGGCCACCTAAGAGGCAGCTTATTTGTACTATAAAGGATGTAATAGAATACTAATGTTTTAAAACGGAGCTTAACTTGCCAAACATGCTGAACCAGCTTTGGTAGGCACCGGTTTTTTTAGCCTCGGCTTCATCAACAGTTTGGTACAAGGTGAGTTTGGTTTGGCTGCCAATTGATGCAAATGTTACGGTAGTTATAATAGCTTGTGGCCATTCCTCTGATTTTCCCGCCTCATTGGCGGTTACCACATCGCCGTTTTGGTTACTCAATACCATCGAAAAAACAAGCTTCTCAGAAGGAATCACTTCTTGATAGATGCCTTTTATCCAACAATCCCCATGTACCGGATCACGTATAACGGAATGAAATTGGCCACCCTTTTTTACATCCAGTATTTTAAATTCTATGGTGCAACCCTCTGGAGCATACCAACTCTTCAATATTTCGGGGTTGGCCCAAGCCTCAAAAACAAGCTCACGGGGTGCGTCAAACAAGTGGGTAATTTGTAGTTCGTTCATTTTATTTTCCATTGCTTTTGGTTTTTACGTCTGCTAAGTATTTATCTAATTTTTCAAATTTCTGTACCCATGCCTTTTTAGATTGCGTTACCCATGCTGCAACCTCGTCAAGCTGATCTAACCTGGCTTCACAAAATCTATCTCTACCTTGTTGGTTTATGTTTACCAATCCGCATTCTTCCAGTATGGCAACGTGTAATGAAACGGCCTGACGCGTCATGTCAAATTGCTCGGCTATGGCGTTCAAATTGTGTGGTTGCGCGGCAATCAAATTAATTATTGCCCTACGGGTAGGGTCGGCTATGGCCTGGTATACGTCTCGTCTGGCTTTCATTTTATGCAAGTAAGTGCTTGCAAATATAATGCAAGTATTTACTTGTGCAAAATTAAAATTGTTTTTTTGTTGTTAGCGCAAAATTTCGATCATCAATAAGGGCCTTCTGTTTTAAACAGAATTTACGCTGCATACACTAAGTAGCTATTGTTTTAAAGTAGGTAATATTTTATATTGCAGTTAAAACGTAAAAATGAAAAAACTGATACTGTTTTTGCTGGTGATTGTATTAAGCCGCGAAGCCTATACCCAGGTTAAACCGGTTGACAGCTGGACGGATGGCAAATACGTTAATGTTAACGGTGCTAAATTATGGGTGGTTACAGTAGGAGAGGGTGATCCTGTCATTTTCATTTCAGGCGGCCCGGGCGGGGCACACCCCGGGTTAAGGAGTTTTGATCCGCTGGCCGAAAAGAGACATCAACTGATATATTTTGACGGTTTTGGCAGGGGTAAGTCTGATACCGCCAAGAACGTGACCGAGTATACCATTGCCCGCGATGTGGAAGATATTGAAGGGTTACGTAAAGCCTTAAACCTAAATAAAATATCAGTGCTTGGCCACTCCTACGGCGGTGTAGTTGCGCAGGGTTACGCTATAAAGTATCCGCAAAATGTAAGTCATTTAATTTTGGCAGATACCTTTCACAGCTTTGTTATGTGGCAGGAAAATGATGACAACTCTAACCATGAAATAAGAGTTGGCTACCCCGAGGTTTGGGAGGCCTTAATAAAGATCAGGGAGAAAGGAGCCGTATCAAGCGATACAGATCATCAAGACATTTACGGCCGCGTGCCTTATGGTTTTATGTACGCTTATAACCCCGACAAGTTTGTGGGAGGAGGAAGAAAGCCATACCCAAACTCTTTCAACAGCAAGCTGTATTACCAAATGGTAGGTAAGGATGGCGATTTTATTGTAGGCAATGATATTGGTAACTTTGATTTCCGCAAGCAATTAAAAGATCTGAAAATGCCGGTACTAATACTGACCGGGCGGTATGATCGTGTAGCTGTGCCCTGGATGGCCGTTAAGTACAAGGAGTACTGCCCACAGGCGCAATTTGTAATGTTTGAAAAATCGGGCCATAACCCGCAGGTGGAGGAGCCGGAGAAGGAGTTTCAAATCATTAATGAATTTTTGGGGAAGTAAGTTCTATGTACTATACTTTTAGAGGCGCAATCTTAATTTTCCAGGTACTCGTGAGCTACACAATAAAAGAGGCCTGAGTTTTCCTTTGTCAAATCAAGGCATTCAGTAACTAGCTGTGCGTAGGGCCGGTACGCAATTTTATTTGCCATTAAGTTTAACAATTCACTGGCACCTAATTGCAAATTCTCAATAACGGTGATATAAAAAAGTATAGACATATCACTTTCAAAATGCTTTTTTTGGTCAAAGAAAACGTGTTTATGTGCTTCCTCAATCATCGCATTTATAGCCAGGCAGCTATGGGTGAGATGTGATTCTTCCATTTGTTCAAAAATGGTTTTTAGCGCAACCATTTGCCTTTTATTGTCGTCGAAATCTTCTTCCAACGCCATTTTGAGGTTGCTAAACGTTGCCTGACTTACTAACTGCGGTAAATGATCAGTTAAACATATTTTAGCATTATACAGGATACATAATTGTTCCGTGAACACACTATGCAGTGCGGAAGCATTTGGCAGGTGGCTGGCTATAATACTCATGATGGTTGACCGGGCAGAGTAAATTCTCATTATAGGCCTTCGCTAAAGGTAAACCTTAATAACGGTATAACGCCTATATACTTTTGCTTACCTTAGTAATAAATCAGCTATAAATGCTTAGCTGACAAAATGATCCATATCCTAAAAACTACTATGAATTTATTAATGTTCAGACCGGGAACATTATTTCGCATTTGTCACTCCCAACTTCCCTTGGCAAACTGGAACTATCCCTACAATTAGATAAAAAAAAGATTAAGCTGGCTACAACTCATCAGCTAAATTTAGACCGAATATACTGGCAAAACAGCGCATTTCCGCTTTAGTAACCCTTTTAAAGTCATCTTAACCGCTTTTCCTGCGTCCTTTGTTCCAGCGTGGCAGATTGCCATATATTTCAACGTATCTCTTCAGTATTACTTTTTCAACCTCAGCGGCGCTCTCCTTATTATTTTTGTCATTGATTACCCACCAGTACACATCTAATGCTTCAATATCTTGCGCGAGCATTTTCACTGCCCATGTTTGATTGCGCGTTTTTGCGCCCTCCTGTCCATTCAAAATAAAATCTCTTATCCCTTTATATTTTGAATTGTCCGATGTTCCCGACCCACCTGTAAAAACCATGTCTATCCTGCCATGTTTTAACTCGTAGACTATACAAACGCCGTGACCGATTGCAGGGGCATTACATTGCTCCTCAAGCGAATCAGTGGCGCTATAAAAGAAGTGATCGTTCGTTTTATATTTATTCAGTTCGTCAAACATAAGCCCGGCAATTTTTGATATGAAAAAAGACCTGCATTAGATACAGGTCTTTAAATATAGACTTTTATATATTCTTATCTATTCTCCAACTCCACATAATCGCGGTTAACGGCACCGGTGTAGATCTGGCGCGGGCGACCGATAGGCTCTTTGTTCTCTTTCATCTCTTTCCACTGCGCTATCCAACCAGGCAAGCGGCCCAGAGCGAACAATACAGTGAACATGTCAGTAGGGAAGCCTAAAGCGCGGTAGATGATACCAGAGTAAAAGTCAACGTTTGGATACAATTTGCGCTCAACAAAGTAAGGGTCTTTTAATGCCACTTCTTCAAGTCGTTTGGCAATTTCTAATACTTCGTCATTAATACCTAGTTTATCCAATATATCATCGCAAGCCTTTTTAATGATCTTGGCGCGTGGGTCAAAATTTTTATAAACCCTGTGGCCAAAGCCCATTAAACGAAACGGATCATTTTTATCCTTAGCTTTCGCTATCCATTTATCGGTATCGCCGCCATCTTCTTTTATTTGTTCCAGCATTTCAATTACGGCCTGGTTTGCACCGCCATGCAGCGGGCCCCATAACGCTGATATCCCTGCAGAAACAGATGCATAGATATTTGATTCGGACGAACCAACTATCCGTACGGTAGAAGTAGAGCAATTTTGCTCATGATCTGCATGCAGAATAAGCAAGGTATTCATAGCGCTTACTACAACCGGGTCTATCTCAACCTCCTCTGTACGCTGACCGAAAGTCATGTTAAGGAAATTGGTAACGTAATCGTATTTATTTTGAGGATAAATTACCGGATGCCCTAACGTTTTTTTGTAGATCCATGATACCAGCGTAGACATTTTAGCCAGCATTTTTATTATGCTTTGATTTTGTTCATCAGGCGTTTGGCTAGGTTTAAGCGATTCGGGATAAAATGCTGACAATGCGCCAACTAACGACGATAACTGACCCATTGGATGCGATTTTGATGGGAAGCCATCAAAAAATTTCTTCATATCCTCATGTAACAGTGTATGGCGGGTTAACTGGTGTTGAAAGCTTTTTAACTGATCAGCAGTAGGCAGGGCACCATATATTAATAAGTAGGCAACTTCAATAAACGTAGATTTTTCAGCCAACTGTTCAATAGGATATCCCCTGTATTTCAATATGCCCAATTCGCCATCTAAAAAAGTGATAGCACTTTTTGTAGCTCCGGTATTTTTGTAACCTACATCAAGGGTAACATATCCGCTAAGGTCTCTTAATTTCGAAATATCAATCGCTTTCTCACCTTCAGAACCCTCAATTATTGGGAGGTCATACGTTTTATCGCCAAGTTGTAATTGTGCTGTACCAGACATAGACAGAGTTATTAAATAAGGAACAAATATATAAAATCAATGCGTAAAAATGCCATTAACACCTCTTCCTATTGTAAAAAACTTGTCCGGAAAATGTTATTTTTTTTGCTCATAAGCGCTACGATAACGCACCGTTAATTTGATATTAATTACTATCTTTCAATGCACTTAAAACGCAAACGTAATAGTTGTATAAATGATTTTGAGCCTTTACCTTTTACTTGCTTTTATTGGGGTTATTTGCGTGTTTATATTAATAAGACTACGGGTTAAAACGACAGATAAAAAACTTTCAAATCAGCTCGAAACCAGTGGAAATCTCAGCGCGCTGCTCAACTCTCTTAACGATATAATATTTGAATTTAATGAAGAAAAGGTTTGCCTTAATGTATGGTTCAATGAACATGCTGAGCGGGCTGTTGACCCGCGCAAATGCCTGGGCAAAAAACTGGAAGAAGTAATAGGCGAGGAAAAGGCGCTTAAATTTAATAGGGCATTTGATTATGTTATAGCGAATAGAGTATCAACATCACTGCAATACATTTCTGACCACGGGACAGGTGCTTGGTTATTGACTAAAGTTACGCCCTTATTTGACAATAAAGGCAACTATCTGCACCGTATGTCGGCATCGGTAGCTGACATATCTGAACAAAAAAAGTATGAAAACGCTTTAAGGGAAAAAGAGCTGTTGTTGCTTGAGGCCCAGCATTTGGCCAAAATAGGCAACTGGCTTTATGACGATAGCAAACAGGAGGTTCAGCTATCTGAAAGTCTTTTAAATATTTTGGGTACTGAAAACGTGCCAGGCGGAGTTGAAGCGTTTGAGTATTACATCAGTCTGGTGTATCCTGACGACAGGGAGGCGTGCAGCGACTTTTTGATGGCTGTACATATTTCAAACATAAAACAGCACGAGCATCGCCTAATAACACCAGCCGGGGTGCTTAAGTACATTAAAATTGTTATCGGAGATAAAATATTTAATAATGCCGGCGGTTTACAGCGAATATTTGGTGTTATACAGGATATAAGTGATATAAAATTATCTGAAAAAACAATAAAACGAGGGCGGGCCGAGCTTGTAGAAGCGCAAACTATAGCTAAAATTGGTAACTGGAGCTGGCGGCCGGCATCAGGCATATTGTCATACTCTGATGAGTTTACAGCTATATTTGAGGTTAACCCTAAGCAATCTAATCAGACATCGCCATTTAAGTTTTTGTTAAAATATGTACACGAAAATGACAAGGCAATTCTTCGTGATTTAATTAAAAGCAGCACGGGTGTAGCCGGGCATACCTCCGTTTTCAGAATAGTAACAAAAAGCAAACGGGTAAAATATATTAGTGTGATTGTTGGGAAAATTCTAAAAAACGATAAAGGCGAATTATACAAACTTATAGGAACGCTACAGGACATAACCGGGCAAAAACAGGCCGAAATTGATTATAAACGAACTGAGAATAAATATAAGCGCGTTTTAGAAACGGTAAAGCTGGCAGCAATAACGGTAGATAGGTTTGGTACTGTAGTTTTTTGTAATCAATATCTCGCTAACCTGGTGGGGTATGAACAAAAGGAAATTTTGGGTATGAACTGGCTTGAAACTTTTATCCCTGGCAATTTACACCAGGAAATACACAGCATGATAAAGGGCGACGCTTTACCCACGCAGTATACTAACACTATAATTTGTAAGGATGGCACCGAGCGGATAATAAGCTGGCAAAATACCATGACCTGGGATGAGAACGGAGCACTGGACCAAATAACCGGCATAGGCGAGGATGTTACAGAACAACAGCGGGCTACACAAGAACTTATTTCTGCCAAGGAAGTGGCCGAGCGATCTTCCAGATTCAAATCTGAGTTCTTGTCTACCATGAGTCACGAGATTCGTACGCCTATGAATGCTGTTATAGGTATAACAAATTTGCTGTTAAGCGATAGCCCCAGGCCGGGACAATTAGAATATCTTAACATCCTTAAATTTTCTGGCGAGAACCTTTTAGCCATCATCAATGATATTTTAGATTATAATAAAATTGAGGCCGGAAAGCTGGAACTTAATCAGCTAAAGTTTGATCTGCGCCAGTTGGCTCAAAACACAAAACAGGCCTTTAGCGCACGTGCCGCTGACAAAAACCTGCGGCTTGAGCTGATAGTGGATGACAATATTCCGGATGTACTGGTGGGAGACCAGGTACGGTTAACCCAGATATTAAACAATCTTTTAGGTAATGCTATTAAATTTACCGAAAAAGGTAACATAACGTTGCAATTGCAGCACGTGAATACCAGCGCAACAGAGATAACGATCAAATTTTTGGTGGCTGATACAGGTATAGGCATATCGCCCGAAAACCAATCTTTAATATTCGATCCCTTTGTTCAGGACCCGGTTGTTAACCAACCTGCAAATACAGGCACCGGGTTAGGGCTAGCTATTACCAAACGCCTGGTCAACCTGCACAAAAGCGATATTTCTGTGATCAGCCAACCGGGGAAAGGATCACAGTTTGTTTTTGAAATTAGCTTTGCATTACCGGTGAGTACTCCGGTACAGCAAAAAAAGGCTGTTGAAAGCACGGAACTACGCAGTATGCCTGGCATGGAAGTGCTTGTTGTTGATGACAATAAGATGAACCTGCTTATAGCGTCAAAATTTTTAAAAAGATGGCACGTAAATGTAGACGAAGCTACTAACGGTGAAGAAGCGGTGCAAATAGCTGCAAAAAAACGTTACGACCTGATTATAATGGATCTGCAAATGCCGGTAATGAGCGGTTTTGAAGCCACCGCCGGCATCAGGGAGTTTAATGCCACTGTGCCCATTATAGCGCTCACTGCCGACGCCATGCCCGATACGTACGAGAAAGCCATAGCAAGCGGCATGAACGACTATTTGACCAAGCCTTTTGTGCCCGAAATTTTTTATAATAAGGTATTATCCTACTACCAAAAAACCTAGCCTAATCTTCGCTTTTATATAAGTCGCCGGCTTTTTCAGCAGAAAGCTTTATGCCTTTAATCATTGCCGAACTAAAGCCATTGTGCTCCATTTCATTAAGGCCGGCAATTGTACAACCTTTGGGCGATGTAACCTTATCTATTTCCTGCTCAGGGTGTGATGATAACTGCAGAAGCAGGTTAGCGGCACCTTTAGCAGTTTGAGCCGCCATTTTAAGCGCGTCGTGCGCGTGGAAACCTATCTCTGTACCACCTTGTGATGCCGCGCGCACCGACCGTAAAAAGAAGGCAATACCGCAGGCGCACAAAGCAGTGGCTGATGTCATTAACTCTTCGTTTATCTGAATGCTTACACCTACTGTATCAAATAAAGATTTAACCAGGTTAACATTTTTAACACTGCCGGTATCGGTAGCAATGCAGGTCATCGAGTCGCCAATGGCAATGGCCGTATTGGGCATGGCCCTTACCACCTGAACATTCATTTCCAGATAAGAGCGTATGTCTTCGCAGCTTACGCCTGATATAACCGATACCAGCAATTGCTTTTCTGATTTAATGGCAGGCTTAATCTCGTCAAGCAGCTTGTTAAGCTGCTGGGGTAACACCGCCAGTATAACTATATCGGCCCGTTTGGCGGCCTTTAAGTTATTTGACGTTGTTTGATAGCCTAAAGCAGTGTACTCTGCCAGCAGATCTAAACTTCTGCGTGTAAGCGTTATTTGCTGCGGCTCCCACTGGCCCGATTTTACCAGGCCCTTTGCTAATGATAAACCAATATTTCCGCTGCCTAAAATGGCAACATGCTGTTGCGAACTCATGTGTTTTTACTTAAACGTGTACCAAAAGGTTTGTTTTCTGTTATATTTCCCAGATCGTCTGACCGGCCTATAACCACCGCCTTAACGCCACAGGCTATCGCCGTAAATGCATTGTCAAGTTTAGGTAGCATGCCACTGTGAATGATCTGCTGTATTTTTAATTCTTCATAACGCGCCGGGTCTATATCCCTTATAACCGACTCCTCATCATCTATATCCATCAGCACTCCCTTTTTTTCGAAACAGTATATCAGCGTGGTATCAAACACGCCAGACATAGCCACTGCCAGCGCTGAGGCTATAGTATCGGCATTGGTATTTAGCAACTGTCCCTCGCCATCATGCGTAAGGGCGCAAAACACAGGCGTAAGGTCTGCTTTTAAAAGCTTGCTTATACCCTCGGTATTTACAGACCCATCATAAATATCGCCCACAAAACCATAATCAATGGTCTTTACAGGTCGTTTTTTTGCGGTTATTAAATTACCGTCGGCACCGGTTAAGCCTATGGCATTGGTGCCGAAACGCTGCAATTGCGCTACTATGTTTTTGTTAACCAGGCCCCCGTAAACCATCGTTACCACTCTCAGCGTCTCCACATCGGTTATCCTCCGGCCATCAACTAATCTCGACGCTATGCCCAAACTGTCTGACACCTGCGTGGCTATTTTACCACCTCCGTGTACCAATATCTTATATCCCGGTAAATCCTTAAAATCTTTCAGAAAATGGTATAGATTCTCGGAATTATCAATAACATTTCCGCCGATTTTAATAATATTCAGGGCATTCATATAAATTATTACATAATAATCGACAAAAATAATTAAAAATTGACCAATAGCCTGTTAAAAAGATGCGTTTTACCTCAAATCAATGTAAAAATAATAAAAACTGATAAAGACGTTATTTAACGTAAAAAATAGTTGTATAACTGAAATATAAGTTTTAAGTTTGGTCTATGGAGGAGTTAACCAAAACAGAAGAGCGCGTAATGCAGATAATATGGAAGCTAAAACGCTGCTTTGTTAAAGACGTAATAGATGCATTACCCGATGAGCCCAAACCGCCGTATAATACCATATCATCTGTGGTGCGGCTTTTAGAAAAGAAAGGTTACCTGGATTATAAAGCCTACGGCAAAACATATGAGTACTTTCCGGCTATAACAAAGGCGGAGTATCGCAAAGCATTTTTTAAGAAAATGGTATCGGGCTACTTTGATAATTCGGTAGAGAGCCTTGTATCGTTTATGGTGAAGGAAGAACAGTTGAGCAAAGAGGATATAGCAAAAATTCAAGAGATTATTAACAAAAACAAATAAGGTTATGAACGCCGTAGTTTATCTTTTTCAGGTGAGCGCCTGCATGGGTATTTTTTACCTGTTTTATTATGCGCTGCTTTGCCGTTATACCTTTTTTACCATTAACCGCTGGTATTTAATTATAACGCTGGCCATCTGCTTTGTAATACCATTGCTTACCATAACGGTGCCGCAGCAGCAGGCCTATCCGCAGGTTATACAGCAGGTGGTTTATATCAACAAAATGCAGGTGCCTAAAAACGTGGTAATAGCAAACGAAGCGCCCGAACACCTGCAAATTAACTGGATAGTGCTGGCCCGGTTGGTTTATTTGGCTGCGGTAGGGGTTTTACTGTTAAGATTGTTTTTGATGGTTATGAAATTTTTTAACCGGGTAAAAAACAAAAAGAGGACAAAAATTGGTGGCGTACATATTGTAAAAGGAGACGAAACCCTGAGCAATGGTTCTTTCTTTAATTACATTTTTTTAAGTGATGACGAGCTGAACTATGAAGAACTACAGCAAATTATTGCGCACGAAATGCTGCATGTTAAACTATATCACTCGGTTGACAGGATATTGGTTAAAGTGGCCCAGGTGTTTTTATGGTTTAACCCGTTTGTTTACCTGTATGCCCGGGCCATTGAAGAGAACCATGAGTTTGAGGTAGACAGAGCTGTAAGCACCTCAGCCGACAGGAATAAATATGCCGAGCTGTTGTTTCATTTATCTGTGGCAAGGCAAGGTACGCTTTACCATAACTTTAGCATGGTACCATTAAAAAAGCGTATCACAATGTTATTCACCAAACCATCACATAAAATGAAAAAAGTAATTTACCTGCTTGCAGTGCCGCTGGTACTGATAAGCTGCCTGGCTTTTGCAAAGCTGAAGGGGGACGGGTTCGACAAAGCAAAAGAACCTGCTGCATTTGATTTTGCTGAAACGGCTAAGGTTAAATATAGGCAAAAAACAAAACGTATGGCTGCCCAGATAAAAGCGGATGATGAGCGCCAGGCAAAAGCCATGGCTTATATGGCATCGCCGGAAGGGAAACAGAAAATGGCTTTAGCTCAATCTATCTTTTCAAAAGTAATAACCGTAAACGTTTTGGATGACTACAAAAATAAGGATGGGGAATTCAGAGGCAAAATAGTGAAGGACAAAACCAGCGGAACTGAGTTTTTATTACTTACCTGGTACGGTCAGGAAAAACAGCTCAACAACCAACTAAAAAAAGGCGATGAAATTAATATTAAAGTATTTGGTGGGGGTGTAAACCAGGACAGGCGCATTACTATAAGCCCTACTTATGTAATTAAAGATGGAAAAGAAATATTCAGGTTAGTTGAAGCTGAAAAAATACCCGACTACCCGTTTTTATACGAAGCCAATAAAGTACGCTTTGCCGAGGGCCAAATAAGCAACATCAACAAATACCCAAATGGAAAATGGAAGACCGCTGTTTTTGAGAGGGTAAATGGATATAAATTTAACCTGAGTTTTAAACCTAACGCGCCCGATCTGAATAGTATTAAATGGGGTGACCATGTTACGCTGCGCTTTGTACACGAAGTGAAATCAGGGGCCAAAACATACAATATAAAAGATTGGGTGGCGATCTCAACAGACATTAAAGATTACGGTATAAAAAACACGGAATGGTTTAATAAGTTTTATGACGTAGTTAAAGCGGATACCGGCAAAGTAAGTGCAATACAAGGTGTTGAACGTTTGGGGGCCAATCCGTTAGTTTTGATTAATGGTAAGGAATATCCAAAAGAGATTTTATATCAGATAAGTGGGCGAGGGATTAGAGGATCAAGTATGTATCCACCCAACAACGGCACAACAAAGTATGGCGACAAGGCCAAAGACGGAGCGATAGTTATAGAAACCCGCGATGGAGAGATAAATTATTTAACCGATACCGAAAAAGAAAATCTTTTAAAACTGCAGGCCGCAAAGGGCAAATTCTTCTCGCGGGTGACGCTGATCAAAGAGGACGGAAGCAAGTATGATATGGCTACTTTAAGCCGGGCATCAGGCAGCAGGGCAAGCGCCGACCTGGCTACTAACGGCAAGATAGCGTTTATAATAAATAGCGAAGTTTATAATGAAGCGCAATTTAAACGCTTATTTAAAACAGATAAAGCCATTTACGGGCCATCAATAGGAGTAGGAGGAGCATCAAAAGAACTTAAGGACAAAGGCTTTAAACTGGATGGTTATGATCTTGTTTTTGAGTTTAACCCCGGTGCTAATTCAAAAGTAACAAGTACACCTTTAAAAACCGGCGCGCTTGCGCCGGGTAAAAAGGCAAACAGCGCAACGGAAACTAATAAAGGTATTACTGTTAATAAACCACCCCGAACCTTATATACATTTAAGCAAGCCCAACCGCTTGTGATTGGTTTTAGCAGCCAAATGACCCGCTTTACACCGGACGGTAAGGCTATATTTAAGGGTGGACAAAGTAACTATCGTGGAGCACCAGCCGGTCTCGGTTTGCGTAATTACAAAAACTTCACTACGGAGCCTTTACCAGAAGAGACAAAAAAATCAGGCGAAGAAACAATCCCTGCTGCAAAAGACACAGTTGGTAATAGGAAAAGAGCTTTAAATGAAGCTATGGCTAATTTACCGGATTATGAAGTTAGGGCCGACGGCACTGCCTGGTTTAAGGGGCAGCGGGTAAACAGAATAATGATAGACGGAGTAGAGTTCATTCCTACAGAAATCAAAGAAAAGGTTGGCAATACAAAGATATTGGTAGACGGAAAAGAGTTCATTCCTAAAAATATCGATATAAAAAAGGGTTCATTTAACAGCGTCTCTAAACTGAAAACAGATTACAAAAAGCCGAATGATTCGCTTGTAGCTGCACGTTTTTCAGGAAAAGTGACAACTGTTAAAGATATTATGGGCACACAACTTATTATTATAAGAAACGGCGATTATTTTGCCGCGTATTCGAATCTTAAAAGCGTGAATGTGTCCTCCGGACAGGAGATAAAAGCCGGACAATTATTAGGCCTGGCAGCATTCAACCCCAAAGAAAATAAAGTGGCTGCGCATTTTGAATTATACAGAAGGCAAAATCTGATAACTGACAAAACAGAACAGGAAACCATTTTGCAAAATTTTGATTTGCCAAAATTGAATATGGTAACAGGTTTTAAAAATATGTATGCCTATACCTTGCCAAAAACCAACAAGCCGCTTTAATAGTAGCATTGCTACGCTATAAAATATCTACCTAAACCTTATCATGAAACAATTCACTTTACTTTTGCTAATTGTAATAGCTTCGCTTAATACAAACGCTCAAAAAATACCGGACAAACAGGGAGCAAGCATACGCGTTCCCGCCGATATGAAAGTGGACGGCAAAGCTACAGAGTGGGGCGATGGCTTCAGGGCCTACAACAGTGCCACAGAGGTTTATTATACAATAGCGAATGACGATAAAAATCTTTACCTGGCTATTCGCGCTACGGATGCTGTGGTTATCCGGAAAATAATTGCCGGGAGTATTACATTTTCGGTAAGCGTTGGTGGGAACAAGGAACCTGTCTCAGTCACTTATCCTTTATTTGACCGCAAGGCAACGCCCAAAATCAACCTGAGGAACAAAGCTGCAATAATTGCCAATGCTGTTACTGTAGATTCATTTATGATGGCTGCTAATAAAGAGTTAATTAGCAATGCCAAAAAAATTAAATTAAGCGGCGTTAAAGGCAAAAACGACACGCTATCTATTTATAACGAGGAAGGGATAACGGTTGCAGGCTTGTTTAACAACCATGCGGATTATACTTATGAATTGACCCTGCCGTTAAAGTATTTAAGTGCCATAGCCGCCGAAGTGAAGGTTTTAAATTATAACATCAAACTAAATGGTTCAGCTTATATAGAAGGCGTATTTTTTGAAAGAATTGAAGGCGGAATGCGGCGAACTTCTGACGTGAAAAATTCGCCTGAGAAGCCTTGGCCTGCGATGAAGGATATGGAAATAATGGCGGCGCAGACTGATATGAGCGGAACGTATACGCTTGCTCAGTAGGCGATGAAACCAAACGTTATTTAACCTAATTTAATTATCAAATGAAACAGATTGCGTTATTACTTTTATTGACGGCAGCATTTGCAAACGTAAACGCTCAAAAGCTCGCAAATAAACAAGAAGCAAGCTTTAAAGCACCAACCAATGTAAAAATAGATGGTAAGACCACTGAATGGGGCGATTTTAAAGCTTACAACAGTGCCACTGGCTTGTTTTACACCTTGGCAAACGATGAAAAAAACCTTTATCTGATTATACGCACAGTAGATCGGCGAATAATGGATAAACTTTTTGGCGGAGGCATTAGTTTGTTTTTCAATAGTGCAGACAATAACGATAAAAAATTGCGAGGGGAAATTAACTACCTGGCCTTATCTAAAGTAAACAGGCTTGCCATAGCCGCAGCAATGAAAGATACAGTGAATAAAGACCTGATAAATAGTACAATGGCCCCGGCGCTTAAAACTATTGGCGTAAAAAATTTGAATGACGTTGGCGAGGAGCTAATCTCGGTTTATAATGAGTACGGTATTATGGCGGCCAGCTATTTAAGTAATATGGACACTTACACCTGCGAAATTGCTATCCCTTTAAAACACCTGAAATCGTTTGTTAACAACAAAGGCATTATAAGTTATACGCTGCAGGCCAACGCCCAATCATTAAACAACTTAAAAGTGGTGATGAACGGTAAGGAAGTAGAGAACGCAGCGGCATCGCAGCAGCTAACAGATATGTTGAGTACGATATCGCAAAGCGAAAAGGGAGCGGCATTCCGCGAAATGTTGAATGATACCAACGTATCAGGGGAATACGCTTTGGCTAAATAAAAGCATCTTTTTATAGTAATGACCATTACTGTTGCATTAGCCGCAATTTCTAATGCAATTTTTTCATAATTATAGCTAATTGATTTTCAATAATTTATACAACAATTATAGCTAAACTCACTGACTTATAGGTCTGTTCCAATTTGTTGCATGTTTAAACATTTAATAGTTGCAAATAACTTATAATCAAATATTTACTAGAAAATCTGTTGCATGCGTTGCAAAGTGTTGTATATATTTCTGCAACACTTGCGCTAAAATTAATCACTGCTATCACTGGTAAACTGATAGGTTTCGGTATTGTTAACCGGCAGCACTATGCCGCTGCCATGGCTCTGCTGCCACCAAAAGTTCATGCGCAGGCGGTTTCCGCTTCCGGTTTCGTTCATAGTGTCCGCATCATACAATCGTCCGTTTACCATTACATATTTAATGTTATCGCTGTTGCGGATATCGTCAAGGGGGTTTTGGTTTAAAATAACCAGATCGGCCAGTTTTCCTTTTTCCAGTGATCCTATCTCTTTATCCATTCCCAGGTAAGCGGCACCGTTAATAGTGGCACTGCGCAGCACCTGCATAGGTGCCATACCGCCCTGACCAAGCATCCACAACTCCCAATGCGCGCCAAGCCCCTGCAATTGCCCATGCGACCCCAGGTTTATCTTGGTGCCCCCATCGCTTATTTGCTTTACGTATTTTGATATTTCAATATGGCCATAGTCGCCGTACTCAGCCGTACCCCTCCGCCGCGAACGCGAATCAACTACAGAAGGCGGAACGAAATTGAGCAACTTGTCATTCTTCCAAACCTCTGTACGGTCATACCAGTAGTTCTCGCCAAACTGGGTGCCATAGGCCACAATAAGGGTAGGGGTATAGCCGGTTTTGCTGTTATTCCAAAGGCTTTTAACATCTTTATAAACAGGCCATACCGGTATATTATGTTCAATACCTGTATGCCCGTCCAAAATCATATTCATATTGGTAAAAAAGGTAGATCCGCCTTCGGGCACAACTTCCAGTTGCAGTAAGCGGGCTGCCTCAATAACCTGTTGGCGTTGCTCGCGGCGGGGTTGGTTATAACTCTTTACCGAAAACGCGCCCACCGCTTTTAATCTGCGCAGGTGGGAGAGTGCATCGTCCAGGCTGTTGATAACCGCTTTAAAATCACCGTCAGCTCCATATAAAATCGTACCCGTGGTGTAAACCCGCGGACCAACCATGTTACCCGCCCTAAGCATTTCCGATTGCCCCAAAGCCATTTCGGTATTGCTTGAGGGATCATGAGCGGTGGTTACACCAAATGCTAAATTGGCATAATAACTCCAATCCTGCTGTGGGTTTACACCATCCGGACTTGGGTTTAAATGCGCATGCACATCCACCAGGCCGGGGATAATGGTTTTACCTGCCATATCATACACTTTAGCGTCAGCAGGCACCTGCACATCTGCGGCTTTACCTGTAGCTGCTATTTTATTTTGATCTATCAGGATTGTACCGTTATCTATTACCTCGTCTCCCTTCATGGTAATAATACGGGCATTGGTAAAAGCTATCTTGCCCAAAGGTAGGTCTGCCTTGAGTTTAAGTCCAATGTCAAGGCCTACGGTATCAACAGTGGGAGTTTTGTCTGTACCAGCATCGGCAAACGGGAACGCGTTTCTAACGTCGCGGGTAAAATACTTAGGCCCCAGGGTCCACATCAGCTTTTGGCTGTCCTTGCTCCAATGGATGTAAGTACCCGCGTCGCGCGTTAGCTTATTCAATGGCAGGGCCTTGTTGGTAGCTGATAGTTCCTGAGGGCTACCTGTGTTAACCATGGGTGTTAAATAACAGTTAAAAAGCTCTGTGAAAGCCATCCATTTACCATCCGGGCTTGGTGCAAATTGGGTTGCATATTTTGAGGTGTACAGGGTTTGTATATGTGCCCCCGCTATATCCATCACCTTAAAAACCTTGTTGCCATTCTCGGTGGTTTGGAAGTAGATCTTGCTGTCATCAGCGGAAAATTGGGCATTAATTCCCCACTTGTTTACTAATACAGGCTTCCCGCCGGTTGCAGCCATAATGTAAATGCCCGGTTTGGTACCGAACGCGTAACCAAGTACATCGTTGCCTTCTCCCTTACGATAGATGATCTTATCGCCTTTGTTAGAGAACCTGGGCGTATAGTAAAAGCCTTTCTCAGTAGTAATTCGTGTTACCTGTTTAGTGGTTAGGTCAATGGTGTTTATTGCGCCCTTGAGTTCGTCGCTCCAAGATACGTATACCAACAACTTGCTATCGGGACTAAACGATGGCTCATATTGAAAATCTCTTAAAGTATCTATTCTTAGCGGTTCGCCTTTTGGCAACTCTTTTATATAAATATAGCCTGCAGCATTAAAAGCCACGAATTTACCATCCGGAGAGGTGGTAAGCTGCCTTATCATTTTCGGGCTAAATTCGTCCTGATAAACCTTTTGTGAGAAGTGAAGTGCATCAGTTATAGTTTGTTGGAATGTTACCTCAAAAGGTATCTGAGAAGTGGTAAGTGCATCCGTGTCCAGGTTCCATATCTTGCCCTTTGCATAAAATATAATATGCTTGCCGTCAGGTGTCCAGTTAAAATTTGGGTAGGTGCCAAATAACGCCCATGTTTCCTGCTGATCGTGCGACAGGTCATCATAAACCGGCCATTCCTCAGCAGTTTCCAGATTACGCAGATAAAGCACTGATTTTAACCTCGACCGCTTAACAAACGCCAGTAGCCTACCTTCCGGTGATAACTGCGGGCGGCACGCGCCACCTGCGCCACCTGTAACGGTTTCAATTTCTCCTGTTTTGCGATCCAAGCGCTTTATGGCATAAATACCGGCGTATGGATCTTTATTATATTGAAAAGTTGGCCCCGGGGTTACATCCTCGCTCCAATAAACGAAATTTCCATCCGGCGAAACAATAGGTTCGCCTGCATCCTGCTGATCATTTTTACGCTTGGTTAGCTGCACGCCTTCGCCGCCGGTTTTGTGGTAAAGCCACATTTCGCCGGCACCTAATGAGCGTGTGCCGGTAAAATGTTTACGCGCTACAAGGTATTGACCATCAGGTGTCCACGAGGCGTTGCTCAACAGTCTGAAATTTTCTTTAGTAACTGAGTGTCTGCTGCTGCCATCGGCGTTCATTACCCAGATGTTATCGCCACCGTCTCTGTCGCTGGTGAAGGATATTTGTTTACTATCCGGACTAAACCGCGGCTGCACCTCCCAAGATTTGCCGCCGGAAAGCAACGTAGCCTTACCGCCGGTGATGGGCATGACGTAAATATCGCCCAACAAATCAAACACTATGTTCTTTCCATCCGGGCTCACGTCCAAATTCATCCAGGTTCCCTCATCGGTAGTTATACTGATCTTTTTTGAGGTACCCGCCGGAGTTTCAACATTCCACTTAGTTTGAGAGAATGCCGGTAACGAAACGGCGAGCAGGATACAATATATATACAGTAACTTCATCTTTTCATCTTTACAGCTGCTAAGTTAAAACTATTGATACATTTTAATAGTTTTGAAGCTACCAGAAAATACATGACCATTCAACAAATCCTTAAAACCTACTGGAACCACGATGCCTTCCGGCCCATGCAGGAAGATATCATTCAATCTGTTTTATTAGGGTATGACACTTTGGCGCTGCTGCCAACGGGTGGTGGTAAATCAGTTTGCTTTCAGGTACCCGCCATGGCCAAACCGGGGATATGCATTGTGGTGTCGCCGCTTATTGCATTGATGAAAGATCAGGTTGAGAACCTGAAGGCAAAAGGCATTGATGCTATTGCCATAGTATCGGGCATGGGTAAGCGCGAGGTGGATATAGCACTGGATAATTGCATTTACGGCGGCGTTAAGTTCTTGTACCTTTCGCCGGAGCGCTTATTGTCTGAACTGGTGCGCGAGCGCATTAAATATATGAATGTTAACCTTTTCGCTGTTGACGAGGCGCATTGCATATCGCAATGGGGATATGATTTCAGACCGCCGTATTTGCATATCGCAGATCTGCGCGAATTGCACCCAAAGGTGCCGGTACTGGCTTTAACGGCTACAGCTACACTGGATGTAAGAGATGATATTCAGCAAAAACTGAGCTTTAAAAATGCTGCCATATTTACAAAAAGTTTTGAGCGCAAAAACATAGCCTATGTAGTAAGACATGAGGAAGACAAGCTGCGCAAATTGCTTGACGTTGTTACTAGTGTAAAGGGCAGCGGCATTATTTATGTGCAAACCCGTAGGGAGTGCGCTGAATTGGTAAGATTTTTAACCGATAACCGCATTAAAGCAGACATGTACCATGCAGGGCTTACACCAGATGAGCGCGCTAAGAAACAGGAAGCCTGGAAGAATAACCATACACGCGTTATGGTTGCCACCAACGCTTTTGGCATGGGCATAGATAAACCGGATGTTCGATTTGTTGTTCATAAAGATGTGCCGCAAAGTTTAGAGGCTTACTATCAGGAAGCAGGCAGGGGAGGGCGTGATGAACTTAAAGCGTATGCGGTATTATTGTACAACCATGCCGATAGGTTTAAAATGCTGAAAAAATTTGAGTTGAGTTTTCCATCTGTAGACGAAATTAAAAAGATATACAACCATCTGGGCAGCTACTATCATATAGCCTTTGGTGCCGGTGCGGGGGTAAGCTTTGATCTGGACCTTGGTGATTTTTGCTCACGGTTTAAATTAGATGTTATAAAAACGCTTAATGCGTTAAAGTTTTTGGAGAAAGACGAGTACATCAGCTTTAACGAAAGTGCCTTTTTACCGTCCCGTTTCCGTTTTGATGTTGATCACGAAACGTTATATAACTTCCAGATACAAAACCAGGGATGGGATGTTTTCATTAAATCGATATTAAGATCGTACGGCGGGGCTTTTGAGAGTTATGTAAGCCTCAGAGAGTTTGATATCTCGCGCCGCAGCGGCTTAAGCGTACAGCAGGTTATTGAAGGCCTTAAACAACTGCAGGAATACGGGCTGCTCAACTATTTTCCGCAAAATGATCAGCCACAGCTAACCTTTATAAAACCACGTCAGCAGCAGTTGTATATTAATAAGGTTTACATAGAAGAGCGCAAGGCTTTATATCAGCGTAAAATGGAAGCGGTTTTCGCTTATGCTTCGCACAAGCAATGCCGCAGCCAATTGTTATTAGCGTATTTTGACGAGCCTGGCGCAGGTAAATGTGGCGTGTGCGATATTTGCCTGGAAGAAAAAAGGAAGTATAATGCAGCCAATATAAGGGATGAAATAACAAATGATATTGCTCAACTTCTCAGCGATTCGCCCACAGATTTGGATACTTTAGTAAGTTCGATAAAAAACGGTAGCGAAAAGGAAATATTGAACACTATCAGGCTTTTGCTTGATGCCGGCAAGATAAGATTCAACGGCGATAAGTATTATCTGTAGCTAAATCCTAAACTGTATTGCTCAAATATTTTAAACTTTGTTCTGCATTACAAAACTTCGCCGACGTAATTCCCGCGTTTACCGACAAAAAACCCCACGTTGTCTAATATACACTAACTAGCTGTAACGTTTTTCTGCTGGCGTCGTCATATGGGTGTATTTAAAATTTATAAAAAGCATTACACTCAAAATATTTAAGACAATGAAAACTCAAATTTTAACCCTGATAACTTTAGCAACTTTAACCGTAGCTACTACAAGTACTACTTTTGCTAACACAAAAACAGATAGCAATTACACTATTCTGAACAACGTAAACAGAATTACAAGCATTGAAGCCCACGGCAATGTTGAGGTTTTGATAACCAGCGGCGATAAAGACGGTGTGAAAATACTAGATAGCTACTATGATCAAAATGCCTTAGTACAAAACGAAGATGGTGTGTTACGGGTAACATCTTACAAAAAAGAAAAACTTGTAATACAGGTTACAGTTACCGATCTGCGTACTATTACTGCAACAGATAACGCAGTAATAAAATCATACGGCAGACTTTCATCGCTTGACCTGAAAGTGGAATTGAATGATAATGCTGGTGCACAGCTGGAGATAGATGCTTTTGCAGCAACTTTTAATATTAATGACAGAGCGAAAGCTGACATAAGTGGAACAATTGAGGACTATGAGCTAAATTATAGCCGTTCAGCAACCGTAAACAGAACTTACCTGACCGCTTTTAACCGCGCCGAAAAAATAACAACTCCAATGCCTGCTGCAAAGACAGTAATAGATGCTGCCAACCTGGCAAGCTTATAATTAAGCACACTTTTGCAAAAGTTCAATATATATTACAGAAAAGCCACCCGTTAACGGTGGCTTTTTTTAACTTTATATTGCTGTTGATTAAGATATTATATTGTAATAGTAACATCTTTATAAGCTGCTTCCATACGCATCAGCCTAAAAACATTAAACCCTAACAAACGTTCCAGTATAAACTATTCACCTATGAAAGCATTTTACAATTTTAGCATCACCCTTTCGGTTTTAACTTTATTACTTACAACACAGGCTTGCAAGGTTAGTTGTTTAGAGGGCTCCGGAAAGGAAGCAACCGACACGCGTAAAGTTAAAGATTTTGAAAAGCTTGATATAACAGGCAGCTTTAATGTTACCCTGGTACAGGATAGTAGTAACTCAATAACTATTAACGCCGATGATAATATTCTGAGCGTAATAAAAACAGAGGTTAGCGGAGACAAACTGAAAATAACAACCGACAATAAAAATATCTGCAGCGCTAAAGAAGTTACCATAACCATTGGTGTGCGTAATCTGAAAGCAATAGCAGCGGCAGGAGCCGTTGAGCTGACATCAAAAGGGCGATTGAACTTGGGTGACCTGGATTTTCATTTATCGGGCGCTACAAACGTTAAACTTGACATAGCAGCAGCCAATGTTGAAACTGAAGCCAGCGGCGTGAGCGACATTACATTAAAAGGGCAGGCAAGTACGCACACAGTGGCGTTTAGTGGTAGTGGAAACTTGCATGCATTTGACTTTGTAGTGGGCAAATACTCAATAGAAGCCTCGGGCCAGAGCGATTGCGAAATTAATGTATTGAGCGAATTAAACATACATACCACAGGCGCAAGTGACATTAAATATAAAGGTAGTCCAAGTAAAATTAATAAAAGCAAAACAGGTGCATTATCACTTACTAAAGTAGAATAGAAAGAAACAGACACTAATTATCACAATTCAGTTCAACCTAACAAAATGAAAAAAACAGTTAAAATTATTGCCTACCTGGCAGTAGTATTAGTGGTACTTGCCTTATCAGCAGTTACCTACATAACCACAGCATTGCCCAATGTTGGCGAACCGGAGGTTATAACAATAGAAAAAACACCCGCCAGAATTGAAAGAGGTAAGTATTTGGCTACGCATGTGGCCGTATGCGTAGATTGCCACTCGCCGCATGACTGGAATAAATTGGGCGGCCCCATGGATACAATGCAGTTAGGAGCAGGTGGTGAAAAATTTGACGCAGGTGTTGGTTTTCCGGGGAGTGTGGTTGTTCCAAACATAACGCCATATAGTTTAAAGAACTGGACGGATGGTGAGTTGATCCGAGCCATTACAACAGGGGTAAAAAAGGACGGTTCAGCTATTTTTCCGCTGATGCCGTGGAAGGGGTACTCAACAATGGATAAGGAAGACATATATGCTATTGTGGCTTATATTCGCACACTTAGACCCTTAAAAACCAATCATCCTAAGGCAAGCCTTGATTTTCCGTTAAATATATTGGTACACACTATGCCGCAAAAAGCACAGCCTAGTAAACTGCCAAACCCAAAAGACTCCCTTAGATACGGGGAGTATCTTGTAACTTCAGCAGGTTGTATGGATTGCCATTCGCAAGACAAACAAGGTGAGTATCTGCCAGGGTTAGAATTTGCAGGGGGCAAGGCGTTTATAGTGGGGCCTAGTACGGTACGCTCAGCCAATATTACACCGGATGCTACCACAGGTATTGGCAAATGGACAAAGGAGCAGTTTGTTGCCAGGTTTAAAACCTACACAGATCCGGCTGAAGCACCGGTTGTTAAGCGTGGTGAATTTCAAACCGTTATGCCGTGGTGGAACTATGGAGGAATGACAGACGATGATCTGCAGGCCATGTATGCCTATCTGCGCACAATTAAGCCTGTAAAAAATCAGGTGGTTAAATTTACAGCACAATAGTATAAAGATGCATATATAAATTCTTCGAAATAAATTCATATTTTTGCGCCTCGAAATTTTAAAGATGCATTCGCATCCTGATAAATTTTGGGGCGTTTAATTTAAAATACCACACATGAATATTTCACAGGAAAAGATCGATAACCTGAATGCAGTTTTAAAAATTAACATTGACCCTGCAGATTATCAGCAGCGCGTTGAAAAATCAATAAAAGACCAGGCAAAAAAAGCCAAGTTACCGGGTTTCCGTCCGGGCATGGTGCCACCCGCACATATCAAAAAAATGTACGGCAAAAGCATTTTGGTTGACGAAATCAACAACTTGTTATCTGATACACTGAACAATTACATTACCGAGCAGAACATAGAAGTTTTAGGTCAGCCGCTACCAAAGGTGGATGAGAGCAAAGAATACAACTGGGATTTTAATGATCAGTTTGAATTTAACTACGAGATAGGTTTGGCCCCCGAATTCAATCTCGATTTTTCCTCAGATGATAAATTAACACAGTACATCGTTAAGGCAGATGAGGAGATGCTGGCATCTCGTATCAAAAACATTCGTCGCAGCTATGGTAAGATGACAAATCCTGACGTATCGGCAGATGATGACGTGCTTTACGCGCAATTAACGCAGCTTTCGCCGGATGGTTCTGTTTTTGATGAAGGTATTGTGAACACAACATCTGTACGTTTAGATCAGATAAAAGATGAAACTATTAAAGCTTCATTAATTGGTTTAAAAAAGGATGATGAGTTAACTTTTGACATTCAGAAAGCTTACAATAACGACGCAGTTAAGATAGCCGCTATTTTAGGCATTGATGAGGAAGAGGCTGAGCAGGCAAAATCTAACTTCAAGCTAACAGTTAAAAATATCAACCGTTTAGAAGAAGGCGATTTAAACCAGGAGTTCTTTGACAAATTATTTGGTGCAGGTACCGTAACCGACGAAGCAGGTTTCAGAGCAAAAATTACAGAAGAGCTGGAAGCTATGCAGCAACAGGATGCAGAACGTAAACTGCAGAATGATATTTACGCGTATAGCCTTAACAAAGTTCAGTTTGAATTGCCAGATGAGTTTTTGAAACGTTGGTTAAAAGCTACCAATGAAAAATTGACCGAGGAAGAACTGCAAGGCGGCTATGCTGATTTTGCAAAAAATCTGAAATGGACCTTGATAGAAAACAAGATTATCAAAGACAATAAGATCGAGTTAAAATACGAGGAAGTTTTTGAAGCGGCAAAGCAGAGCCTTGATGCGCAGTTCAGAATGTATAGCCCACAACCCTTAACAGAAGAGCAATTAGGCCAATACACCGTGCAGTACTTGCAAAATAAAGAGAATGCCAACAAAATATTTGAAGAAGTAAAAGCGCTTAAAACTATTGATTACATAAAAAGCGTTATTACTTTAGAAAATAAGGAAATTGCTTACAACGCTTTTAAAGAGTTAGGCGAATAAGTAAATTCAATATAAATATTTTGCAAAGGCATCTCAAAAGGATGCCTTTGCTTGTTTGTGTCTGAACTGGATGGTCTGAACCATGATTTGCATGATTAAAGGATTATAAGATTTGATTGTAAAAATTGATCAGTAAAATCCTATCATCTGTTAATCCTATAACTCCTATTCAATTTTTACTTTCAGCAAACTTTATCATTAAAATAATATTCAACTAAAAACTATATTTATCGCGGGGTTGCCCGCAAACCAAAATCATAAAATACATATACACATGAACAGTAATCCAGATAAAAACGAATTCAGAAAATATGCTGTAAAACATCACCGTATAAGCAGCACACATGTTGATAAATTTATAGCTCAGGCAAGCCGTTTCCCGCAAGGTATTGCTACAGTACCGGGAGTTACAGGTTATACGCCATATATAATTGAAGAACGACAGTTAAACATCTCACAATTAGACGTTTTCTCGCGCTTAATGATGGACCGTATTATTTTCCTTGGCGATCCTATATACGATCAAAACGCTAATGTTATTCAGGCGCAATTGTTATTCTTGCAATCAGCTGATGCAAAACGCGATATCCAGCTTTACATAAACTCACCGGGTGGTTCGGTATACGCAGGCTTAGGTATTTATGATACCATGCAACTAATAACAAACGATGTTGCAACTATCTGTACAGGTATGGCGGCATCCATGGGTGCGGTTTTGTTGTGTGCAGGTGCCGAAGGTAAACGTGCCGCTTTGCCACATTCAAGAGTAATGATACATCAACCATCAGGTGGTGCGCAAGGTCAGCAGTCAGATATCGAGATCTCTTACCATGAGATCACTAAGCTTAAGAAAGAGCTTTACCAGATAATTGCCGATCATAGCGGTGCCTCATACGAAAAAGTACATGATGCATCTGACCGTGATTACTGGATGATAGCAGAAGAAGCCAAAGAGTTTGGTATGATAGACGAGATTTTGCGGGGTGCTAAAACAAAATCAAAATAATTTGATTGTAGTAGTTGAATACGTTGATCAGGTGAATGGCTGAGCCAGTGACCTGATCAACGTATTTAACCAGATAACAGCAATTGCTTTATAAAAAGCAAATAATTAACTTTGTTTACAATTAAATCACAATGAATAAAAACAGCAAAGAAATAAGGTGTTCATTCTGCGGCGCAGGCAAGCAGGATTCCCTTATGCTGATAGCGGGGCTTGATGCACATATATGTGATAAATGCGTTAACCAGGCCAACGAAATTTTGGCCGAAGAGTTAAAGGTTCGTAAGGTTAAAACCTCGTCGTCAACACCTGCAATATTAAAACCGGCAGAAATCAAAGCACACCTTGATCAATATGTAATTGGTCAGGACGATGCTAAGAAAATTTTGGCGGTAGCTACCTATAATCATTACAAAAGGCTTAACCAGCGTATTGAAAAAGACGAAGTAGAGATTGAAAAATCAAACATTATTATGGTGGGCGAAACCGGTACGGGTAAAACCCTATTGGCCAAAACTTTAGCCAAAGTACTTAATGTTCCCTTTTGCATTTGCGATGCTACAGTATTAACCGAAGCCGGCTATGTTGGCGAGGATGTGGAAAGCATATTAACACGCCTTTTGCAATCTGCTGATTACGATGTAGCTCAGGCAGAGCGAGGTATTGTATACATTGACGAGGTGGATAAGATAGCACGTAAAAGTGATAATGCTTCCATTACGCGAGACGTATCCGGCGAGGGCGTTCAGCAGGCTTTGCTTAAAATATTGGAAGGAACTATGGTTAACGTACCACCTCAGGGAGGCCGTAAACATCCCGACCAAAAAATGATCACTGTAAACACCAGCAATATTCTGTTTGTATGCGGTGGCGCTTTTGATGGTATTGAAAGAAAGATTGCTAACCGCTTACGTACACAAACAGTGGGTTATAAGCTTAAAGGTAACGATGGCGAGGTAGACATGAGAAATCTCTACAAGTACATTACACCTCAGGATTTAAAATCATTCGGATTGATACCGGAGCTGATCGGTCGTTTGCCGGTGTTAACATACCTTAACCCATTGGATAGGGAAGCGCTGTTCAATATCCTTACCGAGCCTAAAAACTCTTTATTAAAGCAGTATAAAAAGCTGTTTGAATATGAGGGCGTAAAGCTTGAGTTTGACGCAGATGTGCTTGAGTTTATTGTAGATAAAGCAATGGAATTTAAGCTTGGGGCCCGTGGTTTGCGTTCCATTTGCGAAGCTATTATGATAGATGCCATGTTTGAATTTCCATCAAAAAAGGATGTAAAAAAACTGAATATTACGCTCGATTACGCGCTTGACAAATTTGAAAAATCGGACATTAAAAAATTAAAGGTGGCTTAACCAAACGTAAATAGCCTGAGGCTATATTTATATTGAAATTTAACAAACCCTGGCTATGCCGGGGTTTGTTGTTAAAAAAGAGATGTTATGAACGAAGAATTAGATGTAAAAAAGGAAGGCACTCACCCTAAAGTAAAAGAAGTGCAAAGCCCGGTACGTGCCGGACTAAAAACTAAAGAAGCTATTGTAACTAATTGGTTGCCGCGTTACACAGGTCGCCCGCTTGAAGAATTTGGTGATTATATTATCTTAACCAATTTCTCAAAATACATTCAGCTTTTTTCTGAATGGAACGATAATGCGCCCATAATGGGTTTAGATAAGCCTATGCAAACTGTGACAGCTAACGGCATTACTATAATCAATTTTGGTATGGGTAGCTCGGTTGCTGCTACGGTGATGGATCTTTTAACAGCTATCCATCCAAAAGCTGTAATATTTTTGGGCAAATGCGGTGGCTTGAAGCGTAAAAACAACGTAGGCGACCTGATATTACCTATAGCCGCCATAAGGGGCGAAGGTACCTCAAATGATTACCTGCCTGCTGAAGTGCCGGCGCTACCCTCGTTCGCATTGCAAAAGGCGATATCAACCACCATACGCGATTTCTCATTAGATTATTGGACAGGCACATGTTATACCACCAACCGCAGGGTTTGGG